>Ga0247777_1000011_pt1 | contig 288953 bp, 241 predicted proteins | sample UWRJL154409C5_FD_179937 | JGI IMG/M metagenome (GOLD analysis project Ga0247777, IMG submission 179937) | Plant litter microbial communities from Arlington Agricultural Research Station in Wisconsin, United States - UWRJ-L154-409C-5 | ecosystem: Environmental > Terrestrial > Plant litter >... | reverse complement strand
CGCGCACGCGCCTCGCGGCCGTTCTTTCCGGGATCGATGTCGTGCTCGGCCGGCCTGGCTAACTTCGGCTTTCAGCGGCCGAGCACCTCGCTTCGCTCGGCGCTCGCCGCTGAAGCCGTGATACGTTATGCAGTCCAACACCCTTGTTCATCTCGGCCTGCGAGACGGATCCGTTCGTCGCTGTTAGCGGGTTCGGAAACGGCGAACGGCCATCTCCGCTTCCGCCGCCAGCATCGATCCCGTACCGGCAGTGGCACCCAAGGGCAAACGGTGGCACATCTGCTGCCGAGCTGCTCGCCGTTCGGCACTCTGGAGGGCTAGGGCTCCGTGCGGACATCCTCCTGACACCCTGACCAGATCCAATGAAGCACACGCTCTATTACTACCCGGGAAACGCCAACCTGGCGGCTCACATACTACTTGAGGAGGTCGGGTGCGAGTATGAATTGGTTCTTGTCGATCGCTCACACCGAGCGCAGAAGACTGACGAATACTTGCGACTGAATCCGAACGGCACGATTCCCACGCTGGTCTCTGGCTCTCTTGTTCTGTTCGAAACAGCTGCGATCTGCCTCCACATCTCGGACCAGCACGGCTCCGCGTGTTTAGCTCCACCACTCGGCTCGCCAGAGCGAGCGCACTTCTACAAGTGGATGTTCTTCTTAAGCAGCACCGTTCAGCCCGCCTACATGGCTTTTCGATATCCAGAAAAGCACGCCTTACTAACGTATGCAGCCGCGAGCGAGGCCGACAGCGCGCACATTCTTCAAGCTGTGCGGAGCTCCGCTGCCGAGCGAGCCACCAAAGCGTTCGAAGTCATCGAACAGTCCCTCGGCGAGGGCGGGCCATTCATGCTGGGAGCGAAGTACTCGGCCTGTGATGCTTACCTGTATATGCTTGCGTGGTGGGCGCGAAAGCTACCGAAGTCCCCAGGGCAGTTGCGTCGAGTGCGACTATGCATCGAGGCCGTGGCGTCACGGGGCGCGACGAAGCGCGCTTGCGCCGCCGAAGGGGTAGAGGTCTATGACCCGGCGCTGACGAGCGCTTGATTCTAGTCCAGTAGTCCGCTTTTCGTCCGCGCGGGGCTCCATAACTCAGGTTTGAACCCGACGGGCATCCGTGCTTATAGGTCGTGTCTCGCGGGCATGGTGGAGTACCACGCCCGCGGTCCTTGCCCGCTTTTCCGTCGTCGTGGTCTGATGGCGCCCGCGGGTTAAACTCAAGTCGTTGGGCAGAGCAGAGAGGCGAACGCTAGGCCGCGCGACTTTTCTTACGCGGTTTGAGTTGAGCTAATCCGATGCGAAGACCGAACGGCCTGAGCAAGCGCTCCAGTGTCTCCTGCGTGGGGTTGTGTTTGGCGTTGATTGCCCGCAGCACGTTGGGACTGGGCATCCCGACGCTCTCGGCAAATTCCTTCACGCCGGTCGCCCGGATAACTTTCGCAAGCGCAACTTTGAGTGGGACGCCATCCTCGACGGCTGCCGTCAAAAACTGACGAGCAAATTCGGGATCCTGAAGGTCCTCCGACAATCCGTCATTCCAGTCTCTACTTCGCCTTGCCATCTTTAGACTCCTTCAGGTAGCTCGCCCACAGTTGCTTGGCGAGTTTGATGTCCTTCTTTTGCGTCTTCTTGTCGCCGCCCAGCAGAAGCAAGAACACTTCGACGCCATGCCTGCCGAAGTACACCCGGTACCCTGGTCCGAAGTCGAGCCTCGCTTCCTGGACGCCCCCTCCCACATCTTTGTGGTCGCCTAGATTGCCAAACTCGAAGCGCAGGATTCGAGCCTGGATCCGCGCCCGTGTCGCAGTATCCAAGTCGCGGAGCCATTTCCGGAATGGGATTTGCCCGCTCGCATCGACGTACTCTCGGACGACGAAACTCACGACCTATTGTTATCTCGTAAGATAATTATGTCAAGTCCTGGCAAAGCCTCCGGGATGGCGCGGCAAAGCCTGCCCAACAAGGCGTTGCAGCAGACGGGCTTGTCGGTCACTAACGCTCCCTCTGGCGCCCGCAGCTGAACACCGATACGTTGGGCGGACGTGAGAGCGCAGTTCCCGCTTCCCAGAACTATCGGCAGTTGGATCACGTACACACTGTGTATTCTCGCTTTTGCTGCGGGTGTCATTGCCCAGACCTTCGGCGGACTGTTGTTATTTTTTCTTCTCGGCATGCCGCTCGTCGCGTCAACGTTCTTGGTGCAGCTGGTGAACTTCCCGTCACGGTGGCGGGGTTCACGCTGGAGGAGCGTCCTCCCACTTTTTGCGTGCGTTCTCGTGTTGCCCGGCATCTGGACTCTAGGCCCACGTCTGCTCGTTGCGCGATTTTACTGGCACCGAACTCGCTACGAACGTATCGCCGAAGCTGTTCGGTCGGGCAAGCACCCCGAGTCCCTGGACTCGAGCGAGCAGGCGCTTGCCCATTGGGTCAAGGCCATGCGTGTGAATGAACTCGGAGATATTCCAGAATCAACACCATCGGACTCGACGCCGCGACGCGATTTCAGCAAGATCGTGGGAGTTCATTTTCTTACCGTTACCCACGGCTTCTCAGCGCACGCCGGGTTCATGCGAGCCTTCGATGAGGAGACGGCGCACTACCTTGACAAGGGCCATGGTGCCGACGGCTGGACCTACAGCAAAAGACTGACACACAACTGGTATCTCGTCCGCGACTAGCTGGAACGACCACGCCGATTCGCGTCCCCGCTGCACGCAAACCAACCCAACGCCATCGATGCAGAACAAGTTACGCCTGAGACCGACCGTGACGCTAGGGCTGCCGCCGCCCAACTCCGGTTTGCAGCAGACGCCGCCCTCGCGTTCGCTCGGCCGGCGCAGCTGAAACCTGGTACGTTGGGCGGACGGATGCCGATTGCTAGGGAACGGACAGCGCACCAAACTGGCCGGAGTAGCTGCTTCGCCGAGGTCGAACTTGACATTGCACTTGGCGAAGAGCCTGGCCCGACCACTTTCGAGCAAGCGGCCGACGCGGAACTCACCCAGGGCGACTGGTACCTTGCGTCGGTGCGGGTTGGGGTTGACCTTGGTCTGCGCATCGCACCACAGCCCAATCAAGTGCACGTCATTCTTCGACGCCTTCGAACCACCACCGTCGATTCTACTGAGATGATCGTCCTGCGTACGGCGGCCCGCGCTACGTTGCGCGCTCTCGGGGCCGATCCTGAGCTCGCCGGCACCCTCGACCTGGCGTCGCGCACTCTGACGATTCCTTTCTGACAACAGGGATGATGGCTGACGCGCTTCCAGGCATTCTCATTCTAGGCAGCGTCATCGCCGGATTTGTGTGGGGCAGGATCAGCTCGCGGTTGCCAATCCCTGAATGGATGCGCTTGTTGACGACACCCGTGTGGACCGGAGCGCTGATGGTCATCGCCGGCTGGTTCATCAGCCTAGCTCGTATGGACTGGAACGCGGCGCGCTTCGTCGACGCGGCGACGCTTGGACCGGCGTCGATCGTGAGATTGGCGCTCGGCTACGGTATCATGTGCTTTCTGATTGGAGCCGTCTTCGGTCTCCCGGCGACGCTTGGCTGGGTTTTAGGTTATCGCCACCCCGCAAAGCGCTGAGGCGCACTGACATCGACCGAGCGAGCTGCCTGTCGCAGGTCGCCGCCCAACAAAGCGCTGCAACTGACGCAGGCCGCCAGTCGCGCTGCGCGCTCCCTCTGGCCTTCGCAGCTGAACGCCGGTACGTTGGGCAGACGGAAATGTCGTGCGCGCGGCGTTAGGGACGATCCATGAGAGACGTCAGCTCGACATTTGAAGCGTATCGCGAGGGCGTACGCCATCTCTGGAACACGCAGTTCCTCGGCGTGCTCCAGAGCACAGGTGACACCTGGGCGCTTCGCGACACCTTCGACGATGTTTGCGCGTCGCTGTTCGCCGCTCTGGTTCTGGGGCAGCTCGGAATCCCGATCAGTGAAGCGTCTCACCAGGCCCTGCCGGGTGGCGGCACGTTGGCGCCCAAGCCGATGCTTCAGTTCCACGTCGTACCGAGGGGGCCTCGCGCGCCGATTCACATCAACCGAACTCTCCCGCGTGGTGGCTACTGGGACCACCCGCCAACCATGCTACTGCCGGGCGACGCGGATCTGCGCTTCGTTAGGTGGTACGACTTCGACGAACTGGGCCGACGCGACCTCAAGTACTATGAGGTTCACATCGTTGCTTCGTCGACCCACCCGCAGATCTCGGGCCGCGCCGCCCTGATCGAATGCGAGTATTGCACCGTCCATGTCGACTCGGCCGATGCCACATCCTTCGCAGCGGCGGCTGGAGGAGACACCGACCGGTGACGGCGCTGCCCAACAACGGCTTGAAGCAGGCTGGTACGTTGGACGGACAGCGTCATGAGGCAGCTGCTCTCCGTACTCCGTGACACGCGAGCCAAGCTGGCTGATTCCGGAAATGACTTCACCTGGTCATCCTGGGAGGACCAGCCCGCAGCCCTGGCTGAACTTGACCATCACCTCAGCGCGCTCGCTGCCGGTCAGATCGACAAGCTGGTTCTCGACGTCTTGTTCGCGCCAACCGGCCCAATTCAGGAGGTCAGCCTGTCCAGCGGCTGGGGCGACGATTTTCTGGCGCTAGCCCTACGATACGATACCGCGATTGCTGCGAGCACTGCGCGCTAGCCCGTCATGCAAGTCGTACCCGTCCAGTTGGGGTGGAGATCGTTTGTCGCAGGCAGCTACGTTGACGCGAAAGAAACCCAAATGCTGCCGCCCAACAAGCCATTTCAAGCCGTTGAAGCAGACGGCCGTGCCTCGTCGTGACCTGCAGAATCCTTCCTCTCGCCCGTGGCGATGTACCACGGGCTCGCTCGTCGCCACCTGATACCTCTCGGTTCCTGATGCGGCCGCTGCTTAACGGCGGTACGTTGGGCGGACGGACCAGATGGCGACGCGATCCAATCGGTCAACGAATCGCGCAATCATCGCAGCAATCGTCAGCGCGAAAGCCACCGACACCGACGAGAGAATTCGTATCCTAACGACCGCGCTCGTCCCGCACGGGGTTGAAGTCGTCGGCTCGTTGATCCAACGTCGTGGTGTCTCTCGAGGTGGGACAAAGCGGATGGACGCACCGTTGAATAGCGCGACTCTAGTCGGCCCCGGAAAGGCCGAGGAGCTCGGACGGCTCGTTCGCGACCGCCAGGCGACGGTCGTTTACTTCCTGAATGATCTCAGCTCTGCCCAGCTGGCGCGCCTTGCTGCACTCACCGCCTGCCCGGTGATATCCTGCCCAGACGAATCGAATCCGCGTGCACCAACCTAGCGGTGCTGCGATGCGCCCGCCTTTGTCGCCATCACATCGCACGCATCGATCAGAAGACCGCCGCCCACCTTCGGCTTGCAGCGGACGAGCAACCTCGCTTCGCTCGGCACTCGCCGCTGAAGCCTGATACGGTTGGCCAGACCGGAAGGATAGCGCTGTGACCGAACTACGCGAGCGAACCCGCCACCACTTACGGACGATGTTTGCGCCGGACGACGTTGGCAGCGTTGAGCGAATCCTCGCGGAGAGATGCGGCGCCACCTTGCCCGGCATTTCCCCAGGGCATCCCGATCTGATCGAGCGGATCCAATTGGCCGCTATTCGGCTCAGCGCTGGACGCCTTGATGGTTTGAACAAGGCGGTTGACCTGGCGGCACTCGACTGGCGGGATCTGCTGGTCGCGGCGGGCTTTGCGGATGACCCTAACGCTTACGCGCATTGGAAGCCTCGCACCCTCAACGCGGCCGACCTCAATCACTGGTTTGCCGACGGTTCCCTGCCGGGCGTCGAATTTTCGCCGAACCAGCCGGTCATCGTCACGACCGGACCTGGTGTGACGCAAACGGGTTCGGTCATCAGTCTTGAAGCTCTCGAGCCTGAGCCCCAATACCTAGTTGAGCTGGCGTCAGGCACTGACATAACCGTATTTCAGCGGCACCTCGGAAAAGCTGACTGACCGCGGCAGCGAAGGCAGGCCAACAAGCTGTTGCAGCGGTCGGCGCGCCTTGTTGCTACCGGCAACGCCTTCCTGTCGCCCGTGGTGCAGTACCACGGGCTCGGTCACGGCCACCTGCTGCCTCGTGGTTTGCTGATGCGGCCGCAGCTGAACAGCGATACGTTGGACGGACAGCGTCATGAGGCAGCTGCTCTCCGTACTCCGTGACACGCGAGCCAAGCTGGCTGATTCCGGAAATGACTTCACCTGGTCATCCTGGGAGGACCAGCCCGCAGCCCTGGCTGAACTTGACCATCACCTCAGCGCGCTCGCTGCCGGTCAGATCGACAAGCTGGTTCTCGACGTCTTGTTCGCGCCAACCGGCCCAATTCAGGAGGTCAGCCTGTCCAGCGGCTGGGGCGACGATTTTCTGGCGCTAGCCCTACGATACGATACCGCGATTGCTGCGAGCACTGCGCGCTAGCCCGTCATGCAAGTCGTACCCGTCCAGTTGGGGTGGAGATCGTTTGTCGCAGGCAGCTACGTTGACGCGAAAGAAACCCAAATGCCGCCCAACGAGCCGTTGAAGCAGACGGCCGCGCCTCGTCGTGACCTGTACCGCCGCCCTCTCGTCGCTACCTGACAGCTCCTCGTTTCCTGGTGCGGCCGCTTCTTAACGGCGGTACGTTGGGCGGACCGAAGACGCAACATTCGCACAGACCCCGCACACAACGATGCCGGATTCGATCGACAACCTAGTCCGGGACCTTCGAGGGGCGCGCGACGTAAATGCACACTACGAGGCGATCGACCGCCTTGTGATGAGGGGCGAGTTCGACGCGGCCGTGGCGCTGGCCCGAGCAGTCGAGGAAAGACCGGATATCGGCGCGGATCCCTGGGCACTTGAGGCTGTATTCGATCGTGTCGTTCGCGCCCTTGCTCTTTGCAACGCACATGAGGCGGCATCTGTCGCACTCCAGCTCGGCTTGTCACCGCGCACGCAATCAACACAGAGGGCGCGCGCGCCGTTGGCAACTGCCCGAGAGCTCGCGTTTCTGCTCGCGACTGGACAGTCGAACGCGACACTGAGCAGTTTGCTCGACCAGCTAGGACATCACCCTGACTTCGAAAACGTATTGAGCTGCTGGATCCAGGAGGTCGTTGTTCGTGGAACCGACTTCTCTCACGAGCCGTCAGTCAGACGATTCTGGGGTCAGCTGCTGGAGTCCCATCACCCCCTCGCCGTTCTACCGCTCAGCATCGAGCGCATCGAGGCCGAACTGAAGGACTGGCTTCCACAGGTGCGTGTCGGTGGATCGAGCTGTGGCATGCCGTACGGCCCGTCGCGGTGCTTAGACAACGAGCCGGGCTCGTTCGAACAAATCGTAGCAACCGAGGTCCCGACAACGACAGGTATCGCGTCGGTCGTCGTGAATTGGCAGGAAGAATCAAACGGCCGTGCCGAAGCACGTAAGTTCAGTTTCGATCGCCCGACTAAGCCGAGTGCCGTGAGCGCGGGGTTCATGAAGGCCCTTCCACTCCTCTGCCTCGAGGGAGTAGCGGTCGAACAAGTGGTCGTCCGTCCAGTGTCGATAGAGCGCGCGCTCTCCATTTTATTCGCAGCCTCCGCCAACGGCGGCGCATACAACCATGGTCGTCGAGCTGCCTACGGCCGGCTTGAACTCTGGCAGTCTGTCGCCTCGTTGATTGGACACGATAGTATCGAGCTTGAAGGCATTGCCAACGCTGCAGCAGACTGGAGCTGGTACTCCTTCGATGCCGCAAGTGCCTGGTTCGAACAGGTCGCGTCGGACTTGGGCATCGCTGCCCTTTCACCCGATGCAACGGCTATGTCGATACTCGCCGCCACCGATATTGATTGAGAGCCCGTCTGCCCAAACCGCGACGGCCCGCCCAACAAGCTGTTGAAGCTGACGGCCGCGCCTCGTCGTGACCACCACCGCCCTCATCTCGCCCGTGGTGAGTAGTACCACGGGCTCGGTCATCGCGGCCTGCTGCCTCTCGGTTTGCTGATGCGGCCGCATCTTAACAGCGGTACGTTGGGCGGACAGGTTCGTCGTGAAGCACAGGGAACTCTTTCGCCGCATTGTTTGGCGCGCTGCGGACCCGAAGACGCGCACAGACAGCGCCTATATTTTGCCAACCGCGTTAGCGACCACGGCAACACCAGACACCATCGCCCGTACCGAAGAACTCCTCGGATTCGACCTTCCAACTTTCTGGCGTGATCTCTACACGCTCGTTGGAAACGGCGGGTTCGGACCTGGTTACGGGATCGTTGGCGCCTTGGGCGGCCACACCACCGCCCACAACGAGAACATCGCGTCTCTTTATCGACTATGGCGCAGTGTACATGGAACCCCCGACGAACCGGAATGGCCCGAACGCGTCGTGCCGGTCTGCGACTGGGGCTCCGCGATTTGGTCTTGCCTTGATTGTCGTAGGGCAGAACCGCGCATCATCGTTTCCGATTGTGGACGGTTCCTGTCTCCGGCAGATCGCGCAATGCAGCCAGCTACCAGCCACTCGTCACCTGAGTCGTGGCTCGACGCGTGGGCCGACGGCCACCAATTGTGGGACCACATGTTTCCCGATCGGCCTCTTTCCAAGAAAGCGCTCGTGAATCCCTTTACCGGCGAGATCATCCGCCCAGAACGTCCATAGCTGCTGCCCAACAAGCTGTTGAAGCTGGCGGCCGCGCCTCGGGACTTGCATTCAGCCTCGTGTTTGTCGCCCGTGGTGAAGTACCACGGGCTCGCACGTCGCCACCTGATGCGCCCCCCCGTTTCTGGATGCAGCCGCAGTTTAACAGCGGTACGTTGCACAGACTCGGATGGCTCGTATCGCGTTGTCCATTTTGCGGCACTTGCACCGGTCGCTAGCGTATCAACCGCTGCCGGACTTGATCGGTGCGCACGTACAAATCCAAAGCACCGCATCGGCAGTAGAGGAGCTCGTCGCACTCGCCAGGCGTTTCATCGACTTCGAAGTCAAATCGCAACGCGACAACCTGTCCGCCATGTTTGCCAAATATGGCATTCTGGACCTGGAGTATGGCATCGACAATATCTCTTGCTCTCTCGATCGACCAGGGCTCGGCGTGCTCCGTGAGCTGGGACTCGTGGATTCTCCACCAGACGAGGATGGCCTGCGAGACTCCGATCTCATGCCCGACCTCCTTGAGGATCTAGCGACGCAAGTTGATCTCGGAACAATATACTTGAAGGTCTTCTTGCAGGCTGCCGAAGTGCGCGCCCGAGGAGGTATCCCCAGCCAGCGCTGGACGCGGTCCGAGATCACCTGGCCGCAGCAGCTTCTGGTGGTCGACGCATGTATCACCAATGCTTCCAGGGTCTGGCTCGCAAAGCACTTCTACCTGTAAATCTCGGTCGCTAAACCGGAAAACGAAGTGCGCCTTTTGCTGAGCAGCTACCTTGGCAGTCAGACCGTCGCAGACATCAAAGTTCGTCAGGCAGCACATCTCGCGTACGCCCTTCACAACGAAGCGCTTGCAGTCGTTGAGGATCGCGGCTTCGATCCAATTGCGGCTGTTCAACGGCTGAAGGCGGCTGACGTCATGCTGGGCTCTGAGTTTTCGGCGATCTTCGGTGCGCTTCTTGACCGGGCGTCGAGTGACCTTCCCTTTGAGCTTTTGCCGCGGGGCGTGTCATGCTTGGCTCAGGCCATGACCTTGACGATCGAATTCGAGTAAGAATCCGACGGACGCTGGATCGCGGAGGTTCCCCAGCTCGCCGGCGTGCTGGTGTACGGCGATGCGCAGGAACGAGCGGCTCAATTGGCTCGGGCGCTCGCGTTCCGGTTCCTTGCCGATCAGATCGAGGCTGACGAGGTCGAAGCCGCGCTGGTCACAAGCGTGTCGTTCGCAGCGTAGGGATGAACCTTTGGGGGAGTGGAGGTCTTCGAAAGCGAGTGACGTGCTCGCGGCATTGCTTCGCCTTGGTTGGCAGGTCGCGCGTCAAAGGCTCACACAGGGTCCTGACGCGCTCGGGGTCGGGGAGTTACGTATTCGCGTTCCACGACCGTGAGGAACTCCGCCCCAAGATGCTCGCGCGAATTTCAAAACACACTGGACTCAAGCCCGACGACGTGTAGACGCCGCCGCCCAACAAAACGTTGAAGCTGACGAAAATCTTGCTGCGCTCGACTTTCGCAGCTTAACGTTGGTACGTTGGGCGGGCGAAGAACATGGCCATCCTTCGTTGGGGAGAAGAACCTGAGCACGCGTGCGTCGTCTCAGACGGAGCAGAGCTGGAGCAGCACATTCGCCCCCTCGTGACGATGGCAGCACACTCTCCACGCATCGTCGTGGTGGAAGGCGTTCGTGACCACGCGCTCGCGATCGGCTTGGCCGGAGCACACGCAACCCTGTCCATCACAACGACTCATGCCGACACCGGGCCGGAAGAAGTCTTTCTTCGTGGGGACGCGGACCGACCCGGCACCACGACCTTCTTCCTTCTCGGCACAACTCATTCCCCCATCCTCAATGAGCTCCTCGTTCCATTCGAACTCGCGGTTCGCGCCGCTCGCGAATTTGTTGACTCGGGAACATTGCTGGTTGGCGCCGACTGGGAGCGGGCAGAGTCCTGAATCGCCGTGCGGCCAGTTCTGGTCCCGCCCGCTGCCGCCAAGCGCGCCCTAACGCTGCTCGAACCAAGGGACGCGCAGGCCCATGCCTCACACCTCCCGTAGCGAGCGCCGCCCAACAAGCCGTTGAAGCAGACGGCCGCGCCTCGGCGTTACCTCCACTGCCTCCCTCTCGCCCGTGGTGAAGGACCACGGGCTCGCTCAACGCAACCCGCTACCTCTCGGTTTACTGATGCGGCCGCAGCTGAACGCCGGTACGTTAGCCAGTCTTCGAGCTGTGTCCTTAGCGCCTCGCATTGATTCGGTGACGAACCTCCTGCCCGGGATAGAGGAGCCTCATGACCGACGCCCCCAAAGATATAGATAAGGTGATCGCGGACTTTCTCCTGACCGAGTACTCGGAGCTGCGCCAAGGCATTGGTGCCCGGCTTGAGCGCGGCCACAAGACAACCGTTCAAGTATTCTCGTTTAGCGGGGCGTTGCTTGCAGGGCTCGCTACACTCGCAGCAAGCCTAAAGCCCAGCAGCGTGTCGTCAGGGGTTCTACTGGCGCCGTATACGATCCTGGTGCCTTTTGCCTTTCACACGGCGGCGCACAGCTGGAGCGTCACAGTCGTTGCTCAGTATTTGGCGGACAACATCGAGACCCCGATTGGAAAACTTGCCGCATCCGCGACGTCCGGTTCGCCATTGCGGTTTCGAGGATTCGAGCGATATCTGCGTGGGCAGCGAGCGCTGAGCTGGCGGAGTCCGATCCGGCGCGCCGACGTACTGGACCGATTCTTCCACGTTTTTGCATTCCTCTCACTGGCGGGCCTCAGCACGTTCATGGTTTGCGCACCGAGGAGTTTCGGCTTGCCGCTCGACCCTCCGGGAGTCGCTGCACAGGCCGCCGCATGGCTCCTGCTTGCGTTCATCACCGTACCCCTCGGTTCTTCTTTTGCGCACCTGCTGCGCTCAGGCTGCAGCTTAAGAAGCCAGAATCGGCCGAAGATCGACGCACAAACCCCTGAGTCGAAGCGCCCAAGGGTGAACGCTGGCTAACTCTGGTTTGCAGCAGACGCGGCGCAGCTGAAGCCTGATATGTTGGGCAGACGGATGCATTGTCCCAAGTGTAGCGCAGCGCTAGAAGAAGATCCGCGCGGATGGCTCCGCTGTTCGAGCGGTCAGCTTGAGTTCTCGGTTGACCTGAGCCGCAAGCTTCGCGAGCGCTATTCGACGCCAGCATTTCTCGACTCTGCGCCCGACTTCTCGGGCCGCTCGTTGTTTGTCCGGGTTGTGCAAGCCCTTTGGTAGGAACGGCGGTGACTTGCCCTCGTTGCCAAGTATCGCTCAAGACCCTTGTTTACGACCTGATCGAGTTTCACCCGCACGGCGATGGATCGGGAGGATACTTCTAGGACACATGCCGCCTCACGAGCACAATCTCGAGGGAACAGCTGCCGTGATCTTTTGGCGCCCATGACCTTCAGCTATTCGACCAAGACCAAACTTTGGTTTCTTGGCGCTGGCATTCTCGTGCTGCTCGCTCTCTATTGCTTTGCGGGCGCGTGCATGAACGGCTCATTCGCCGTCGGTGGGGGTACGAGCGCCGAATTGGAGCGCTTCCACAGGGGCGCCGTTCTCTTCTTCTGGTCGGCCGCGGCGCTCGCTGGCGGTGCGCTCATCTGCCTTGTTCTCGGTGTGGTTCACTTCCGACGAAGGCATCGCGCTCGCTGACGACCGCCGCCCAACAAGGCGTTGCAGGAGACGGGCTCGTCGGTCGCTTCGCTCCCTCTGGTGCCCGCTGCTGAACGCCGGTACGTTGGGCGGGCGACGAGATGGCGTCTTCTTCCACAGCTCTCGTAGACATCCTGACAACCGACTACGGACTCCTGTCAGGCGAGGCGACCGGTCTTCCGGGACCAATCCAGGCTGCGCGCGTGGTCGTGACGCGTAACGGTGAGTCGCGCTCCCATGTCGTTGTCCGCGCGGCGGCACCGCCGTGGCAACTTCCGGTTGACGACCGTCTCATTCGCCGCGTTTTTCCGCGCGACGTGCTTACTTGTATTCGGACCGAGACGCCCGGCGCTGCGACCGTCTCCTCCAGCTGCGATGACGACGCGACGATGTTTGCCGCCGCGGCAGCAACCGCTACGCTCATGCGGTCTTGGGGTGGGACGAATCCCCGAGTATCGTCATCGACTTTCTCACCAACGCGGCGTCGTTCGACGTCAATCCCATTTTCAAAGGAGGGGTCTGGCAGGTCAATCCTACCTAGCTAAATGTACCGGCGGCACCTACCCCCCACGGACGGTGCCTCATCCGCATCGGTAACCAGCGCCGACCAACAACGGCTTGAAGCAGACGCGGATCTCGCTTCGCGCGACCTGCGCAGCTTAAGCCTTGTGGGCGGACGGAGAGAGTCGTCGTCGCCTTTCGAATTGAGGATCCATGGGTGTTTGCGAAACTGTCCGGGCAACCGGCGACGAAATGGCTCTACGGCGGGAGCGTCCGCACACCCCGACCACTTGCTGTGCTTACGACGCGGGATGTCTGGCGCAAGCCGCCAATTACGGTTTGAAGCTGACGAAACTCACTTCGCTCGGCTTCATTCGGCTCAAACCTGATACGTTGGACGGACGGGGCAACCGGATGCAAACCTTGAGCGTTGACCAAACAGTCATCCGTCGCGCTGGTCTATCCGACGCGGAGGGCATTGCTCGGGTTCACATCGCGTCTGCTGACGATTCTTTGGCGCCGCTCGCGCGCGAATGGCCAGCGTCGACCTCGATCGACGCATAGAGCGATGGGCTGAGTCTCTGCGAGCTGCAGACCGACTCGACATGGTCGCTACGGTCGCGGAGCAAGTGGTGGGTTTCATCGGCGGTGGTCCACCCCGTCGGCAAGAGATTCCCGCGGGTGTCGAGATCAGCAACTCCGGCCGGAACCGCAGTTCGAAATGGTGGGGAATCTGGACTCCGCTGCTGATCCTCAACCAGTGGATCAGAACCTGATTGTCAAAGGTCTGCTCGCGCCAGTCGTTATTAGGCAAATCCTGTCGTTGCATGAACAGCAGCTCCGCGATTGCGCCGCAGAGCCCTCAACGCCAGTTGCCGTCCATTGCGAGCTGCTCATTGACTAGCCGAGAGTTCGTCCAACTGGGGTAACCGCTACAACGAGCCCATCTGGCTTTCGACGGTCAGCGTTGCGAGTTGCTAGCGCGAGATTGAGGGCGGCGGACGGGATGGCGAGGAGCATGGGTCCGCTTCCGTGGTTCCTTCAACGCAGCGTGCGGTCGTCCACCAAGGAGTCGAAGCGCTGGAGTGAAGCTTCGAGGCCGCGGAGCTTGCGCGGCAGGTGAAAGAAGAGCGCGATGAGGGTGCCGAACAGGAGCCCCAGCTCGGCCGCGCCCAGCCAAGGATCGCTCCGGTACAGGGCATATCGGTGAAGAAACGCCCAGACCGTCCACGGCACCACGAGCACCGTCATGACGTTCAATGAACGGCGTCGGAATGTCTGCCATTTGATCTCGTCGGTCAGACGCTGACGCGTGAGTTGGATGAACGCGTCGAGCCCAGTGACCTCTGCGCCCGCGCTAGCGCGCTTCAAGGTCAGAAGCCTCGTCACCCAGACGCCCGTGAAGAGCAGCACTCCGGCGCAGGCCACGGCGACGACCGGCTTCCCGCGTGAATCTACCAGTAGCCACACGCATATAGCTGTCGAGGCCGCCGCCGCGGCCACCTCAAGCGCCAGCTCGCGGCGAATCTTCTGACCGTCTCGCGCCACTCGCTCGGCGAGCGAGCGAGCGAGGTCTTCGCGGCCACCCAGCGCGTGCCACTGCTGCTTCCAACGCTCGAGTTCGACGTCTGGCTGTTCCATCACCGTTCCTCCTTCTGTTGCACGTCCCCGAGCAACACCCGCAGGGCCGCGCGGGCTCGGGTGGCGCGCACGGCTACGTTGTTCTCGGTGACGCCGAGCACGTCGGCAATCTCGCGATGCGAGAGCCCTTCCAGAAGCAGCGTTACGACTTGGCGATGCGGCACCGGCAGCGCGCGCGTTGCCGTCAATAGCCGATTGCCACGCTCCTTCCGCTCATAGACGATAGCCGGGTTGGCGCCGGAGCTCGCCTCGGCGCTCTCCTGGTATTCTTCGACAGCCTCGCTCTTGGGACCGCGCTTGGAGAGGAAGGTAACGCTTCGATTGTGCGCGATTCGCAAAATGAACGTGCGCTCGCTGCAATCGCCCCGAAAGCCGGGCAGCGCTAGCCAAAGTGCGAGCGCAAAGTCTTGCAGCAGGTCCTCGCGCTCGGCCACGGTCCGGGCGTAGCTGGCCGCGACGCGTTCGAGCGGGCGAGCGTGCTGGGTGAGCAGGCGCTCCAACCGCTGTTCGGGGCGTTCCTGGGCCGGGGGGACGCTGTGCTCGAGCAAATCAGCTGTCACCCATGAATAGTCCTCCGCGCGGGCAAAACCTTACGGCTCACGAGCGTTACTTCGGCGGCCAGTAAGCTTGCAATCCCGAACGCGCGGGGGCCAGCGTCTTGCTGGAATACGTAACCGCACTAACGGCGAACTGGGCTCGGCGGGCGAATCCCGACTTGCTTTCGGATCTTCTTCAAGAAGGTCTGCGTGCACAAGCCATGACTGGCCTCGTGCTCGATAATCTCGCGCGTAAGTCGACTTTTGGTGTCCGCCGCACAGCTCGCGCTGTCGCGGATTTCGCTCGCCAACTTCGAGCCTTCCGTCGTGGACGGCCAAAGTTGCTTTTCGACAGTCGCGAGCAGACCATTCGAACCGCGGTGATGCGCGGGCTTGGTCTTGGTCACGTCATGAAAACCGGTGTCTGTCGAACGGTGCCCCGACCCGTGACAACCAGGGCAAGTCGTGGTTAGGCCGAAGGTATTGCCAATTCTGCCGTCCCCTCCGCAAACTCCGCAGCTTTCAGACGCCAACGGGGACGCTCAATCTCTGAGCATCGAGTGTTCGCATGATCATGGATACACCGTACCCCGCCCCGCGACCTGAAGCTAGCTCCGCCAAGATTTGCCGCCTCGATTTCGCAAGGTTCACTAGCTCCCACTGGCGCCCGCTGCTGAACGCCCGATACGTTTGATCACACCGGGAGAGCTGATGCGAGACAGCGCGCTGACAAGAAGTCTGTTCGATGAGAGAGCCGTACATGCCGCCTGATCTTGCGCCAGGCGAATGGCGCCGTATGACTGAAGCCGGTCGTGCCACTATGACTGGGCGGACGGAGCAGATGACCCGGCGATCCAATCGGTCAACGATTCGGGCAATCGTCGCAGCCCTCGTCAGCGCGAAAAACGGCTTGGCGCCTGGCGGTCAACCGCAAGTCGTGACAATCATCGCGGCAACGTGTCTACCCCGCGGGATCGCCTCTCGAAATTCCTCGAGCACCTAGATGCGATTTTCGAAACGGAACCCGAGTTCTTCCCGTTCGAGTCCAAGATCCCGGGCGCGCCCAACCTGGCTTGCATGGTGTATCGCGACATCCCCGAAGCCGACCATGTGACAGGCGTGACCTATGGTCTGTCGGAGGTGACTCACCCCCGCTGGAAATCCAGCAGGCCGGAGCTGATCCTTTCGGTTCAATCCACGGATACGGCATGGCCGCTCGCTGTCGCCGAGACAGCCAATCGACTGCGCGGCACGTGCCCGTTCGGCTACGGTGACATCATCGGGTTTGGCGGCAAGATCGCCGAAGAATCGGAGCTGTCCGGCTTCTTGGTCTTCACTCCTTCGATCCTCGCGCCAGACATGGCCCTCGGCATCGATGTCGGCGGCGAGCTACCGATCGATATCGCAGGCGTACATCCCATCTATGACGGCGAACGCGCAGTGCTCGCCGAGTTGGGCCTCGATGGCTTCTGGAAGCATCCTCACTTCGATCGCTACGACGTTCATCGACCCGCCGTGACTGGCGCGTCGCCGTCCGAGCACGGAGGCGGCGCGCGGGCGAAGCCGTGATACGTTGATCGGAACGCGATGACTTCGTCTCCACCCAATGTCACCCATGCGCCGTCCACCGAGACGCTCGCGCGCGGGCGCGAGGTTCAGCTACTCATCAACATCGCCGAACCGGACCCCGAGTTCCAACCCTTCGCACTTACGGATGAAGCCTCGCTCCTGGATGCGGTGAGTACGCCCCCCACCGAGATCGCGAGGCGTCTCGACGCTTACTTCCGAGGCAATTTAGAGCTGAATCTCGCGCTACCGCTGTGGCGCTTGGTGGATGCGGTCAAACGTTTGAGGCCCGGCTGGCCCGACGATTTGAAGCCCAACTAAGGCTGGTGCGCCGGGGGCTCGGTTCGATCACGCGGCAGGCGTCCGCCGAGGCATTTTTGAAAGCGAGCATCCCATCGGGAGAGGTCCCGCGGCAGGCGCGGCGAATCGAGCGCGGAACCGTAGCGAGACCAGTCGTAGTCTTGCGCGGCGTCTAGACCTAAAAACAAGAAGGTCGGTCGCCCTTCGAGGCGCTCGAAGCGAACGCCTCGGTCGTCGATTGCAGGTGAAGCACGAAACTCGTCGCGGTTGCTTCGATCGTCGTCGAGCAAGACCGCTTCACCCGGTCCGGCAACCCACGCATGCGGCGCCATATCGTGCGATCGGTCCCAAAGCGTCAGATAGGCGCGATCGCCCAGCAACTCCAAGTATAGCGTCCGCGTCTGTCCATCGCCCCGGGTATATGTGCCAACCTCGCAACGTGGCACGGCCCAGCCATTGATGAACAACGCGCCGTCACTCCGTTCGACCCGATCGCCCGGCAAGCCAATCACTCGCTTGATGTGACCAAGCTCTGGCGAGTCGACGAGCGAAAGCTCGCCGCGCAGCGCTGGCCGCGAACGGTACGCCACCGGGTCGAGCATCACGCGCTCTTGCTCGAACAGTGTCGGCTGCATCGCGCTGGACCGCACCGTCATGGTCGCCGCCACGTTGATGGCCCCGAAGGCAGTCACCGCAAACGCCAAGGCGCAAACGCCGAACCCGAACAGGACCAGAGCGCCGGTCCCACTGCGACCAGACACCCGCTCGGGCAACGACCGTACTTCCCAGAATGCAGCCACCCGCGGCACGAGCCAGGCGCAAACCGTGATGGGCAAAGCGTAGCCGTACACGGCCCGAAGCTGAAAGCGCAGCGTGAAGAAGTAGAACACCAAGTCGACGAACAGCGGCAGAGTCGCCCACAGCACGGCGCGCCGCCAATAGCCCCAATACGCCTGACCGAGCCCAGTCATCAGCAACGCCAGCAGCAGCGCAACCCGCCTCTTGGGCCTGCGCCGGAGAGGCGGAGAGGGCAGCCCTGCGGTATACTGCGGCTCGACCGACGGCATCGGCCGAACTTATGGCCCGGGACCTCGCGCCCGCAACACAGACGGCAGGGCAGCGACTCGACGCATCTAGGCTACGGAGCTCTGTTGCGCGACGTGTAGCGCGAGGCGGATCGGCGGCCTCTTCATCGGTCCCGATCGGCACTCGAAGCGCTTCATGAGACAGGTAGTCGGTTTCTCGGATTGTCGGAGCATCTGCGACAGTCCTTCAAGCGCGTAACCGAAGCGATGCTGCACTAGTGTCGATTGCGCAACGCCAACAACGACATCCCAACGGGTGGATTGCCTACGGCTTCGGGTACGCCGATCCCGAAATGCTGGTCTGGACGATGAGCTCGATAGTAAGACCCGTCGAACTGATGCCTCTACATCGACTTCCTGCGCGAGCGGCTCGAACTCAGCGAACTTCGATTTGCGAACGATCGTACAACTCTGACGAGGCGCGACGCACGAACATACAATACGGGTTCGTTCGTGATCGATAGCGTGTCAGTGCATGACTCGCACGGGAGCGAGTCCACAATCGGGAGAAGTCACGATGCACGAGAAATACACGGCATTGACCGCGCTTTGTCTGTTCGTAGCCACGGGTTGCGCAGCGAGTGATCCAGCAAATTCGCAAGCCAACAGCGGCGCCGCAGACGAAGCTGCGGAGACCTCGGCTCAGGCGTTGGGAACGATCGATGCCGGCGAAGAGCAAGTCACGTTCTACGATGATGGGAACGGCGGGATCCTGATCGGCTCTTCGAAGCCGAATTCCTACGCGGATTTCGCCATCACACAGTTGGAGAAGACGGCGGGCACACAACTCACTCCGCTCGAAGTTTTCTCGGCATTGGCCCCGACCCAAACCCCGCCCGATCGGCTCGTCGCGGATCACACGGCGCGGGTGACCGAGCTGGGGCGCGCGAACGGAGCCATGCTCCGCGTCGCCTTCGATCCAGAGCGCCAGATCGAGAAGGTTTGGAACTCGACGCAGTGCATGAACACGCTAGGGTTGAATACGATCGTGGGCATCCACAAGGACTCCGCGATCGCGGTCGACGGCTGCACCTCGATGGAGAATGGCTATCCCAAGGGATCGTGCAACGTGTTCATCAAGACGGCGCGTCATCGAGCCGGCGTTTGCAACAATAGTTCGGTCGGCGCGATCAACACCACGCTTTACACCAGGCACGACGACAGCAATTGGGCGACCGCGACCGCGAGCGTACCGCGCAACGGCTCTTACCTGTGGACCGTGAACCCACGACTGAACTACAAACTCACCGGTTGGCAACCGAGCAAGCTGCGCATGACCGCGTACGCTTACGATGGCAGCGGCTTCAACGCTCACTGGGCTCCCCATTGAGCTGAATTACGCGACGTTTGGCTACGCCAGAGGGTGCCGCTGAGTCGAGGCTCAGCGGCACCGGCGAGGCGCCGACGTTTCCCGACTGACCTCTACGGCGGTCCGCCGCAAAAGCCGCCGTTACACTTCACGATCAGCGCGGCCGCGCACTGCGCGCATTCGTTTGTGCAGTCCTTGAGGCCCTGACTGAGCCGCTGCCACTTTGCCGAAACGGCGGCCCCGCGATTGAGTTGGGACTGAGCACAGATACCCCGCGCGAAAGTCTCGCAGCCCGTCGATACTACCACGCAGTCCGCATCCGTTTGGCAGCTCAAGTTTGCCGGCGTGTCTAGAAACGATCGGGCCGCGTCGATCTCGTCGCTGCAATCCCCACATGCGGCGAGCAGGCCGACCGCTACGATCAAAAGCCCGGCCACCATGCCCGTGCGACGCCCACGCGCGTGCGCTTTGAGTTGAGTCTTCGACATCCGCACCTCCCGACCAGTTCAAGGTAGCACGGGGCGGTCGCGCCCTGCCCGTTTCGTGCTGCGGTTCTGGTTGAGCGGCGATACCGTCGCAAAGACGAATGCCAAAATTGACCTGCTCAATCGGCGGCACTGCCCTGTGGCTTGCGCTCAGTTGCTCGTCGGCGCCTCCCGCGGCACCTCGAACAAGCCACGACTTCACGACCGCACGGGCCCCCGTCGCGGACCCGAAGAGCCGGACTAGTTCGCGGCTCGGCTACTCTTGGCTGCTCCCCGACGGCTGGACCTTCCGTCCGCCAGAGCCATTCTGGAATTCGCTACCTTTGCCGGCATTGGACGTCTACGCGGCACAGCAGTCTTCGGAAGGGCCGATTTTGCTCGTGATCGCGCGGGACGAGGTCCACATCGTCCCCGGAAAGCACCCGGGTGATGATCCGAAGGACTACGACGGACTCGAGCAGTCTGGAGCCGACACGCTGCGAGAGGCGAACGCGGAACTGGTGAGCACGGCACGCCTACAGATGTTCGATATCGATACGGTTCAGGTGACCGGAGACAGCGGAAACGTGAGAATTTCCATTCGGTTGCTTTACCGCGGGTACCGGCGCTTCGAGTTTCGATGTTTCGACCTCAAGCGCAAGCCGGGCTGGCAATGTGCCTCCGCTTTGAGCGCATTCCGAATCGAAGACTTGCCAGAGAGCGGAACGGAGTATGATCCGCCACAGGTGCTGCATCTGCGCGACGCTCGTTATGGCGTCGCTTTCGATGCGCCGGACGATTCATGGCTTTCGTTTGGGCCACATCAGGGCTGGGGTGGGACTCAAACTGTCTGGGCTTGGAACCACGCAGGCCGGCAAATTGACGTTCAGACCCTGGACCTCAGCGCACTACCAACGCAACCGGACCAAGCTATCTTCGCCAAGCGCATGGGCGACGCGGAACGCGCATCTGGCGCGAACATCGCGGAGAGCCAGGTCGCTTTCGCCGGGCACCTGTGGCACCACCTGGAGATGAGCGGAGGAGGGCATGGCAAGCGCGACCTATTCGTGCTCGTGGCACAGGGCGTCATGTACGGCCTGCTCATCACACAACCGAACCGCGATCAGCGCCTGATCGAGGCGGCCAAGAAAGGCTTCCGGCTGATACCCAAGGCGCCCTCGCCTCGATAGGGATACACGCAAATGCTGTTCAGCTTTCGGATGCCCTAACCGACTGTCGCACACGAAGAATGACATTTGGTTCGCGCCTGATCCGGGGTCGGGAAAGAAGCGCGAGAGTGGTCGAGTCGAACAGCGCGCTTGTCGAATCCGCCAGCTTGACACACTAGACAGATCTGTTGCTCTAGGTGAGATGACGGAGAAGCATTCGCGAATCGCGTGCTTGGTTGTAGGCGGGTTCCTCGTGCTCGAATCACTCGCAATGCTGCTCATCGCCTTGTTTGCGGGCGTGATTGGTACGCTCGTAGGCGCCCTGGCGATCGGCGTGGGGGCGGGCAACGCGACGAACGAGCAATTCGCGAAAGGCATCGGCGTCATGATCCTCACCCTCGCGTCGCCGTTCGTGGTCGCCGCGGTGCTCGGCTTGCAGGGCGGCTTGCTCTTGCTGCGTAAGAAGGGCGGGTTAATCATCGGCGCAGGCTTGTTTGCGATTGCCGCGCAGTGCGCCTTTCACCCGCTCTTCGAGCAAGAGTTCCGCGTCGCTGATCTCGCTCAGTTGATGGTGCAATTCACGGCGATCGCTCTGGCCGTCGCGTTGCTTCGCTCAACCACCGGGCAGCCCGCGAGATGACATCGGTCTGTGCAATCCCCTCCATCTTCTAGGCCGGCACGTAGATCGGCTCGTCCACATCATACCAAGGTGTTTTCGAGCAACGCTTCGGGTCGCGGACCGACGAGCGCTTGGTGGAAGTCCGCGCTCGGGGCAAATCCCAACGCACGCGCATAGTCGGAGACGAGCGCAGGCTCGGCTTCGTCCTTCCAGCCTGCGCTCGACGAACCGCGGCCCGAACTCGGAGCGAGCGCCCGCGCGAATCAACAGCACCTCCTCACTCGGCCGACGCGCCGCGTCTAGCAATTCTGCGCTGGGATTTCTTCACCCCGCACAGGCGCGCTGGTACAAGCTGCCTAGATGCGATGCATACGGACGCGGCGAACTGCTTTCGTTGCCGCGCTGCTAGCCATTGGCTGCGGCGGCAAGGCGCAGGAAAGCGCGGCAGAGCAGTCGGACGGCAACGGCAGTAGCGCGGGTAGCGCTGGAACAGGTCTGGAAGTCTGCGATCAGATGCGGCTCGCGGCAGACCAAGCACTTCAGACATTGGTCGAGACGAACAACAGCTGCGACACGGACGGCGAGTGTGCAAGCCTGGCTGGCGTAGGCGAATGCTTCACATACTGTTCCGTGCCAATACTCAATTCCAGCACGGAGCTCGCGAGTACTGCGGCGCGCGAGATCTGCCGGCCGTTCGTCGAACAGGGCTGCGGGATGGATTTCGCGTGTCCGAATTACCCAGGGGCGGCGTGTCGCTCGGGGAGATGCGCGTTCGAGTTCTAGGGTTGGCAAGGCGAGGTCATATGTGGGTCGCAATCACTCTCACTTTCACGATCTGGGTAGCGGCATGGCAGATCATGCGTCGCCGAGACCAACGTCTCGACGCATCCGCACGACTTGCAGCTCGTCGGCGCATTCGCTCTCGTTCTTCGGGCAAGCCGCAAGCGTCTGCTTCTCCTTCGGCAGCAGATCCAATCGATTCCGTGGACCCAAATGCCAACTAGCTATCACTGAGCTCGGTTTCGCCGCGAAAGACTGATATCTTCCACAGACAACGAGATGACAGCGGTCTCTGCAATCGATCCTGCTCGGACGTGGCGAAAAAATCTTGCCGCGACTCTTCGCCTCGAGCTGACACTCGGTCGCGACGCAATCGATACTCTACCAGGGTGGACCTCGAGCGGGTTCGAGCGAAGATTCACTGGTTGGCACTCTGTCTCCGCGGTTGAAGCAAAGGGCGAACCTTGAATCGTCGGACGGCGCTTGCTGTGCTGGCCGCGGGTGCGGTCTTCGCTACGGCCTGCAAGCGCCACGCGACGCCAAAGCAGCGCGCAGGCGTGGCTTCTCAGGCAGAAGGAGCCCGCGTGAGTGAGACACTCTCACCAATGCTCCGAGACGGTGACCTGATCTTTCAAGAGTCCACATCCGGCCAAAGTGAGATGGTTCGCGCCCTCACGAAGAGCCACTGGACTCATATGGGCGTCATCTTCAAAGACCCTGCCGGACCGGTCGTGCTCGAAGCGGTCTCGCCAGTACGAAAGACGCCACTGCCGAGCTGGATTGCGCATGGTCGCGACCAACGCTACGCGGTACGAAGGATCCGCGATGCCGACACGAGGCTGTCTCCCGAGACAATAGGGAAGATGCGCACGCTGGGCGCAAAGTGGATTGGGCGCCCCTATGATGTGCGTTTCCGCTGGGACGATCAAACGCTGTACTGTTCGGAACTCGCTTACAAGCTCTTCGACGTCGCCGCAGGCATCCGCCTCGGCACCCTCCAGAAAGCGGCCGACATGAACCTGGATGACCCGCGCGTTCAAGAAGCCTTAAAAAAGCGGTTCGCGAGCATCAGATTCGATCCCGACGAAACGGTGGTGACCCCGGATTCAATTTTCAACGACGAGCAGCTCCTCGATGTCGAACCGTAGGCTATCCATCATGTGCGAAGCGATGTGGCGATCGATTCCTTACCGCTGCCTCGATTCGTTCCTTTTTGATCGTCGGGAAGCCGTCGATTTCCAACCCGGATAGCGATGCCCAAAGAGAAGGCCGCGAGCAAAGGACCGGCTCAACCGCGCACAGCGAGCGTCGGTGTCGTCGAGAATGGGAACTCGGCGGTCCTCGTCACTGTGGCGCCGGGCGGTGAGTTCCTCGACCGTCGCAGTATCGATCTCACCGAACGCGGCATGCCGACCCACCCCCACCACCACGAAGGCTCCTGGGCGATGGGGCGCTACCTGAATAGCCCGTGGGCGCGGCCAATTTCGCTGGCGGACGCGGTGCAGCTGGTCGCGCGAGTGCGTCAGGCCGCCGAGCGCGGCGCGCGTGAGAGCCTGGAAGCACTAGCCGTGTCGCTCCCTGTGACCATCGCGAGCATCGCAATTCGCGTGTGTCCTGAGCTGCCACCAACCACCGAGGAGCGCATAGCCGACAATCGCGCGCAGACGTTCGCCGATTCCGTGATGTATCGTGAGGCTCTGGCGAGCGCCGCGCAGGCGCGTGGCTGGTCCGTGCATTGGTATGAACGCGAGCAAGTGTTTCGCGACGCTGCGTTGGCGCTCGGGCGCACGGAGATCGAGGGCTTCCTGCAGGCAATGGGTCGCGCGATCGGAGCCCCTTGGCAGGCCAAGCACAAACTGGCGGCTGCCGCCGCGATTGCAGCCACACGACACGGTAGCGTGAGCGCTCGGAGCTGACAGGCCGCCTCTAGCGTGAGCGGCGCTCGACGCGATATCTTGCCGCGATGGCTCCGTCTTCTCGTTACCTCGCGTTCGCCGCGCTGGGCTTTGTGTCTGCCGCGTGCGCGGCGCGGGACGCGCAGCCCGTGTCGAAACCGACGACCACTATCCCCCAACGAACAGCGGCAGCTCCGCCGCCCGCAACGCCCATGGCGCCACGAGATGCCATCTTCCTGGCGGAGTCCGGCGCAGTCACCTTCGCATGGACGATAGAGGTTCCAGGCTCCGATGTTCAACATGGGGAAGGGAAGCTCGTGTTCGATCGCTGGGGCCATCGCCAGGCGACCTCCGGCTATCCGGGGCCGGTGGCAGAAAAGGTCGTGATCTTCGACCAGAAGGGCCTGACGAGCTACTTCCCTGCCATGCACTCAGCCGTCACCACACGGTGGAACGCGATTGAAGCTTTTTCCGCTGAAGAGCGGCGCGTCCTCACCCAAGCGCTGCCCCCAAGCAAGCAGACCCAAGGTTCGAGTAAGACCGTCGCAGGCCTTCCGTGCGTCGAAAAGACGACCGAGCAACAATTACCCATGAAGGGCGTGGCGATTCATACCGCCTGTATCGCGCGCGGCATCGAGCTCGAAACGAGTGACACCGTTGCCGGTGGCATGATGAACGGGTTCAAGGCATCAATGGTCGCAATCGAAGTCGACCTCAGCGCCAAGATCGAAGACGCCCGCTTCGCGATCCCAGAGGAGGTGAAACGAATCATCATGGGCGAAGGTTTGGCCGACGCCGAGCATCGCCAAGAAGTACTCGATGCCGTGCGCACGATGACTCACGACGGAGAGTCCGACCGTGAGCGTTGAGCGAGGCCTCGCGGACGTTGCCGGCAATGATTCATGACTGACCCATTCATCGTTCGCTCCGCCACCCTTGGCGACTATCACGAGATGTGCGCATTGCTTGCCGAGGTAGACGAGCTGCATCGTTCGAATCTGCCTTGGATGTTCCAGAGACCGACCGCGGAACCTCGCTCGAAGGAGTTCTTCGAGCAGCTACTCAACGGCGAGGACTCGGCCGTGTTGGTCGCACATTCCGGGCCTGAGCTGGTGGGCGTCGCGACCACCCTGCTACGGAGTGCGCCGGATTTCGCGCTATTCATCGCCCAGCGCTGGGGCGTGCTGGACAACATCGCCGTTTCGAAATCGTGGCGTCGGCGCGGTGTCGGAACGGCGCTGATTCGCGACGCGGAGCGTTGGGCAGAGCGCCACGGCGCCAACTGGATCGAACTCGGCGTGTATGAATTCAACGACGAGGCACGGGCATTCTATCGCTCGCTCGGCTACTCACCGGTTTCGACCAAGCTCCGCAAGCCCTTCGCACCCTAGGCTTGCGCGCGGTCGCGCTCGTGGCCGCCTCAACGCTCCGAGAAGCGAATGTCATCGACCCAGAAGTCGAACGGAGTTTGCTCCGGAGCAACCGTGAACTCGAGCGAAAGCAGCGAGCGTGGATCGAAAGGCACGACTTGACCGAAACCTTTTTGCTTCAGCTCGGCCCAAGTCACGCTGTACTCTCGCCAGTCCTTGCTCAGAGCAACATTGGCACGATGGCTATCGTAGCAATCGTGAGTGCACGAGCCGCCGTACTCTTCGGGCGCAATTTGCGTCATCTTCGCGACGACAAAGAAGCTGCCGCGGCCTCGCGCCCAGAAGCGAAGCCCCGCATAGGCAGAGGCGTCGTAGCAGCGACGCGCACTGAAATCAGCGGCGAGGAGCGCACCCCATTTCGTGAATTTGCCGCCGCTGGTGTGGAGCGCAAATTGGCTCGCGCCGCGCCCTCCGGGGATGCGCGTCATCGTGAGCGGTCCCCCCGGTGCGGGGCGTTGGCTGCCGGTAGCGTCGTTGGATGCGCTCCAAAAACCGGCGCGACGCTCGAGCGGAGCAAGCCGGCCGTCGTTGTCTTCGAAATCGTCGATCAGCGGGTTCTTGCCCTCGGCGCGCATAGCCGGTGTGCACGGCTCCAGCTCGGGCACGCGGGCGGCGGCGCTCGCCGCAACGGCCGGCGCGTTCATTGCTGATGCGGTTGCCGGCGACGCGGCACTGCTTTGACTCGGGGCTGGCGGTTGCTCGCGTGCCAGCTGCGTTTCTGGCGGCGAACTATTACGCAGCCAAAGCGCTAGCACTGCGGCGAGCGCGATAGTTGTGCCCAGCGTGACCCAGGCCGCGCTTTGCAACGTGCGTCTTCTCCGGTAGCGCAGCAGCACCTGCTCGATGGCCATCTCACGTGTGGCAGCACTGGGCGCATCGCCGCGAGTGGAGCGCACGAGCTCGCGTGCGTCCGGCGCAGCCGAATGCGACAAGCGCGGCGGTTGAGATGGGGCTTGGGACGCACGCGGCACTTGCGATGCCCGCGGCACTTGCGATGCCCGCGGCACTTGCGATGCCCGCGGCAACTGCGACACGCGCGGAGGCCGGTCGGGATCGGAGGGATCGGAGGGATCGGAAGTCATGATTTGACTCCAGGGAATTGCTCGCGCGCGCGCAGCCGGCGTAGCGAGAGATCGAATTCTTCGCGCGCGACGCGCAGCCGTGAGCTCACCGTACCGGCTGGAAGATCGAGCAGGTCCGCGATTTCCGGCACGGTCAGCTCTTCCAGCTCGTAGAGCACGAAGACTGCGCGCTGCTCGAGCTTCATGGCCGCCAGAATCTCGTTCAAATCACGGCGAGCACGGGCTAGCTCTGCCAAGCGCTCGGGCCCCGGGTCGCTCCGCTCACGCTCCGCCAGCGGCTCTTCTTCGCCCAGCCAGGGGTGCGGCTCTTCACGACGGCGTTTCAGGCCGCGCCTGCGCGTCGAAGCGACGCGCAGGGCGGTCGCGAACAGAAACCGCTTTTCACTCTGAGGAGCGATCAGGCTCAGCTTGCGACTGGCGTCGACGAACACCTCTTGCGCACCGTCATCGGCGTCATCCGCAGAGAGCCCCAAGCGACGCAAGCTGCGCCACACGAAGTCGAAGTGCGCGGTCATCAGCGCGCGAATGCGCAGTTCCGCCGAATTTTCGCTGGGCCGGGGCTGCGATCGAGATCCGAAAAATGCCAAACGTACCGGGGCGCGATTGAGTTGGAGCTCGGGGCCAGCCACTAGCAGATACCATGGCCGCGCCGAGGCCAGACGATCAAAAGAACGTCCGCAGCCTCGAAATTCTCTCGAAGAGACAACGAGTCTGCCGGCGCAGAGCTTGGGTCAGACTCAGATTTTCGCCGTTTCGAACTCAGGGTCGCCGAGCTGACCCGCGAATGTGAGCAGAACCGAGATACGACCGTTTGCGTCAACCTCGCCCGCGTCGAAGCTCTCGGGGCTCGTCCCGTCTTTGCGTTCCACCACTCCGCGAAAGCGGAACGTGGTGCGCTGCGCATCGATCGCGCTGATCACGCGAACTCGCAAAAACTGCGGATCGGCCAGCAGACGCGTAGCGAGCTCCGCGATGGCCGCGTGACCGACGATATCTCGGTTTCGTGTCACGATGCGCCCTTCCGGCGCGAAGCAAGCCTCGATCAGAGCCGCTCGACGCGCGGGATCGCGCTCGCCCCAGACCCTGATGTACGTGTCCACGGCCGTCTCGACTGGGCTCGACATGCCCCAATCGTAACGCATGGGCGGTATGCAGCCCACGTGGCAGTTTTGCTGCCACGTGGCTGTTTTACTCGCGATTCAAAGACGAACGATTTCAGGGAGCGCTGGCGTCGATGATCGAGAAGTCCGAGATGGAGAACACGGACGTCTTGTAGTCGTAGACCGGCACGGGGCCGCTGCCACCCGCACCGCCACTGCCGCTCGCACCGCCAACACTGGTGCCGCTGCTGCCGCCGGCACCGCCGCTCGCGCCACCAACCCCGGCGCTGCCGCTCGCGCCGCCTTTGCCCGCGGAACCGGCCGTGCCGCCGCTGCCGCTCAGACCGCCAACGCCGGCAGTTCCGCCAACACCCGCCGTGCCGCCCGCGCCGCCCATGCCCGCAGGCTGACCGTTCGAGAACACGTTGTAGATGCGAATGTTGATCTTGATCACGCGCGCTGGATCATACGATCCGACCTCGGCGGTCTTGGCCGGTAGGGCAAAGGTCACCCGGGCCTTGTCGCCCTTGAAACGAAGCGTGGCCCGATCCGCGACCGGAGACTCCGCCTCGGTGTAGCCGGTCTCGGTGGCCACCATCGCGCCACCCGTGCCACCGGTGCTATCGCCGCCGCCGCCGCTGATTCCGCCGCCACCGGCCGTTGCGGCGCCACTAGCACCACCGCTCGCTCCGCCTACGCCGCCGCTGGCTCCGCCAGTGCCGGCTGACGCGCCACCGGAACCGCTCGCTCCGCCCGCTTCAGTTCCACCCGCGCCACCGGCGTTGACGACCCTGTCGAAAGTCGACACCGAGACCAGTGACACGGTGTAGGCGCCCGCGGTAGCGGCAGGCCCGCGCACATCATCGGTGAGCTCAATCGTGAGGCTCAGCTTCTTATTCGTGAGATCGACCGAAGAGTAGGAGTCGATCGTAAAATGCGTCACCTCGTGATTCGACTCAGAGGGGTCTGCATTCTCCCAACCGGCCTCATGCGGCCAGGTAACGGCCGCGCGCTTGGGACAAACGTCCTGGGTGAGCACGACGTCACTGAAGTCATTGTCGTCCCAGCTTTGATCCGTGTCCGAGCGCTGGAAAACCTCGAGCGACGGCACGGGGCAAGCGCCACCACTGCCACCGGCACCTGCGATCGCTCCGCCGGCCGCGCCGCCCGCGGCAACGCCTGCCGCGCCTGCTACTGGGGGCGCGCCGCCTGAGCCGGCAACGACTGCGGCGCCCGCGTGCCCGCTCGCACCACCCGTACCGCCCGTACCGCCCGGCGTCACTTCATCGCTACTTCCACAGCCAACGATGGCTCCACCACTAACGATGGCGGCGAGCAAACCAAGGACCAGAACTGAATGCTTCTTCATGTTATTTCTCTCGATGCGCGCCGGTGAAGGCAGATTCAAGATGGGTCAGCCAGGTTAGCCGACGGCACCAATATGACCTCACCCCCCGGCACCGGTCAAGGCACGGTATCTGGCCCGCAAGCTCACAAAAGTTGCTCGTGCCGAGGTGTTAAAAAACTCACCGGTACGGTGTGGAGAGCGGCATTGCGGTCACACCGCTACTTAGCGAAGAACTAGGCCAAATATCCGCACATAAAGCCGTGGTCGATACCTCATCGCACGAGCGAGGTGATCGGCATCGGCCCACTCACCAACACGGCTGCGAATCTGGCGGCACTGGCCACAATCACTCTTTGTTTTCTGTCCGTTGTGACTCGATGATGAGATCTTCGTCATCCAGGTAGATCGTGCGTTCCACGGGGCGCAGCAACGCGGGCCTGAGCGTTGGGGGCACGGGATGTAGATCTGCGTCGCCGAGTTCGATCGTCGCTTCCGGGATCGTGCTGATGCGATAGGCACTGCGAGCCAGCGCGTCGCGGGTGAATGAAGGCTCATTGGCGCCAAAGGCACGCGCCACTGGCGAGACGGGCTCCGGGCTACGCACGAGCTTCTGCACCGCACCCTTGGCGGCCGACCAAAACGACGGCCGCAGGCCGCTTCGCCTTTTGGCGAGCCACAGCGCCGATTCGAAGGCGCTCCAAAGCGCGCCCACGTTGGCGAAGCGTTGATCGCGATCGAGCGCCAGCGCGCAGCTCACCCAACCGTCCATCGCGAGCGGCAAATCAGGCCGGTATTTGAGCAAACTCGGGCGGGCACCGGTGGTCGCGCTGAGGAATTTCTCCTGCATGCTCGTGCCGGCAAAGGGCAGCTTGCCAGCGAGCACGCGAAACAACACCACCCCGAGGGAGTAAACATCGACGCGAGCGTCCATCAAATCCGACACGCCCTGCCAAGCCTCGGGCGCCATGAAGCTCGGCGAACCCATGACCGTGCCCGGCGCAGTGAGCGGCGCGGATTGCTTCAGGCGAGCCAGACCGAAATCGAGCAGACGCACTCCGCCGCCTTCCAACAAGAAGATGTTCGCGGGCTTGATGTCACGATGCAAAATCCCTTCGGCGTGCGCGAGCTCGAGCGTGCTCACGATCGGCTCGAAAATTTGCACCACGCGGTCAATCGGAATTTTGCCGCCGCTCAGCTCGATGGTGAACAAATAGTCGTCGAGATCCATGCCCTTCAACAGTTCCATCACCAGGCACAGCTCGCCCGCATCGCCACGAAATAGGTCGAATAGCTCCACCGCGGAGGTGCCTTTGAGTGCGGTCATCGCCTGTTGCTCGCGCATCAGTCGTTCGACGACGTGCGGCTCGCGCAAGGCTTTCACGCCCAACACTTTCACAGCCACCAGCCGCTGCATCCAGCGATCGGTCGCGCGATACACCGTGCCTTGTCCGCCGCGCCCAATCACCTCTAGCAGCTCGTAGCGCTGGCCAACGACCTCACCGCTTCTGTCTTGGAGCTTCGCCACCAAGAAACTGTATCACCGAACCGCAAATCCCGCGTTCGTGGCGCATTTGTTCAACATTGTTCGACACCTCGGCGCCGCCCCAACTGCGGCGCCCCAACCCGGCGCCGCGGCGTTGCAATTCGGCGTTTCGAAGATGGGCGATCGCGATCCAGCAACGCACCTCTCGATACGTCGTCGTCCTCGGCATTGCGCGCCGAGAGAACTCGAGCGGAAGAGCGGCACGACATGCGCGAGGATGCGCACTGCGGCCGGCGCAAACGACGCACTGCGGCAGCCGAAAACCAGCGTGGAAACAACCAGCTCACAGAGCACCAACGTGCACGGTTAAGCGCAGGTCCAAATTGCCGTTCTGAGGCGTGAGGGCAGTGGCAGACTCCGACTCATTTCGTTTCGACATCGTGGATCACGTGATGCTGGTCGTGCACGCCGACATGCCGCCGAGCGATGCGGATTGGGCGCGCATGGTCGTGGTTCGAAACGCAAATCGAGACCGCATCCGCAGCAACCTGGTCGTCGCCCCGCCCCGCGCCAGCATCAACGCGAGTCAGCGTTCAGACGTCGCTCAGTTCATGAAAGCGAACGGCACCAGTATCGCCGTCGTGACTGACTCTGCGCTGATTCGCGGGGTGGCGCGCGCAGTCGGCTTTCTGGGCGTGCAAGTGCGAGCCTTCGCGCCCAACGAACTGACCAGCGCGCTCAATTTCTTGGTCGTATCCCCGTCTCGGCACCCGGAATTTGGCCGGCGCATCGAGATCATGAAAGCGCAGCTCGGCGGAACCGCACGAAGCGCTTCGCTGTAGGCTCGCTCTGCGCTGGTGTGTGACAGTGCGTACTGTTACCTTCCGTGCCACCCGCATGCGCTCGCCGCTCGATCGAATCCTGCGTCACTTGGAGCTGGTTCGAGACAGAGTGAGTGATTGGAATGCCTACCCCTTCTCGATTCCGGCCGTCGCCTCGCTGAAGAAGCTCGAATTCCACCCCCGCATCACCTTCTTCGTGGGCGAGAATGGCTCGGGCAAATCGACGCTGATTGAAGCGATCGCGGTCCGCGCCGGCTTCAACGCGGAAGGCGGAAACAAGAACTTCGTTTCGTCTCACCGGCCGAGTGAATCGTCGCTGAGAGACCACGTGCGCCTGGCTCGTGGCGCACGCCGCGAACAGGGCGGCTTCTTCCTACGCGCCGAAACGATGTTCAATGTTTCGACCGAAGCAGAGCAGTATCGGGCATACGGCTGGGCCGACATGCACGAGATGTCGCACGGGGAGGCGTTCCTGTGGCTCGCCATGAACCGCTTCCGAGACGGGGGGCTCTTCATCCTCGACGAACCCGAAGCGGCGCTGTCTCCGCAACGGCAGCTCGCGCTATTGGCGCGCATCCACCAGCTCGTGTTGACCGGCAGCCAATTCGTCATCTCGACCCACTCACCCATCTTGATGGCGTATCCCGGAGCGAAGATCTTCTTGCTCGATCGAGCCGGGATCCACGAGGTCCGCTACGAGGACACGGAGCATTTCGCCGTGACCAAGGCATTTCTCCAGGATCCAGCGGGCATGCTTCGTCGCATCTTCGATGATGTGGAGAAGGACCTGAAGGGCCAGGCTACGCCGCGCTGAGCGGGCATGGTGGGCAATCCGCAACCCGACGCCGAAGGCTGTGCCGCCGCGCGCCGGTATCGGTGACCATCAACAAAAGAGCGACGAACCTGGAGAATTACGCCTTGAGATTGGCGAGCGGACCGCCGGAGTTCAGCAGCGGGTCGCCGAAGCTCATCACGTCTTCGAAGCCCATGTAGTGGAAGCACGAGACGAGCATGTCGGCGAAGGTGGCTTTGTTCTGGAAATCGAGCAGGCGCCCCATCTTGAAGTGGCCGCCCGCGCCGCCCGCGAGCACCACCAGCGCGTCGTTCTCGGAGTGCACGTCGCCTTGACCGAGCTCGTTCCAGTGGACGACCAGGGTGTTGTCCCAGAGCGTGCCGCCGGGGCCGTCGGGGGTGGCCTTGAGCAGCTCGTGGAGCGTGACGCTCTGCTCCCAAAGGTGCTTGTGAATGACGCGGATCTTGCCGAACGCTTCCTCGTCACTCACGTGCGAGATGTCGTGGTGACCTTCGGTCATGCCCAGGTTCTTGTACACGCGGTTACTGGTGTTGCCGCTCCAGTTGAAGTTGATCGAGCGCGTGTGGTCGCAAGCAAATGCCCAGGCGCTGACCTTGAAGAACAATTGCCCGAGTTCGACGTGCTTTTCGTCGTCGAAGACGTTCAGCTTGGGCGTCGCGAAGGGCATCGGCGCGCAGGCGGCGCCGCCCGTGGTCGCGTTCAGCGTGCGCTCGATGTCACGCAAGGCTTGAGTGTGTTGGTCGAGCCGCTGCTGATCCGCAGCGCCCAGCTTGGCGCGTAACGAGCCGATTTCAGCGATCGCGTTGTCGAGCGCGGATTGCTTCATCGCGATGCGCTTGGCGAGCGCGGCGAGGGCGGCCGGGTCGTCTTTCGCATCACCCGCGAACAGTGAGGTGTAGGCGTTGTACGGGTCGGTCTCGGGGTTCACGGGGCTCTGTTGACCGACCGGGCCGGCGTGCGAGCTCACGTTCCAGATGTTGTTTTCCTTGGTATTGACGCGAAATACCAAGTGGCGCGTGGAGACCCCGAGGTTGTCCTTGAGGACGCGATCGCCGATCTCGTGATCCGCGCTCGGCCCCGTTACGTAGCCGATGGTCTTATCTGCGCCGCCGATCGGGAACGCACCCTCGCCGGATTTCCACGGCGCGAGTGAGGCTCCACCTTGCTGATGGCCGTCGGCGCGCTCGTTCGGCTGGAACTTGCCGTAGCGCCGATCGAGGCGATTCAAGAGCAGTAAGTCTTTGCGATACGGCTCGAGCGGCGCCAAAAACTCATCGAACGTGAAGCTGGTCTCACCGGTGTCGATGAAGCGGCGCTTGGTCTGATCGCCGTTGGCTTGAAACACGAACATGATCCGCCGAGGCGCGGTCGGCGTCGCGCCGCTGGCCGAACGCGGCATCATGGCCTCGAGCAAGGGCAGGCCAATGCCCAAACCCGCTGCCCCGCGCAACAACGTGCGCCGACTGAGTCGCTTGCTCATGGAGACTCCGAACTTCGAACCGGTAGATAGAGAAAGGCGTCGGTCTGCGTCAGCGCGATCAACAGTTCGGACAAGCTGTACGCCTTGCCCTTGAACGATTTGGAGAGCTGCGCGAGCGAGCAAGCATCTGCGGGATCGGTATCCCTGCCGTAAAAGAAGCGGAAAGACTTGGTGACGTAGCAGGAGCGGACCTGCTCGCTTTGAGCCAAGAGCGCCCCCAACTGAGCCGGGCTCGACGCGGGGCCGTTGGCGTCGGTGGTGCGCTCGATGACGCTCGAGGTGTCGACCGCTCCGCCTTGCTCGTCGGTTGTACGCTGACGACCCACCGCGTCGAAGCCCTCGAACACGACGCCCAAGGGATCCATCAAATCGTGACACGCGGCGCACGACTTCACGGTGCGGTGTTGTTCCAGGCGCTGACGTTGCGTGAGGTTCGAGGTGTTCGTCGTCTCCAACGTGAGGTTTACGTCCGGCGGGGGCGCGGGCACCAGCTGGCACAGCATGTCGAGCCGGATTTTGAGGCCGCGGCGCACGATCGAAGTGCGCGTGGCTTTGTCTCGCGCGAGCATCATGCCTTGCGTGAGCACGCCGGCGCGTCCGGGCGCGTCGACCCTCACGAAGTCGCTGCCGGTGGGGCCCAGCAAACCATAGTGCTTGGCGAGGTCCGCATTCGCGAACGTGTACGGCGCGGTGAACAGGTCGCTCAGGTTGCCTTCCGGACGCGCCAGCACGCTGGTCACGAATGCCCGTGTTTCCTGCTGAAACATCGGCACCAAGTTGGCATCCAAATTGGGGTAGAGCGTGGCGTCACGGGTGAAGGTGGTGGGCAGGGTGTCCGTGCCCAGCCATTCGTCGAAGTACTCGAGCAGCCGCGATGCCTTGGGACTCTGCAGCATTCGCCGAGCTTGGGCCTCGATTTGCGCGCTGGTGGAGAGCTGATTGTTCTCGGCCGCGTCGAACAGCGACTGATCGGGCATCGATTGCCAGAACAGGTAGCTCAAGCGGTTCGCCATCTCGTAAGGCGTGGGGCGGACGGACGACGCGCTCGGTGCGGCGCCGAACTCGACCCGGTACAGGAACTTCGGTGACTGCAAGAACGCGAACGCGGTGGCACGCACGGCGCTACCGAAGTCGTAAGCGCTGAGCGACTTTTGGAAGATCGCCGCGTATTGCGCCGATTCGTCCGCGCTGAGCGGCCGGCGAAATGCGCGCTTGCCGAAGCTCTCGATGAAGGTGCGCGCGCAATCCATCTCCGCGCCGGCGGTCGGCGTGCACGACAAGAAGCTCTGGTTGGTCGCGATCGGCTCGAGGAACTGCTCGGCTGCGTCCACGTAGCCCTGCGCGACGAGCGTGGACACCCCGAGGTAGTCCGCGTTGTTGCGAAAGCCGAGCGACTCGGTCTCCGACGGAAAGCTGCGCGTGGCGGCGGCAACGAGCGAAGACGTCGCCGGGGAATCCCCGAGCAGGTCGGTGATCGTGTTGCGATACTCTGCGTTGCTCATGCGTCGCAGCGGGGCGCGACCGGGGGTGGGAGCCTTGCACGTAGCGGAGGCCAACACTTCCTCCGGGGTCTTGCCTTCCAAGCTGGATGCACCAGCGGAGCCAGCTTGCGAAGCCGCGGAATCATCTGATTCGTGGCCCAGGTTCAAGTCACAAGCGGCCAGGCCGAGCACGGAAGCGCACAGACCAAGCACGGCTGCAAAGCGAGAAGTCGTGACAGCCATCGGCCAGTAAGCGTAGCGCGCGAGGCGCACGCGTGAGCGAACTAATCGACGCCAAAGCGACAGAAGTCGACGCGTGCAGCCGAACTTTCTGAGTCTCGCGGAAAATTCGAAAACCCGTCGGGGTAAGGAGTATTTACCACCCTCATGCGCCGAGCTGCACATACATCGTGCACCGATCCAAGCGCGTAACCGGCAACCGTCCACGCGCGAGACAGGTGCCGTTTGTCACTCTCCGGGTTGAGCGGAGCGCTCAGCCTGCGTCGGGAGAATCCAGCACGAGCTCCTTCTGCACCGTGCACTGATTTCGTTTCGGCGTGAGGTCGTAGTCCATCGTGACGAAGCCGGTGCCACTGACGTTGAGCTCGGTGAAGCCCGCGGTCCACAGCTCGCAGTAAAGCGCAGCGACCTGCCCCGGGTTGTCCGTGTCCGGGGCCGCACCACCAGCACCCGCTGCGCCGCCCGCTTCGATGCTCTCCGTCGTAGTCGAGGCATCGAGCGGCGTTCCGGTCTCATCGGCGATATGGCAGAACGTGACCTCGTGCCGTGCGTTCGGATCGGCTAGCCGAAATACCTCTTTGCCAGCGCCCGCGTAGGCGACGCGCACCACCAGGTCCGCGGGGAGCGGGCGGGCAGAAAGCTTGAGCACGACTTTGAACGCCGGGTCTTCTCCCGAGCAGGTCCGCTGATTGTCCGGGCCACAGCTCCAAAGCAGGAGCAGACCGAGGGACAGCGTCGGGAGTACTCGTAGCACGCGAGGGTCTTAACGCGGAACGGGCAGCGCCGGAAGGGGCACCGCATCGCCGCCCCAAGGCGCAGGGTCAGGGGGCTTTGAAACGCGGACCGAATGCTTTCAACGTGAGCCGTTGCAGCACGCTCGTGCTGTCTTGCGCGGCTTCGATCTCGAGCACCGTGATGCCGACGCCCGGGCAGAATACGGTCGTGGTTTTGCGGGTGGCCGCGCCGAGCTGGGCATCCTCCACGGTTTGGAGGCAGCCGGAGAACTTCCCCGCCGGAGTGTCCACGCTCAGGCTGACGTTGGTCACCCTCACTTTGCCGTCGTCGCCCGTCCATTCGGAGTTCAACGAAAGCGGTGACTTGAGCAGATAGCCGCCGTGTGAGCTGCGCACGCCGGCTGGTTCGAAATAGTACCGCTTGCGCACTTGCCCGGCGAGGCTCAGCTCCGCCAGCTCGGGGCGGGGGCGCTTGATCTCGAACACCGCGATACCCCGCTCGTTGGTGTCCTCGATGTACGTTTCGTAAGAGAACACGGTCTCGTTCTCGAGCGGCAAGTAGCGAGTAACCTCGTTGATCACCGCAGTTTGCGGCGCGCTTGCGGGGGCGGATTGCTGCGCCGCACAGCCCGCAGCCAGCAGCCAAAGCAACGCGGCGCCCGGCTTCAAGGTTGCCCCTGATAGGTGTGCCAAACCACGAACACGAACAAGCCGAGCGCGACGAACAGCAAGTACTTCATCAGCGGATCGGGCTCGATACGGCGCCCGAGCTCACGTGCGGCTGCGCGAACGATCGGATCTTCGGTGGACGCGGCCAGCTTGCGCGAGCCTTCACGGACGGCTCGGTAGTTGCCCGCTTCGAACGCGCGCACCAACTGTTGCAAAGCGGGGTCGTTCGGGAATTCGAGCAGAAAGCGCGGACGCTCGCGGCCCTCGGCATTCAGCGCGGGGGCGTCAGCGGAAGCCGGCGGCGTAGGAGGTGCGGGCGCTGGATCTACGGGCGCGGGCAGGTTCTGGGCGTCTTCGGCTTCGGTCATCGGCTTTAGAATTGGAAGTATACGAAGGGAACGGCCTCAGCGCTTGCCATTCGTCGGACCAATAGCAGCAGCGCGAACAGCGCGACCCCCTGCACGATTCCGGGCAACGCGCCAAAGCGCACTCGAAGCTTGGCCTCCAGCTCTAGCGGCAGGAAATGCATGCCGAGACCGAAGGCCAAGACCAACAGCACGCGTGCGTCCAAGTTCGGATGATAGCCGGTGAAGGTCGAGAATTGTCCGAAGATCGCGCGCGCATCGCGGAAGGTGTGCGCCCGAAAAAAGATCCAGGCCAAGACCACGAAGTGGAAGGTCGTGAAGGTCGCCAGCACACGCAGTAGCGGCTTGCTGCCCAGCACGTCACCAAAGCGCTCGCGCCAAGCGCGATTGCCCGCGAGCGCGACACCATGCAGCCCGCCCCACACCACGAATGTCCAACTCGGACCGTGCCACAGGCCGCCCAGCAGCATGGTGGCGATCAGGTTCAGGTAGGTTCTCAGCGAGCCGCGCCGGTTGCCGCCGAGCGGGATATACAAGTAATCGCGCAGCCAAGTAGAGAGGGAGATGTGCCAGCGGCGCCAAAAATCGACGATGTCGTGGGCCTGGTACGGGGCCGCGAAGTTGGGCGGAAAGCGCACGCCGAGCAGCGCCGCGGAGCCAATCGCGATGTCGGTATACCCCGAGAAATCCGCGTAGATCTGCACTGCGTAGCCGACCATGGCCACGTAGCATTCGAGCGCCGAGTATTGCGTCGGCGCGTCGAACACGCGATCGACCAAATTCAGCGCGAGGTAGTCGGCTATCGCCAACTTTTTGAACAGACCCGTCGCGATCAGCAAAAGTGCGGAGCTGGCTGCGTCCCCTTGCCACGCGGGCGGGCGCGCGAGCTGCGGCAAGAGATCGCGCGGCCGCACGATCGGGCCGGCCACGAGGTGCGGGAAGAACGCGACGAACGTCAGGTATTCTAGGTAGCTCGGGTGCGCTTCGAGCTCGCCGCGGTACACGTCGATCACATAGCTCATCGACTCGAAGGTGAAGAAGCTGATGCCCACCGGCAGGGCGATCGACAGCACCGGAGCCGGCACGTGCAAGCCCAGCGCAGAAAGCGCGGCCAGCGCCGTATCGACGCCGAACTTCGCGTACTTGAAATAGGCGAGCACCCCCAAGTTCATGACCACGGTCAGCGCCAGCCAAGCCTTGCGTCGGCTCGGATCTTTGGCTCGACCGATGGCGTGGCTGAGCAGGAAGTCTGCGGTCGAACACGCGAAAATCAGCGCCAAGAATGCCACGCCGGATTGGGCGTAGAAGAAGTAGCTGGCTGCCAAGAGGAAGGTCAGCCGCAAATTCCTGAAGCGCGCGCACAGCCAGGTCACGACGAAGGCCAGGGCGAAGAACTTGGCGTAGGCGAGCGTCGTGAACTGCACGTCGGCGGCGCACGTTACACGAACGGCGCGCTCGGGGTAGAGTAGAGAACGTATGCCTCTGCCATCCCATGCTCGGACCGCGTCGACGTGCCGCTAGCGCGCCTCCTACTCTGGCTAATCAGCCTGACATCGCTCGCTTGGTGCGGCTTTTCTTGGACGCATTCGCGACCGGGCCCGCTCGAACTCGGCCTCGCCCTCGGCGTTCTCGTGCTGTACGCGACCTGGGGCGTGCTTTGGCCGCAGTGCGGCATGTACGGTTACGCGATCGCGCATGGCAAAACGGGCACGCGTCGGATCGCGCTGACCTTCGACGACGGACCCCACCCGGTGACGACGCGCGCGGTGCTGGAGCTGCTGCGCGCTCACCAGGCACGGGCCACGTTCTTCGTCCTCGGCCACAAAGTGGAAGCGCACCCGGACGTGGTGCGTGAAATCCACGCCGCCGGTCATACCCTGGGCATCCACGGTTTCCAGCACGATCGTCTATTTTCATTCCGTTCGCCGAGCTATGCGCGGCAGCAAGTCGAGCGCACCCGACAGGCCATTGCTCGAGCGTGTGGCGTCGCGCCAAACTTGTTTCGGCCACCGGTCGGCTTTGCCAGCTACCGCACGTTCCGCGGCGCAGAGCGGGCTCGGGCACAGATCATCGCCTGGAGCGTGCGCAGTTTGGATGGCGTGCGCAGCGCGAATCCCGCGCGCGTAGCGAGCCGCGTGATCGAGCGGCTGGAGGACGGCGCGATCGTGCTCTTGCACGACGCCGCTGAAAACGACGACTTCACGCCCGCGTCGATCGCGGCGCTACCTAGAATTTTGCAGGCTTTGCGCGAACGCGGCCTCACCCCGGTAGGAGTGGACGAACTGTAAAAGCGAGCCCCCGTGCTCAGCCCGGGGCGAGTTCGCCAGAAGCCCCGAGCACGAAGCGGCGCTGATAGCCGCGGGTTTGGTTTTGGATCGTGACCGTGACCGTGCCGTCTCGACCGTAGTGGTACTGCTCGACGATCTGCTCCGAAAGGCCGTCACAGCGCTCGGCGGAGCGACCGCTCAGATCCTGATCGCCGAGGAAACGCGGGTCGTACGGGAAGTAGATATCACCCCACGGGGTGAGGTCGCCTTCCGGACGCCCATCACCCCCGAGCTCGCTGCATTCCAGGAAGCGCAAATGACCGACTGCGTGCACCGGCCGGTAGCTGCGCTCGATCATGAAGTCACCCGACTCACTGACGGTGCCCTTGTCCAAGATCGGATCGAAGACCTTCTCGCGACCGGCTTCACCTTCGCGCCAAACACCGAAGTGACGAGTGATGGCTTCGCGCACGAACACGCCGGCGTCCGGATCGGCCGCGATCGCCAAACCGACCGCGGTGGCAGCGTGGGGTTGCGGCGCGAGCTGCACTTTGCGCTTGTAACGCTCGCGCAGCATTTTGCCGACCATCGGGAAGGCGGTAGCGCCGCCCACTAGGTACACCGCGCCGAGTTGGCGCGCGTCGTTCGGGTCGATCCCGCGCTCTTCGAGCTTGCCGAACACACGCTCCAACAGGGCCAGAGAGCGGTCGATCAGCGGTCGCGTGGCTTCGTACAGATCCGCCAAATCGAGGGTAATCGACTCGGCGCCGGGCAAGATCCGTCCCAGATCGATCAGCATCCGGCGTGACGACGGCGTGAGCGCCTCTTTGGCCTCGCGGCACAGCTCCAGCAAGCGCGCGCGTTCCACGTAGCTGAGCGCGTGGGGGTCGATCTTGGCTGCGCGCGAAGCAAAGTCGAAGATCAGCTGATCGAAATCGTCCCCACCGAGCTCGCCGATGCCTTCGCTCGCGATCAACTCGAAGCGCCGGTGCTCGAGTGAAACGGCGGACGTATCGAAAGTGCCGCCGCCCAAGTCATAGACCACGACGTAGCGCTTGGGGCTACGCTTGCCGATCGTGCCCAGATTGCGATGCGCAAATTCGATGGCCGCGGCCGTGGGCTCGTTGACCATGCCCAGGACTTCGAAACCAGCCCGGCGAAAAGCCTCAATCGTCAAATAGCGCTGGCGGGTGCTGGCATTCGCCGGCACCGCGACCATGGCTTCCAGTGTTTCGTCCGGGGCGATATCCAGATTGCTCTGTTCGACGAGCAAGCTGCGAATGCGGGTCAGGTAGGCGGCGACCAACTCGACCGCGCTGGTCTGCGCCATGCCCAGTTCGGCGAACACCTCGTCCGGCGAAACGCGACTGACCGCGCGCTTGATCGACCGCAGCGCGCCGTCCGGATTCTGGTTGAAGCGCGCCGCCGCCTCCCAGCCGAGCTCGAGCTTGCCGTGGCTGTTGGCGGCCAAGCCGGGCACGAAGTCCGAATAGCCCAGCGCGGTTTCGAATTGAGCAACCGGATAGCGGCCTTGGTCCACCGCTGCGATCACGGTTCGCGTCGTCCCGAAGTCGATGCCCAGTCGCATGAGAGTCCGCATTTTGCGCCGCTTGGCGCGTGATGGACAAGAAGCGCGTCGGCGGAGAGCGATGTTTTTTCGCGCGTCGGCCGGAAACAACCGCGAATTGTTCAATATTTACGGCAAATTCTGGGCTTTTTGCGGGCGGTCGGGGTCGCTCGACGCGGGCTGATTCGCGCCGGGTAATTGGACCACGAAGCGCGCGCCGCTCTCGAAGCCGAGATCCAGGCCGATGCTGCCTCCGACCGCCTCGACCAGACCGCGACAGACCGCGAGCCCGAGGCCAGTGCCCTTGCCGACCTCTTTGGTGGTTACGAACGGCTCGAACAGTCGGTCGCGCACGGCCGCCGCCACGCCGGGGCCGTCGTCTTCGACGATCAATTGAACGCCCCCTGCGTCCGGACGAGCGGCGACGCGCACACGCCCGCCGCCGTCCAAGGCATCCACCGCGTTCAGCACCAGGTTGAGCACCAGCTGCACGAGCTGCTCGTCGCTCAGCGCGACGCTCGGCAATCCTTCGGGGATCGACAGCTCGAGCTCCACACCACGCATCGCCTTTTGCGGCGCGATCAACGCGGCGGTGTCGGTCACCGCCGTGGCCACGTCACCGTGTGCCCCGACGGCCGCCGGCTGCGCTTCACCCGGACGCGCGAATTGCAGCAAATCACGCAAGATCCGGTTGATGCGTTCGGTCTCTTTGCGCATCCGTTGCAAGAAATCTTGCTGCTCGGCAGCATCCAGACCGCCCTCGAGCAACAAGTCTTCGAGACCGATCAGCGCCGCGATCGGGTTGCCCACTTCGTGCGCGAGGCCCGCCGCCAAGCGCCCGACCGAGGCCAAGCGCTCGGAGCGAATCAGACGGTCTTGCGCCTCCTTCAAGCTGACCGTAGCGCGCTCCACTTCATCGACCTTGGCGCGCAAGGCTTCTTCCTCACGGATCAAGTGCTCGGTCATGGTGTGCAAGTTGCGCCCGAGCTCGGTCAATTCACGAGCTCCGCCTTCGGGCACGGAGAAGCGCCGTGCGCCGGTGGCCACGCGCTCGGCGGCCCGCGCGAGATCGTCCAAGGGCCGTACGATCAGCCGGGTCAGGGCGAAATAGGCCGCGACTAGCAGCACCAAGCCGACGAGCAGCGAATACAGGCCGAGCAAACGCACGAGCGGTGCGGCGCGCGCCGCGCTGTCGTCGGTGTGCAAGATGGCGGCTACGGATCCATCCGCGCTGGGTACGGTCACGGCCAGCAACGCATGTGTTTCCAACGGGGCCACGCGCTCACGAGCGGCCACGATTTGCGTTGGCAGCATATCGATGATGAGCGGCTCTCCCGCCCGCGCTACGGGCAAGCCGTCCAAGCCGTACACGCCAATCGCCGCCACGCCTTGCGACCCGACTTCCGCACCGAGCAGCCGCAGCAATTGTTCTGGAGTGCGATGCGCGCGCGCTTCCAAAACGTGACCTGCGACCGCGCGGCCCAGCGCCCGAGCGTGTGCTTCGCGGACTTGTCGCAAAGTGAAACTTGCATAAGTGGAGACGGCCAGGAATAGCGGCACGAATGCGAGCAAGAACAGCCCGCCCAGCAGCAGCAAGATCTGGAGGCGGAGGCCGGCGCGCACCCGAGCTACCGTATCCGACCTTTTCGCACAGTCCTGATTTCTGGCGAAAGTATCGGAAAAGCCGCGCAAAAGTAGGCCGTTTCGGCCCCGGTTTGATACGGAAATTGGGACATGGACCCGCTCGTGCGCTCGGCCCTTTGGGTGCAGCAAGTGATCACTCGCAGCTCGGGCTTGGCCTTGAGCTTCGCGCTGAGTGGCTACCTCATCTATTGGGCCGTCGAGCCGCCGCCTTTGGGCTGGAACGTAGCGGCCATCATGCTGCTCGGCGGTTCCCTGGGCTACCGCTTATTGAAGCGGCTGCGCTTGCTCTCGTCATCGGCGAGTGAGACCACGCGGCTCGATCTCGAACTGTTCACACATTTGGTGGTGCTGGCCTACGGCGCGATCTTGCACACCCCGGGCGGCTTGGACGGGCCGTACTACCCGGCGGTGTACGCGTTGGTGATGATCTGCGCCAGCTTCGCCAAGCCCCTCGCCGCCGCGGGCACGATTGCCTTCGCGGTGCTGATGGAAGCCGCGCTCAACTTCATCGCTTGGGGCGGTCACGGAACCAACAGCTTGCTGCCTCACGCCACCTTGCTGGGCGTGTTCGCGTTCTTGAACATGCTGGTCTTCCGCGCCGAAATTGCGCGTATTCGCGCGCTTTCGCGGCAGCGCATCGAGACCGAGCTGCGCAAGATGAAAGACGCGGCGCGCTCGTATCGCTTGCTCGGCGCGCCGACCGCGGCCGGCGAACGCGCCACCTTGTCCAGCCCCGACGCCGAAGAGCGGCTCTTGCGCTCGGGCGTGGACGAGATCCATCAAGCCGTGGAATTTGCGCTGATCTTGCTGTGCCGCACGCTCGGCTTGCGCACCGCGCTACTGCTCGGTTTGGACGCGACCGGTAGCCAGCTGCACATCCAAGAGCTCTCGAGCACCGAGGACGGCATCGCCAACGGCCCGTTCAGTGCACGCGATGGGATCTTCGGAGCCAGCCTAGCCAAGGGTTCGTTGCTGGCAATCGCGGGACCGAAGGCGGGCGCCCACGTGCCGTATTACACGCGCAAGCCGACCATCGGGGCGGTCTGTGCCACTCCGCTGCTCGACCACGGCAACGCGCGAGGACTCCTGGTCGTGGACCGCGAGTCGAAGGAGCCGTTCTCCGCGGAAGAAGAGGAGACCCTGCGTTCGGCCGCCCACTTCGTACTGCGCGCAATCGAGAACGAGCGCGTCTTCGTGCAGCTCGACCGCGCCAAGGTGGAACAGGGCAAGCTGTACCGCGCTGCCAACGCACTAGCCTCCGCGACCACCGAAGCACAGGTGATCGAAGCCGGTGTAAGCGGCGCGCGTGAGTTCGCGGCCTTCGACTTTGCGGTCGTGACCTTGTTCGACAAGAACTCCGGTGAGCACGAGATATGCGCGGTCAGCGGCGAGGGCGCAGACGAGCTGGTCGGCCAACGCTTCAAGCACAACTCCGGCTTGGTCTCGATGGTGGTCGCCAACCGCCACGCGCTGCCGTACCGCGGAGACTACGATCCCTCGCGCCAAACCGTGTTCACGCGACGCTTGAACCCGCCCGCGATGCCGTCCCTCTTGGTGCTGCCGCTCTTGGTTCACGATCGCGCGCTGGGCACCTTGGTGCTGGGTTCGAACCGCCGCGGCGCTTTCGGCGACTCGGTGCGGCCCACGCTCGAGGTTCTGGCGAGCCACGTGGCCGTCTCGTTGGCCAACGCGCGCATGCTCAAGCGCCTGGAAGAGCTGGCCACGATGGACGGCATGACCGGCCTATTCAACAAGCGCGCCTTGCAAGACGTCGCGCTCCAGAAGCTGAAGAGCGCGCAACGCTTCAAGAAGCCGCTCTCGCTCTTGGTCTGCGACATCGATCACTTCAAGCGCGTCAACGACACCTACGGACACGACGTGGGCGATCTCGTGATCAAGGGTTTCGCAGATGTGCTCAAGCGCGTGAAGCGCGACACCGACGCGGTGGGCCGCTTCGGCGGCGAAGAATTCGTGATCGTCTGCGAAGAAACCGACGAGCGTGGGGCGATGCTGCTCGGCGAGCGCATCCGCACCGAGCTGGAAGCCACGTCCTTTCACAGTGAGCTCGGGCCGATCAAAGTCACCTGCTCGGTCGGCGCAGCGCTCTTCCCGCTCGCCGGTCAAAGCTGGGAGGCGCTGTTCAAGTCGACCGACGAGGCGCTGTACGCCTCCAAGCGTGGCGGCCGCAATCGCGTCACGCTGTGGACGTCGAAGCTGCAGGGCTGCGCCGCCTGAGCGGCGAGTAGGCACCTCAGACGAGTCGAAAGCTCATCTTCGCGGCGCGCGCGGCTTCGCCGTCGGCGTCATCGCGATCGCCAATCACCAAGCAGCGCCCCGGCTCCACTTTCAGCATTTCGGCTGCGTGCAGGTAGCCCTCGGGGTCGGGCTTGAGCCGGCGTGGCCCGTTGGCCTCGCCGTTGGCGACGATCACATCGAACAAGCTGCGCACGCCGAGCGCATCGATTTTGCGCTCTGCGGGGTAATCACTGACGAGCGCGGTTCGACCGCCCTGCGCCTTGAACGCACGCAGTTCGGCGAGCAGTGCCTTACGCACGAAACGGCTGATCCACTTGCCCGGTCGCTCCACCATCCAGCTTCGAACGACCGTTTCGACGTCCGCCACTGGCCTACCGAGCGCGTCCGCGGTGCGTGCCAGCTGCCCGGCAAACGGACTCGCGTGAACCGTGGCCAAGGCTCGGCCGGCGTTCTGCTCTTCGCGCATCGCTTCGTGCTCGTGCCGAAATTGGCGCAGCGTCTTGATCGCCGATCGACCGAACAGGACGAGCTCCACTGCCATGGCCAGTCTCACCCAGCGTTGGGTGTACAGCGTACCGTCGAGGTCCACCAACCAAGCATCGTAATCCGCGTCCGTCATGGAGCGCGAGCTTACTTCGTGTAGTCCCAGCCGGAAGTCCAGATCGTATCTGCAATGAGCTTGCCCGAACAGTTGTTGTGGTTGATGAAGAAGGTGCGGGTCGGCGCCGAGTAGGTGAAGCCGTAGGTCTGGCAATTCTGGGTCGGAAAGGGCAGCTTTTCGCCGACCTCTTGCCACGTCGCACCCTTGTCGGCGCTGACGATCACGTGCGTCGGGCCCAGCGTGACGATGCGCCCATCTGGAAGCTCCATCGGGCCCGCGCTCATCGTCTGTGTCGGGCCAGCGCCGGCCTTGCGCCAGGTCTTTCCTTGGTCGGAGCTGATGATCATCCCGGTGCCGTTCAGCAGCCAGTAGATGTTCCCGTCACTGGCCCTCAGCGGCCAACCGTAGGGGGAGTCCGTGGCCGTCGAGGCCCAGGTCATACCCGCGTTGGCGCTGCGATAGACACCTACCGTGCCAGTGCCGTTGATGCCCAGCAAATAGTTCTGCGCATCGATGATCAGCGGCAAGACGGAGAAACCCGTGCCCGCCGGGACGTTCATGCCGATGTCCATCCAGCTCATGCCGCCGTCGACTGACTTGAACAGCTTTCGCGATTGCTCGTGGGTACCCGCGAGCAACAGTTTGCGCGCGGGATCGCTGAAATCGATGGTAAGAAAATCGTTGTGACCGATCGTGCCCAATTGCGTGAAGGTGACGCCTTCGTCCTTCGTGGTGTACAGGCCGTCACCGAACGACCCGTAGATCCCCGACTCCCAGAATACACCAGCGTGCTCGGGATCGAAGGTGAGCGAGGAAGGGCCGTGCGTGATCTGCGCGGAACCGGCGCCGCTACCGAGGTGGGTCCAAACCGCGCCACCGTCGTCGGTGACGAACAGACCGGCGCCGCTGAGCGCAGCGATGACGCGGTTGGTGTTGGGCACCGCGGCTAGAAACGCGACTTCTCCGGAGTCGGGGGGCGCAAGCATGGGCAGATTGTTCGTCGAATTGAGCCACTTGGTGTCCGGCGGAGCGACGTCACCGCCAGCACCCGCGCTGTGCGCACCCGCCGTGGCTGGAGTACCACCACCCGCTGTCGCAGAGCCGCCCGGCGAGGAACCGGACACGCCGACTTTGCCACTCGCGCCGCCCGAACTGTTGGCACCGGCTGAACCATTCGCCCCGCCCAAGCTGTCTGCCCCGCCTGGGCCAGCCGTGCTGCCGGCGCTGCCGCCAGCGGACTCCGGGTGGTCGCTGGATGAGCCGCATGCCGTCAACAGCAGCAGCAAAACTCCCCCGGAAACTCGCAACGCTTCGTGTGCCATCCGCAACAGCATGCCCGAGATGGCGTACGCCCGCACCGGCGAGCCGACGGCGCGCGCAAAACTTACTACCCCGCGCCTGTGCGCGGGTTCAGTCGTACTCTGCCAAAACCTCGCTCGCCGGCCCCGCCTGTGCCACTCGCCCCGCGCGGAGCAACGTCAGCTCCCCGCCAAGCTCACGAGCCAACTTGCGGTCGTGCGTGACGAGCACGACCGGCAGAGAGAGCGCATTGACATGGCCCACGAGCTCCGCGCCCAGCTCATTCACCAAGGCTTGGTCCAGTGCCGAAAATGGTTCATCCAAGAGCAACGCACGGGGCTCACTGGCGAGCGCTCGAGCCAACGCCACGCGCTGGGCTTCGCCACCCGAGAAGCTACTCGGATAGCGACGGGCGAGATGTGCCACGCGCATCCGCGCGAGCCAATCATTGGCCCGCTCGACGCGCTCGGCCTTGCTGGCATTGCCGGGCACACCGTATGCGACGTTGCTCAGCGCATCGAGGTGCGGAAACAGCGCGAGTGACTGAAATACCAGCGCGACTCGGCGTTGATTCGGGGGCAAATCGACACTCGTTCGAGAGTCGAAAAGCGGCTCACCGGAGAGCGTGACATGCCCGACGTCAGGGCGAAGTAACCCGGCAATTGCCGACAAAATCGTGGTCTTTCCAGAACCGGACGGACCGAAGAGCACGCTCAACCCGGGCCCGAAGTCGAGCGCCACGTCGAGGCGGAAGCCGGTCTCTTTCTCGACGCGCTGCAGAACGAGCCGCGCAATCAACCTCGAGGGTGACATCGCTTCAGAAGCCATCACGCCGCTCCTTCGTCAGGTAGCCGACGAAGATCAGCACGCTCATCGCCAGCGCAGTCATGATCAGCGACAGCTGCGTCGCGTCCGCGTCGCGACCCGATAGCACGGCGTCGTAGATCGCGAGCGAACCGGTCCGGGTTTGACCCGGAATATTGCCAGCGATCATCAGCGTGACCCCGAAGTCACCCAGCGCGCGCGCAAAGCCGAGCATCACCCCCGCCAAGATCCCACGCCGCGAAAGCGGCAAGCTGATCGTGAAAAACGCCCGCAAACGGCTGGCGCCCAGCGTGCGCGCAGCACCGATCAGCCGCACGTCGACCGACTCGAGCGCGGCGCGCGCGGCTTTGCTGATCAATGGCAAGGCGCCAATCGTGGCGGCGATCACCGCGCCACCTCGCGAGAACACGATCGCGGTGCCCGTCATCGCCTCGAACGCGTGACCAAGCGCGCTCTCGCGGCCGAGGAGCACCAGGAGGTAGTAGCCCAGCACGGTGGGCGGCAATACCATTGGGGCCGTGATCGCCGCGTCAATCAACTCTCGTCCCCAGACCCGCGTCGTAGCCAGCAGCCCGGCGATTGCCACCCCCAACACGCTCGCGATGCAGGTGGCGAGCGATGCCACCTCGAAGGACAAGAGCAGCGGCTCGAGATCGATCAAGGGGCCAAAGCCCACGTTTCGCCCGGCATCAAAAAGCCGAATTTGCGCAAGATTGTGCGTCCCGCGGGCGCCTCGATGAAGGCCTTCAGGCGGCGGGCGCCAGCGGCGTTCGTACCGTGATTGCAGACCACGAGTGCTTGCTCGATGGGCGCGTACAGCGCCTCATCCACCATCGCCCAGGAGCCTTTGGGCGAACCGATGGCCAACGACAATCCGACGATCGCCACGTCTGCGTTGCCGCTTTGCGCCAGCTCGAACGTTTGCTGAACGTTTTCGCCGTAGACCATGCGCTCGGACACTCGGCTCCATACGCCCGCCCCGGTGAGCGCGTCGCGAGCCGCCTTGCCATAGGGCGCGTGCTCGGGATTGGCGATCGCGATGTGCTTGAAGCGCGCGTCCGCCAAGGACGCCGGTGTGAGCTCCGCACCGCCCGCGCCCTTGACCCAGATCACCAAACGACCGCGCCCATAGCTTGCGACGGTCGTGCCGTCGCAAGCGCCAGCCTTCACGACTTGGTCGACATAGCTCACATTCGCGGCCAAAAATAGGTCGAACGGAGCGCCTTGAGAGAGCTGCCGCGCGAGCAGACCCGTCGCACCGAGCGTGAGCTTCAGCTCGGTTGGCTTCGACGATTGAGCGCTGAAGGCCGGACCGAGCTCGGCGAAGGCATGCGCTAAATCCGCCGCCGCGGCTACGCGCAAGGGCTCGGGAGGCGCTGCCTTGCAACCCACGGAGACCAGAAAGAGCGAGAGCAGGGCAGCGCGCTTCACCGGCTTCTACTCCTTTGCTTTGCCGAAAATCTTCGAGTTCGGAGGGACGGAGCGCACCAGCCACACGTTGCCGCCGATCACCGAACCTTCACCGATTACGGTGTCGCCACCGAGGATGGTCGCGCCTGCGTAAATCGTGACGTTGTCTTCGATCGTAGGATGGCGCTTTTGCTTCGCGGGATCGTCGCACTCCGAGCGGCGCGTGCTGAGCGCACCCAAAGTCACGCCTTGATACATCTTGGCGTGCCGCCCGATGATCGACGTTTCACCGATCACCGTGCCAGTTCCGTGATCCAAGAAGAAGCCGGGGCCGATCTGCGCACCGGGGTGGATATCCACACCGGTCAAGCCGTGCGCGTGCTCGGCGATGATGCGCGGCACGATCGGCACGCGCTCGTTGTACAGTACGTTCGCGATGCGGTGCGCAGTGATGGCCTCGATCACCGGATAGCTGAAGACGACTTCTTCCACGCTCTTGGCGGCTGGATCGCCCTCGAACGCCGCCAGAACGTCGGCGTTCAAGACTCGGCGCAGCTCCGGAATGCGACGCAGCAAGCGCAGCACGACTTCTTCCGCCCAGCCGGCAGGCCACGGAGCTTTCACGTGCCCGCTGCGCTCTTCGTAGGCGAGCGCGCGCCCAATCTGCTCGACCAAGATCTCGCACGCTGGGTACAGGTGCTCGCTCAACGCGTAGCGCAGATTGTTCCGCGTCAACGAGCGTTGACTGTAGAAGCCCATATAGACCACGGGCTTCAGGTGATTGTAGGCTTGCACCACCTGGCGCTTGTTGGGGAGCGCGGCGCTCTCCAAATTGTTGATCTCTTCGGGGCCGTCGTAGCTATCGACGACCGCGTCGATTACGTCCTCCAAATCACGGGTGCGTTGCGGGGACGGCATGGGCGAGACCCTAGCGCGAGCTCAGTTGGTCGTCACGACCACGCCCAACGTGGTCGTGAACTGAGTGCCAGAGAGCTCGCGCACGCCCTTCGGAAAGATCTGCTTATTGGACGAATCCAGGCGATTATCGAGCCGGACGAGCAGGTTTTTGCTGGGCAGTAAGTCGAGTGTCACCGTGCCCGTGTAAATCGTCGCGCCGACGATTGGAATGCCGTTCACCGAGCCCGTCGTTACCCCGTCCGCGTCGTGGTAAATTTCTCCGCGGCCAGCGACCGCGAACTTCTCGCACACCAGGTAGCGAGCACCGAGCATCGCACCGAGCCAGGAGTGGGCCGTGAACGTCGTGGCGAAATCCGAATCGCGCTGCTTCTCGGTGGCGTAGTCCGCGTTCAACACCAGGTGCAGTGAGTCGGTCGGATCAGAGGTGATCAATAGGTCGATGAAATGACGCCAACCGGAGCTGTTGTTGCCGGGGCGATCGACGGTGCCCGACGTGCTTCCGCTCGTACCCGGCGAACAACCGGTAGCGCTGCTCGGATCGAACACGCTGCCGGATGGGCACTGCACGCTGACCGTATCGTCACGCTCGGGGCCACCGAGGTAGCCGAGCGACGCGGAGATCCATTCGTGAGTGTCGTTGCGAGGCGCGTGGGCGGTGAGCTGCGCACCGAACGTCTTGCCCGTGTTGTTGTCGATGGTGTTGTTCCAACCGTTCACCACCAAAGCGCGCGCGCTCAGGTTGTTCGAGATCGCCAAATTCGCGCGTAGGCCGGTGTGGAAGGCGGGCTGTCCCAGCCAGTACAAGACGCCACGAGTGTAGTTGATGTTGTCTTGGCTCTCGGCGACTTCAGCCCCGTAAATGGTGTCGAATTTGCCGAAATCCAGCGTGATCGGGCTAGCTTTGCCGCCCGGCCGGAACGAGGCGAATGCCTGCTTGACGTTGGCTAAGCCGTAGTCTGCGTCGCATTTACTCACGCAACTCGAGTTGTAGCGCTGGGCGCTCGGGCCGAAGCGCAGCGAGATCGTGCCGCCGATCGGCTCGGCCGCGTGCGAGATATCGAGACCTGCCCACGCCACGGCAAAGCCGTTTGAAGTGTCGAACGCGCGGATCACTCCGTTGCCGCTCGACTGAGGTTTGGGCGTGTTGTAGTTCAAACTAAAGTACGAGTCCGCGAACACACGCACGCCGAACGAGTCGTACCATTTCGTCGTTTGGACAGCCGCGTTCGCCTCGGACGCGGCTGGTTCGGCGGGAGCGGGAGGCAGCTCTGGTAAAGTAACCGTCGCTGCGGGCGCGGGCTCCGTCGGTGGCGGTGGCGTGGGCGGAGGTGCCTCGGTCGCTGCCGGTTCAATCGCAGGTGCAGGTGCAGGTGCAGGTGCAGGCACCACCGCGGGCGCAGCTGGCAGCGGTCCTTTCGGATTCGTTGCCTGTGCCAACACCGGTGCACTCAGTGCAACGATGCTCAACGAAAGACGCGCGGCACGAAATCGAACAGCCCATTGCCCTGACACCAACATCTAAGCGCTCCTCGGCTAAGCGGCAGAAAACCCGAAGCCCTTCTACCACTACTGTTCGCGGTTTCGCTGGGACGGTAGGGTCTGCAAACTGTGCGAAGCGCCGCAAACGTTGCGTCGATGGTCGCGTGCACCAGGCATCCCATCGAAGCTAGACAGAGATCAAGAGTTCAGCGAACATTGGTCCGTAAGTGCAACAATTTCCCACAGTTACCGACATTGGTAAGCGGCCACCGGGCCGACGATCGAAGCGACCGAGAGTGGCCTCGACTATAAGGAGCACGGCATGGAAAACGCAGGGAGCGCGCCCATGCTGAGCTTGACGTGCGCGCCGCGGTCCGCGAGGCGCCCACACTTGTCGCAACTTGAAACGCTTTGGGTCGCGTTGACCCTGCTTTGCTCGACCTTGGTCGCCTGTTCATCGCCCGATCGTCCCGCGGGTTTGGGCAACGTCGACGGCGGCCCCAACATGGCCCCGCCGTCGGTCGATACCTGCGACACCCCGAACCAAGGCTGTGAATGCGACAAGCAGGGCGAGAGCGTCGATTGCGGACAAGTCGAGCGCGTCTCGGGGGATTACGTGTCGTGCTCCATGGGCCGACGCACATGCGACGACGGAAGGTGGGGGGCATGCATCGGCGATGGCATTGCAACCTTGCGCATCCCAGCCGGTCAAAAGCGCACGCTGGCGCTGGGCAAGGGCACGACCTGTCCGGACAATCCGTGTGATCCCTATTGTCGAGTGGTGCTCGATACCCCCGACAATCTCGATCTGCCGAACGGCGGAGTCTTCGGAGTCGACGGTGGACTTCAAGTGTTGCCAACCACCTCAGCGAGCTCGGGGCTGTGCTCATCGATGGTCGTCACGCCGACGCCGCAAGACCTGACCGTGACGGGGACGACGACGATCGGCATGGGCGCGCACGGTTTGCTCGGAGAATACTTCACGACGTATTACGAAACGGCGGCTGAACTCTCTGGCACGCCAACTAAGACCCGCATTGATCCGAACATCAATTTCAATTGGGAGGCACAAGCACCGCTAGCAGGAATTAGCGCGGATCGTTTTGCCACCCGTTGGTCGGGTATAGTCATCGCGCCGACCAGCGAAGCATATGAGTTTTGCGTCAACACCGATGACGGTGTCCGACTTTGGCTCGACGGCGACATCGTGATCGATGATTGGTCAGCCGACGCCATCGCGCTAGCCTGCGCTGGGTTGGTCAACTGGACAGCGGGATCGAGCCACACTCTTCGGATGGAGTACTTCGAAGAAGAGGGCCAAGCGAGCGCACAACTCAGCTGGATGACTGCGACGATGCCGCAACAAGTCGTGCCCGCGAGCGCACTCTACCAACCAGGCGCCTCGCAAGGCCTCGTGGTGAGTGGCGCGGGGCAGTTTGCGGTGGAACTCAGCCCAGCGGGGTGCTTCCCCGGCGTGCCGAAGCCTGCCTGGGCGCTGGATAGACTCGACATCGCCACGATCAGCAGCGAAGGAAAAGTAAATCTGGTCAGCGCGGTCGCGGGACCGATCACGGTGACTGCATACCTCGGACAACTGAGCGCGACAGGCATCGTCAATGTGAAGGTCGACACCGCCGACAACTCTGCGGCGCCTCCCGGCAGCGTGGCAACCTTCGACACCACCGCGACGGGCACTGACCCGGCGGAGGTTTTGTATCCCTACGATCAGACCGTACTCCCGATTGGCATTCTTGCACCGAAGATCCAATGGGACACCAAGCTCTCCAGCGCGAGCGCGGTGAAGATCGGTTTGCGCTATCCGACGACCGGCACCGCGTCTTTCAGTTGGTCTCAGATCTTGCCGGAGTGGAGCCCCGCTGCGGCCACGATCCCGCCGCAGGTTTGGAAGTTCTTCGAACAGACGGCCAAAGGGCAATCCGCCCAGCTCTCGGTGCAACGAGTGATTGGCGGGCAACTGAGGCCCGCGATGACGCGCACGGTCAACTTCTCGACTACGCCGGTGCGCGGTAAGATCTATTACACGGAGTATCACCGCAACAGCACCCAGAACGTGATGGTGGCCGACCCCAGCTCGGAGAACGCCGCGCAACTCGCGTTCGGCAGCACCGATGGCTGTCCGGTCTGTCACACGATATCGGCGAACGGCAAGGTGTTCGCGACTGCCAGCCGGGTTGGGTATTTCAATAATAATCTCAGCGCGCCGAGTCCGTTCAGCTCTACGCTGGGTGGGATTTCGACGGTCAACGGCAACGGTTCGCTGTCCCCAATCGCGGACTTCGTTAGCGGCAACCGAGCGAACTACACGGGTGGCTCCGATGATTGGCGTGGCTTTGCCTGGGCCCCGCTCACGCCCGACGGCAAGTATGCGCTGGTCGCCAACAACTTCTGGGGAAATACGAAAGAGAGCCTGCTCGGCATCAACCCGACCACGCGCCAAGTCAACACCGGGAGCACGATGTTGTCGGGCGGCTCGGGTACCGGTTTGCTCGCCCAGTACTACCCGTCTACGGACTACACGGGCGAAGTTTGGAAGCGCATCGACCCGCAGCTGAATTTCAACCTGCCTGGCTCGCCGGGGGGCTTGATCGGCGCGAACTTCTCCGTGAAGCGACTCGGACGAATTCAGGCCTTTTTTAGTGAAGTCTACCAATTCGAGGTAGTGAGCACGAGTAGCGACAGCTTCAGTCTGAGCGTTGGACCGGCGATCGTTTCGGGCAGCGGCCCGGGTACGTTGATCACGAGCCAATCGATGACGGCCGGCGCGCTCATGCCGTTCGAACTCGATCAGATCCACAACACCGGTAACTCCAACGTGCAGCTATTTTGGAGCAGCCCGTCGACACCTCGCGCGCTAGTCCCACAATCGCAGCTGTATCCGCCCGCCAGCGAGCCCGTACACGGCGCGAACGTCGTTTACGCAGATGCCAACGCCACTGTTTCGGTACTGGAGCCGGACATTGCTTCGAATTGGGTTGCTCACAACCCGGCACCTGGAATCGGCACGGACAACTGGACGTCCACTTGGGACGCTTGGGTCGAGTCTCCGTTCACTGGTTCGGTGCAGCTCTGTGCGGATGTCGACGACGGCTTGAAGCTGTACCTGGACGGCTCGGCTACGGCCCTAATCAACGTCTCGGCCGCCACCAGCAACGCCTGCGGCGCCGCGCAGACCTGGACGCTCGGGGACAAACACCGCATTCGCATCGTGCACACCGAGGGCAGTAACAACGCCAGCCTGATCCTCAAATACAAGTACAGTACGGTCACGGAGGTCATTCCGAGCACGAACCTGTATCCGTACACGGCGCCTCCGAAAGTCAGCGGCCTGACCGCGACCTACTACGACGTCGACGCCTTCAACGTCGCGCTGCCCGCCACTCAGAGCAACCCGCGCGCATTTCAGCGCATCGATCCGAACATCGACTTCGAGTGGTTCACCGGACGGCCGAACTATTCGGTGATCTCGGATGACGACAATTTTAGCGCTCGTTGGACCGGTCGCATCACCATGCCGTGTAGCGGCGTGTACGAGTTTCAGACCAACGGCAACGTGAATGACGGCGGTCGACTCTGGATCGATGACCAACGCGTCATGGGTCGCTGGAACGTCGGTCCGTTGAGCGGCGCAAGCTGGTTCAGCGCCGGAGCTCACGACTTCAAATTCGATTGGTACGAACTCAGCAACAACGCAACGGCGCGCCTGCAGTGGAAGACGCCCTGTGCAGGCTCACCCGGCTTCGTCACCATCCCCAACGGCGCATTCACACCGGACGACTACTCCCGACCCACCGGATACGTGGTCGACGGTGGCGACAACGGCAACAACACGAACTACTGGGTCTGGCAACTGCCAACGAGCGCTGCGCCAACCCCCGTAGACGTCACGAGCACGTCCCCAGGCAACTGGGGACTTGCCGGCACGACCATGATGGTGCCCTCGTTCTCGCCCGACAGCGCCAAGCTGGTGTTCATCGACGGAGACTCTGCGGGTGGCGCGGGGTGGCGCAAGGGCCTCAGCACGTTGGATTTCGATCAGGTCGGCAAGGTATTCTCGAATCGTCGGCTCATCACCAGCACGTGGCCACGCGGAGACGCGCTCAAATGGCCCACCTTCGAGAGCGACTCGCGAAGCGTGATCTTTCAATCCACCGTGCCCGGCGACTATTGCTGCCGAAACAGCTGGACGAAGTACGGCTACATGGCGCCGACCAACTATTACGAAGATCCGGGACGTCTATGGTCGATCGACACGCAAGCCGCGACCCCTGTTCCGGTCGCGCTGACCAAGTTGAACAGCGGGGAGCGCGCGAAAGACGCAAACAAATCCTACCAACCCACGATGCTTCCCGTCGCCGCAGGCGGCTACCGCTGGGTGGTATTCACGAGCACTCGGCCGTACGGGAATACCGTCAATTTGCCGAGCATTCAACAGGATTTCAGTGACCCCTCGAGCTACGCGACCTCGAGCTACACAGCCATGACCAATACCGCCGCGATCCAGAGCCAGCTCTGGGTTGCGGCGATCGATGATTCGCCCTCGGCCGGCGTGGACCGCAGTCATCCGGCATTCTGGTTGCCGAGCCAGAACTACTCCGCCTCTGCGGCGAACGGCTACATCAACGAACGCGGCTTCTGGGCACTCGATGCCTGTCGTCCAACCGGGACCAACGACGCCGCCAGCTGCGATCTCGACGAGGATTGCTGCGGTGGCGTTGGAGCGAAGAAGACGGCGGCTTGCCGGCTCGACACGCCGATCAAGAGCCCTGCGACACGACACTGCCAAGCAGTGCCTGCAGATTGCGGGCCACTCGCCAGCGCCTGCGGTACCAGCTCAGATTGTTGCACGGGCTTGATATGCGTCGACGCGAAGTGCTCATCACCGCCGCCGGTCACGGCCATTCTTCCGCAAAACTACGAGCGCATCTATCGCGCAGATTGCATGGACGGCAGCAAAGTGGTGTGGCGCTTCTTCGACTGGCAGACGGTCACCCCTGCAACCGGCTCGCGGCTCGAGTTCTTCGCCGAAACTCAGGCGGATCCAAACCTGTTTTCCACGTTGCCGGTCGCACCGAACCCGATCAATTCGGACACCGTCGTCAAGATCGGCTCGGCCAGTGGCGCGCCGGTGACGCTGTGGACGGGCAACGCAGTCGATCCGTTGCTCGAGGCAAAGATGCTCAAATCTCAGGAGTATCTCAAGGTCACGGTTCGATTCATGCCAAACAGCGAGTTCAGTGCCAGCCCGACCTTGAAGAACTGGCGTCAGAGCTACAGTTGCGTCCCCGCCGAATGACACGCTTCTTCCAGCACCGTCTCGCGGCGCGCTTTTACGGGGGCGCGCTGCTCTCGTGCGCGTTGGCAGCGAGCAGCCCAGGCTGTTCTTCGGGCACGCGGGCACCGAGCTTGGTCAACGCAGGCGGTCGACTCGAAGATGGTGGGCGTGCCGGGTCGTCAGCGGCGGTTGGCGGCAACTTCGACCTCGCGGGCTCCAACGGCGATGAAGGCGGTGACTCCGGTGCCGCCAGCGACGGCGGTGAAGGTGGCGTGGCGCCCAGCGAGCCTGTAGGCGGGGGCGGCAAAGCACCGACAGAACCCGCCCTGTGCGACAAGCGCGCAGTGTGGTCTGCAGCGACGAGTGTGAGCGGTGTCTCGAGCGGCGCGGCGGAGACTCTGCTTGCGCTCACCCCGGACGAGCTCGACCTCGCATTCTTGCGTGAAGGTGCGCTGTACGTCGCTCATCGGGCGTCGGCCAGCGCCAGCTTTTCGAGTGGCACCGCCTTGACTATCCCCACGGGTTGGAGCGCGATCCACGGCGCCACGCTCAGCGCGGATGGCAAACGCTTGCTACTGATCAGCGACCCGGACCAGAAAAAGCTCGGTGAATTGACGCGCCCCAGCCGCGAAGGCGCCTTTTCCGCCACTATCGACACGAGCGCGTTCGCGGCCATCAACCAAGACTCCGACTTCACCCGCAGGATATACGCATCGCCGACCATCTCAGCGGGGGACGATCAGCTGTTTTTCAGTTCGTCGCTGGATTCAGAGTCGACGATCGCGATCTCGTATCGCAACGGGACGGCAAGCTGGAGCGCTCCAAAAGCGCTCAGCCCTGGCACCTTCGACGGTACGGCGGGTGAGCGCCGCTTGCCCACCGGAACTTCCTCGGACGGGCTCACGTTGTTCTATTTCAACGAAGAATCAGCCTTGCAAGAGGCGCGCTGGAGAGCCACGAACAGCGTCTCTTCACAGTGGTACGACATGCTGAGTCTCGGTGCGCGCCGCGGCGCTGCGCCGAATTCCGGCTGTAATCGCCTGTATTCCGAGTCGGAAGGCGACGTAGTGGTAGAAAAAGACTGAGCGGAATACCCCGAACGACAAGCAGGGGGAGTTCTCACAAAACTGCGCTCTCGAAAGTTGCCCACGTTAACCGCAACTGATGCGCGCCCGTTCCTCTCTATCGGAGCGTCGCATCATGAATCGGATTTTCTACTTCGCCGCGTTGGTCATCTGCACCGTGCTGGGTACCGGTTGTTCCGCCTCGGACGACACCAACCCACCAATGCTGGGCGACAGCGCCGCGAAGCCGATGGCGAGTCCGACGGCTACCGAAGTGTGTGCCAACCACGAAGAGGGCTGCCCCTGCGACCAGCCTGGCGAGACCACCGATTGCGGCCGCATCAAGCGCGTCGCCGGCGATTACGTCTGGTGCTCCACCGGCACGCAGACGTGCGACCAGTACGGCTCCTGGGGAGCCTGCGTCGGCGACCAGGTCGCTGCATCCGCGGAGTGAACGGGGCGCGATCCCAGCAAACCGCGGAAGGCTCGCGGCGATTCAGCGCCGCTTGGGCAGGAACTTGCGGTCGAATAGCCGCACGCGCCGCACCAAGAGATCGAGCAAGAACATCGCGATCGCAGCCAGTACGAAGCGATTCCAGAGCGGACGATAGGAGACGATTTTCTGGCCCGCCGGGTCGAACACCTTGGCGGGCAGCGGATCGACGATGCCGCCACCGGCCAGCGCGGCGCGCGTCAGGCGCTCGAGGTCGGGATCGAAGCTCGCGTACTCGCGCGGGTAGGGATTGGTGACGTGGCCGTAGCTCATCGCTAGTGGTTTGAGCTCGCCGTTCTCGCCGGCCTTGGCGTGCTCGGCACGCAGCAAAAACGAGCCGTACTGATCGAGCGGGAAATTGGCTTCATAGCGGCCAGGCGCGGTTTGACGCATGGGCATTTCGCGACGCGCGGCGCTCGCGCCGGAACCGGGCCCGGTGACGATCAGCTTGGAGACGATGCCGTTGTCGAAGCGTTCATCCGCGGTGAAGGCATCCACCACGGCGTGCACGTCGGAGCCGAGCATCTCGGTCTTCATGTCCAGCTCGCGGCGATGCTTCACGCGCATGTGTTCGCGCACCAGCTGACCCCAGAACTTGGAAAAGCCGGACCAACGCAACCAATCGATCGACCAGTTGTTCTTGACGTCACTGGTCCAGGCCACTGCCCAACCGAGCCCAGCGCGCCAGCGAGCCAAGATCGGATCGCCGCGCTCACTCTGTAGGATCAGCTGCGCGGGTGCCGGCTTCAATTGCGTGGCCACGTAGCCGTGCAGGAGCGGCGCTGCGTTGATCGCAATGCCCTTCAAGAAGTCGGCGGGCCCTGCCTGCTGCACCGGAAACCAGTCTTCGACCGCGGCTTGCTGCGCGATCAGCTCGGTCTCGCGCGTGAAAATTTTGGGCAAGCTGTTCGGGTCGGGCACCGCGTGGAAACGACCGCCGCCGGTGTCGGCGATCATGCGCAGCAAGTCTTGATTCGAGCCTTCACCCAAACCGACGGTCGTGACGGTGATCGACTCGGAGAGCATGGCCTGCACCAAATCCTTGATGCCTTGCGTCGGGGCCTGGCCGTCCGTCAGCAAAATCACGTGCTTTTTGCGGGCTTGAACGACGGAGAGGTCTTGATAGGCCATGTCCAAGCTGGAGAAGATCTCGGTGCCGCCGCCTGGTTGGATGCGCTGAATGTCGTTTTGAATACGGCTCCGATAGCGCGAGGGCTGCATCTTCACGTAGCGCACGGGCGTCGAATCGAAGGCGATGACCTCCAACAGGTCGTCACCCTGAAGGGTAGAGAGCGTGGCTTTGCAGGCCGCCTTGGCCATTTCCATGGGCAAGCCGGTCATCGAGCCCGAACGATCGATGACCAGTGCCATGGCGACGCCGGGCATCTCTTTCCGGTGCTCCGCATCCATGCGTACCGGCAATAGACGCTCGATGGTGGAGTGCGCCCAACCGCCGAGGCCGTAGCCCGCCTCGCCGCCGGCGAACAAAAAGCCACCCCCCAGATCGCGCACGTAACGCTCGACCAGCTCTTGGGCAGGCAGCGGGAAAGCCTCGTGCGGCACGTCCGAGACGATCACGAAGTCATAGCGTTCGAGCTCCCGCAAGGACGCAGGGAAAGCCGCCGCCGTGCGCAAATCGACGTCGAATTGCTGGGCGTTCAGCGCGCTCATCAGGTAGCTCGCGCGCTGTGGTTGGCCCTCGATGTAAAGCACGGTGGGACGCCCTGGAACATCCACCGTGACGCTGAAGGCGTTGTTGTCCTTGAACGTATCTTCGGCGATCTCGTCGAGACGGAGCGCGTACGTCACTTCACCGCCGACGCGCACTACGGACTTGAACTTGAGCTCGTTGCGCCCCGGTTTGAGCTCGAGGTCGCGTACCCCATCCAAGCCATTCAAGGCCTCACCTTGAAACAAGCGCGCCTTGGCGTGGGTTGCGCGACTGGCGTACACGTCGGCCACGAGCTCGAATGCTTGGCCAACGTCCACCTTGTCCGGCACGGTCAACGTGCGCAGCGCGACTTCACCCGGGGGCGCGCGGCGATACGGCACGGTGTACAAAGTCACCCCGAAGCCGCGCGCGCGGTTCGCCTCAGCGAGCAAATCGCCGTCGGTCTCCAAGCCATCACTGAGCAACACCGCGCGTTTCAGATATCCGGGCGGAAATAGCCCATACGAGAGCGCCAAGGCGGCGCGGATGTCAGTGCCCGCGGTCAGCTTCTTGCCGTCTGGCGCGCGATGTCGAAGATCCTTCAGCGCAGGCAGGGTCGTTTGGGCGTCTCGATAGATCTCGATCAAACGCGGGCGCTCGGCAAAGGTGACCAGCTTCAGTTGATCGTCCGCGCCCTTGGCCTTGGCGTACGCTTCGAGCGTCTTGCGAGCATCCGCGAGGGCTTCGTCGGGTGCCGAATCGCTGACGTCGATCAGCAGCACCGTGCACACCTTGTGCGTCTCTTCCGAGCGGACGAGCCGAGACAAACCGAGCCCGAGCAGGCCCAAGAATGCCAGGCGGAACAACACCGACAGCACGCGCTGTGGCCAAGGCAGATCGGCCAACGAACGACCGAGCACGAACAAGAGCAGCGGCAGGACCAAGAACACGCCCAGCGCTCTCGGTTCCAAGAGCTGGTAGTGAATGCCGTCTTTGAGCCAATGAAACGAGCCCTCACCGCCGCTCGCGGCGAGCACGTAGCGCCGATAAATGGCCACCGAGATGACGGCCACTGCCGCGATGAACAATCCCCAAATCAATCGACCCAAGCGAGGCATTAGACCGTGATCCGGCGGTGGTAGGTGATCCACTCGATCAGCGATAGCCCGAGCACCACTGCCAGCAAGTACACCCACAGCTCCCGCTTCGAACCGGGAGCACCCATGCTGACCGACGCGGCCTTTTGCCTGCCGAGCGAGAGCTCCGCCTGCGGGGTGATGCGGCTTTCGGCCAAGTCCGACAAGTTCGCGGCAAACTCACTGCTCACGGCGTCGCTCCCGGAGCCGGCACTGAGCTTGTAGAAGCCCGCTTCTTCACCTAGGTATACGGCCCGTCCTTCCTTCACGGGCACGACATGCTGCCCGCCATGCGGGTCGATCACGGTCGCGGAATCGACCGAGCTCGGGGCCGGGATGCGCCACACCTCGCCCGTGCGGAAAGAAGAGACGTAGCTCGTGTCTTCCTCGACGAAGGAATTGATCGCGTTGAGCACGAACAACGGCCAGGCCACACGCAGCACCAGATCGCTATTGCGTGGATCGAAGCCGAGCGCGACGAACGGATGCCCGGCGCGCGCGCCAGAGACCAAGATCGGCCCTTGGTCGCTCGCGCCGAGTACGCGATCTCCGGCGCTCGGGGTGAGCGCGCGGCCGTCCGCGACTTGCACGTCACCCAACGCCAAAAACCGCAATATCGAGCTCTTTTTGTCCCATGTGTCGAAGCCGAAGTCGGTCAACCGAGCACCCAATTTGAGCGGCACGCCGCCCTCGGGCGGATTGAGATACAGCGCCGCACCCACGGTGTCGGGCAGCGCGTCGGCCACGCCATCCAAGATCGCGACGTCGAAGTGTTCGCTGGGCAACGCCTTTCCAGGTGCCACCGTGGTCACGTCCAGGTACTCGTCCAGCAGCAGCGCCGCTTCCAAGTAGGTGTTGCCCTTGGAGATCACCAGCACGCGCGCGCGATGCCGCTCGGGCATCAATGCGAAAGCGTGATCGTCGGCCGGCAAGTCGTCGGCGTGTCCGTCCGCGAAGCGGATCTTGGCCTCCAGCGTGCGGCTGGCGCCCGCCAAGTCTTGGTAATAGCGCGGTACGCGCTCGTTCGGGCCGAGCGCAAAGCGGCTCACGTCGATGATCGCGCCATCGCCGAGCAGAGTCAGCTCGATCTGCGCGGTGCGATCGTTGGTGTTGGCCACCTCGAGCATCACCTCGGAGCGGGACTTATCCAGCGGATAGCGACGCACCGAGAACTCGGAAATCGCCACGTTCGTGCCCGATCTGCCGATCGGAAGGAACTTCAGCGAGGTCTTGCCCAGGTCGACGTGACGAGCGATCTCGGTCACGTCTCCCAATACGCCGTCGCTCACCACGACGATCTCGGCCTTGGGCAAGCCGCGCAAGCTGTCGAGCGCGAAAGACAGACCGCGCTCGAGATCCGCGCGCGTATCGGACGCACGCAGCGAATCGATGGCAGGATCGAGCTCCGTGACGTCGGAGCTCATCGTCGAGAGCGGGCTCGGGAGCGCGCCCATCTGCACAATCAGCGCGCGATCCGCGCTGCCCAAACCGCGCACCAACTTTTTGACCTCGACTTTGGCGGCTTCGATGCGGCTCGGCTTCACGTCGATCGCCTTCATCGATGCGCTGCCATCGACCAACACCACGAGATGTCGGCCTTCGAGCAAGGCCTGCTTCGGTTTCGGATCGCCGAGCGCAAAGATCAGCAACGCGAGTAGCGCGAGCTGAAACAAGAGCGAGAGCAGCCGACGCAGCTTCGAGAACAGCTCGGTAGCCTGCCGATCTCGAAATACCGCGTCCCAAATGCGCGCAAAAGGCACGGGAACCGCGCGCCGACGCAGCTTCAAGATGTACAGCAGCACCGTGACGCTGGCGGCCCCGCCCGCGATCATCATCAGCTGCGCCAAAGGCAAGCCGGCGAACACCATCAGCGCAGAAAGCCTCCGCGCCGAAACACGCGCAGCACGAGTTCATCGAACGGAGTGTCCACGTCGGCCGGAAAGTACGGCACTTGCTTCTGTGCACAAAAGCGCTCGATGCCCGCCCGGTACTCGCTCACCGCCCGCTGCATCTTGTCCAGCATGCCGTCGGTGATGGTCAGCTCGCGCTCTTCGCCGGTCTCGCAGTCGTAGATGCGCACGTCCCCCTTGAGCGATGGCCGAGCTTCGGCCGGATCGACCAACTCCACCACGTAGGGCTCGAACTTGTTGAAGCGCAGCACGTTGATGCCAGCCTCGAATCCCGCGGGGTCGTATAGATCGCTGAACAAGACGGCCAAGCCGCGACGCTTGTGTTGGGCGACGAAGGTCTTCAAGGCGCTGCCGAGGTCGGTCACGCCGCCGGGCTCGAGCTGCGACAGGAACTCGAATACCTTGAAAATGCGGCCTTTGCCGCGGGTAGTCGGCATGCGCGAAATCACCGCGTCGTTCACACCCACGACGGTCACGCGGTCCAGATTGGCCAGGCCCACGTAGGCCAACGCGGCGCACAAGCGTCGCGCCTGATCGAACTTCTTCTTGTCACCGAAGGCCATCGAGCTCGAGCAATCGACGATCAGGTAGATGCTGAGGTCTTCTTCTTCCTCGTACAAGCGCACGAGCAGCTTGCCGAAGCGCTGATAGACGTTCCAATCTACCGAGCGAAAGTCGTCCCCGGCGACGTAGTCTCGGTGGTCGGCGAACTCGAGGCCGCTGCCCTTTTTCTTGCTGCGTCGCTCTGCACGCAACCTGCCGGCGAACACGCGTCGACTCACCAACGCCAGCATCTCGAGTTTGCGCTGGAACTCATCGTCGAACAGCGCACGCTCCCGCCTTTTGGCGCGCGGCGCCGTATCGCGGCGGAACAGATCCAGAAGGCCCACGTTCGCGGTTACTCCTTCGATCCCGGCAATTTCTTGAGGATTTCTTCGATCACGCGATCGGACGCGATGCCCTCCGCCTCACCTTCGAAGCTGAGCAAGACGCGGTGGCGGAGCGCGGCGAGCGCGGTCGCCTTCACGTCGTCGATCGATGCCGCGAAGCGACCATCGAACAACGCGCGCACCTTGGCGCCCAGCAACATGGCTTGCGCGCCGCGCGGTGAGGCACCCGTGCGCACGAAGCGCTTGACCAGTTCCGGTGCTTCCTCCCCGTTCGGGTGCGTGGCTTGCAAGACGCGGATCGCGTAGTCTTGCACGTGACGCGCGACCGGTACGCGCCGGACCAGCGCCTGCATCTGCAAGATCTCGTCTTGCGTCAGCACCCGCTTCACCTCCGTGTGCTGGGAGGTGGTGGTGCGATCGATGATCGCGTGCAGCTCGTCCCGCGAAGGGAAGGGCACCTGCAGCTTGTAGAAGAAGCGATCCAGCTGGGCTTCCGGCAGTGGGTAAGTACCCTCCATTTCCAGCGGATTTTGCGTGGCCAGCACGAAGTACGGCTCGGCGATCACGTGCGTGGTGCGACCGACGGTGACGCGATGCTCTTGCATCGCTTCGAGCAAGGCGCTCTGCGTCTTGGGCGTGGCGCGGTTCACCTCGTCCGCCAAGACGATGTTGGCGAAGATTGGGCCGCGCCGAAACTCCAGCGAGCGCGCGCCGCCCGCGCCTTCGTCGAGCACGACCGTGCCGATGATGTCCGCCGGCATCAGATCCGGCGTGAACTGAATGCGCGAAAACTCCAGCCCCAGCACGCCGGCGAGCGTCCGCACGAGCATGGTCTTGCCGAGTCCTGGTACGCCCTCCAAGAGCGCGTGCGACGAGCCCAACATGCACGAGAGCACGCCGTCGATCACCTCTCGATTGCCGACGATGACGCGCCCGATTTCTTCGCGCAAGGCTCCAATCCGCTTTTGAAATTCGGCTACTTCTTCGCGCGCTTGCTCGGCATCCGTCATCTGGACTCCTGGGGGTTGGTCGGTCTATCGAGGTTCATTCTCGGGGCCGAATCAGCTGGAAATAGCGGCGCACGTAGAAGCGATAGCCGGACGGAATTTCATCCTGGCTGAGCGCCCGTTCGGCGACGGTTTGGTAATCCGTGAAGACTTGCTTGTAGCCGCGCCCGACGAACCCGCGCTCGGCCGCACCGTAGATCACTTGTGACGCCGCCGCGCCTTGACCGGTGTCCGCGCCCGCCGCGGTGACATCCTTGGTCTTGCCTTTGAGGTCGGTGGCGTCACCCGTGAGGTTCGTGTCGTGGCCATTGCCGTAGCTGTCGCTTGCGCCAGGTTGCGACCCGCCGGGCTTGTCGCCGCTCGGCTTACCTTGTCCGTTGCCGCTCTGTGAGACCGGCACTGGGATTTCGATCGGGACACTGCCGGGCCCACTACCCAGACGGAGCGGGCCGTCCTTCTTACCGCCTTGCTGGCCCTCGCCCTGCCCGTCACCGGGCTTGCCTTGACCACCGCTCTGGCCGCGCGCGCGTTGTCCGAACTTTTGCATGCGCTCGCGCTGGTCTTTGCCGCCCTTGCCCTGCTGCCGCATCAACTCCCGCATTTCTTGCAGCTTTTTGAGCAGTTCCTGCTTTTGTTCCTCGCTGGTCTCCTGCTTGGCCATGCGGTTGATGTCTTGCGCGCCTTGCTCCAAGTCCTGCGCACTCTGACCGGCGTCGCGCATCAGATCACGTGCCGCTTGAGCGATCTGCTTATCGAGCTCCGACATTTGTTTTTGGCTACGCTCAGCCCGGTTCTTTTCGCGATCGAGGTGCTCGAGTCGGCGTTCGTTGTCCGCGAGCTTCTTGTCTAGATCGGGGGTCGCGCCGGCGTCGGCCTTGTCGTTCTTTTTCTTGAGCAGGCTCTTGTGCTCTTCTTCCAATTCGCGACGACGCTGGTCGATACTCTTCAGGCGCTCTTCGCTGGTGCGGGCGGCTTTCTCTAGCGCCTGGCGGAGCTTGTCCAGCTCGGCCGCGCTCGGGCGACCCTCCTTCTTCTTCAGCTTCTCGGCCAGCTCACGCAGGGCTTTTTCCGCGTCGGCAAGCCTCTTTTCGTCGAGCGCGTTGGCGGCGGCTTTGCTCAGACCGCTCTTTTGCAACTCGCGCGCGAGCCCCTTCAGACCTTCGTCGCGCGCGTCGCGATCGAGTTCCAAGTTGCCCTTCAGATCACGCTCGAGCTCGCCCATGCGCTGAAAGACTTCGTGACGATCCAATCGGTGCTCGGCAATGTCCTCGACCAATTGGTTGAAGCGGCGCACGGCGACGAGCGCGTTCGGATCGTCGTTCTTCGCTTGCAGCTCCTTGGCGACATCGCGAAACAGATCGATGTCATCGGCGCTCATCACCATCGGTTCGAAGGCAGGCGGCGGCGGCAGCGGCAGCAGGTGCCGCACTTCCAACTGGGACAACGCACCCAGGCCAAGCACCAAAGCCAAAGCCGCACCGAGCTCACGCGGGATGCCGATGGGCACCGCGCGCCGGGGGTCGACGCGCCCGGCGAGCGCTGCGCCGTCTTCGATCGCCGCCTGCATCAAGGGCGTGCGCTGTGCGGGAGGGACCTGGCTGAAGGACAGAGCGCTGGTCACCCGGTCGTGAAAGCCGTGGAATTGGTCCAGCGCAATGGAGCCCCCCCAATGCGGACGGCGCGCGAACATGACGCGACCGACACCAATCAGGAAGACGAGCAGCGGAACGACGCCAAGCAGCCACCAGCCGCGCTGGCTGGCCGCATCGAGCCGCAGGGCCTTGACCGCGGTCAGGACGAGCACCGCGTAACCGAGCGGGAGGGGCATGAGCAGCGCAATTCGGCTTAAAATCGCTGCCCCGCGCGCTCGGCGTCCGGCCCTTCGTGCCGCGCGCCGAAGCAGAGCGATGCCGTCGCTGGGAGCCATCCGAGTCAAGTTAAGCACCCGAAGGGCGCGGAGCACAGCGGTCACGGTGTAGGCAATGGACCATGCGACCCCGGCAGGTCTTGGGCGGTCGGGCGACGGCCGAGCCATGTCAGGGGGTGGGGGCCAGGACCATTGCCGGGCACGGCCCGCGGCCCGAGTCGGGAGTCGCTCGTCACGGGGCTTGACCCGAAACCATGCGCTGGACTCGAATACGAATGAATTCGCGCCTCTTCACCGATTCTTCCCCCCGGAGTTCCTGCTGCCATGCCAAACGATTCAAAGACCATCGTGCTCGTCGCAGACGACGAACCGAGCATGGTTGCCATGCTGTCGAGTCACCTGCGCTCGAAAGGGTTCAGCGTGCTCGAAGCGTCCGATGGTGATCAAGCATGGGAGCTTGCTCACGAACATCTGCCTAACCTCGTCTTGCTCGACGTGATGATGCCGGGCATGAGCGGCTGGGAAGTCTGTCGCAAGATCCGCGAAGCCGTATCGCTCGCTCACACCGGCGTGATCATGCTCACCGGCATTGGCGAGAACTTGAACGAGATGACCTCGCCGCTTTACGGTGCAGATGCGTATCTCGACAAGCCATTTGAATTCTCCGATCTCGACGAGAAGATCACCGAAACGCTCGATCGCCGCAGTGCCGGTGCACTCGGCCGCCCCAACGCCGAAGAAGAGGAAGACGAATTGGAAGACGACGATTTGGAAGCTGACGACGATCTGGACGAAGACGAAGACGACGATCTGGACGAAGACGACGATCTAGACGCCGAGGACGCCGAGGACGGCGAAGACGCCGAAGACGAAGCGCCTGCCAAAAAGGCTCCAAAAGCAGCCAAGGAAGCGCCGAAGCCCGCATTGGCCAAAGCAGTCGCCCGCCCCGAGCCGAAGCCCAAGGCTGAGCCCAAACCGAAGGCGGAGCCGAAGCCCAAGGCTGAAGCAAAACCCAAAGCTGAGCCCAAGCCCAAAGCTGAAGCGAAGCCCAAAGCCGAGCCCAAGCCCAAAGCTGAAGCGAAACCCAAAGCTGAAGCGAAGCCCAAAGCCGAGCCCAAGCCCAAAGCTGAAGCGAAGCCCAAAGCCGAGCCCAAAGCCGAGCCCAAGCCCAAAGCTGCCAAAGCGACACCTGCACCGGCAAAGCCGGCACCCGTGAAGCCCGCACCGAAAGCCGCTGCCCCAGCAAAGGCCACACCTGCGCCTAAGGCGAAGGCTGCACCGGCGAAGGCTGCACCGGCCAAGGCTGCACCGGCGAAGGCTGCACCGGCGAAGGCTGCACCGGCGAAGGCTGCACCGGCGAAGGCTGCACCGGCTGCCAAAGCGAAGCCCGCACCGGCGAAGCCCGCACCGAAAGCCAAAGCAGTACCTGCCAAGCCCGCACCGAAAGCCAAAGCGGCACCGGCAAAGGTGAGCAAGAAAGCTGCGAAGAGCGTCAGCAATCTGGCCAAGCCGATCGTCAAGGCGAGCGCCAAGTCCAAGGCTGTTCCGCCCAAGCCGATGGGCAAGCCGAAGAAGGCAGCACCCAAAGCACCGGTCAAGCCGGTCGCAAAAGCGACGCCCAAAGTCGCAGCCAAAGCCGCCAAGGTCGCTCCGAAAGCGGCGCCCAAAGCAGCCAAGGCAGCACCCAAGGCGCCTGCGAAGCCGGGCAAGCCCGCCGCGAAGAAGAAGCGCTAACCGCGCGTGACGGCTGGAACGCGCTCCCAGAAGCTGCGCACCTCGGACAACTCCGCGGTGCGCCCAGCTGGTGGGAGCGCGGCCAGTAAGCGCTGACCATAGCCCTTCTGATGCACGCGCGGATCGAGCAGCGCGACGATGCCCGCGTCGTCGCGCGTGCGGATCAGGCGACCGAAGCCTTGCTTGAGCGTAATCGCCGCAGCCGGCACGTGCAGCCGCATGAACGGGTTCTCACCCGCGCGCTCCAGCTCTTGCGAGCGCGCCTGCACCACCGGATCGTTCGGCACCAAAAACGGGATCTTCTCCAGCACGACCAGTCGTAGCGCACGGCCCGGCACGTCCACGCCTTCCCAAAAGCTCATCGTGGCCACCAGCACGGCGTCGCCCGCCGCGCGAAATGCGCTGATCAAAGCTGCCTTCGGCGCCGCGCCCTGCACGAACAGGCGCCGGCCGGGCAGACGCTTGGACAAGATCGCGTACAGCGCGTTCATCGAACGCAGTGAGGTGGTGAGCACGAAACAACCCCCGCGGGTAATTTCGATCAGCTCGGCGATGCGCTCACCCGCGCTGGCCGCGAACGCGGGGTGACCCGGCGCCGGCAAATCTTTCGGGGTATACAAGAGCGCGTTTCGCGCGAAGTCGAAGGGCGAATCGAGCACCAGCTCGGTGACCGGCACGGCGTCCCCGGTGAGCCCAATGCGCGAACGAAAGAAAGCGAATGGGCTCGCGTCTGGATTGCTCTTCGAGGGTGCGATCGACAAAGTCGCGCTGGTGAGCACCACCGAGGGCACGCTCTCGAAAACGCGCGCGCGAAATACGTGTGACAGATCGACGGGCGTAGAACTGAGCGCGGCCCCGCGTCCGCCCATGTCGAACCAAGTGATACGCCCCGGCGCACCGGAGACAATCGCCGCCAAATCCTCGCGTACGAGCTGGGCGCGGCCCTCCAGGGCCTTGAGCGCTTCGAGCGCGGCGCCGGGTGCGCGCTTGACCCCGGGTCGAATCAGGCCCGCGCGCCCTGCGGCGGCCTCCGCGGCCGAGCCCACCGCGTCGAGGGCGTTGTCGAGCGCGTGGTAGCGCTCCTCGAGCGCTCCCGCCCAAGCGTCACGCTCCAAGGTGAAGCGCGCATCTTCACCGTGACCGCGTCGCCCGAGTTCGGTCCACAGCGCCTCTGCCGCGACGCGCGCGTTGGCCAGCGTGGGCGACTTCGAACCCACCGCGAATAGTGGATCGCCCGCACCAGCGGCGGTCATCGCGCGTTCCGCGTCGCCCAGCAGGCGCTCGAGCCGCGCGCGCGACACGCGCATGCCGAAGAAATCCGTCGCGATGTCTTCGAGCTGGTGCGCTTCGTCGAAGATCACTGCGTCATAGTCGGGGATGACGCGCGCCGGGTGCGGCCCGCGCATGGCCAAATCAGCGAAAAATAGGTGGTGATTGACGACCACCAGCTGCGCGGACTCTGCCTCACGGCGCATACGCGTCACGAAGCACTCGTTGAAATACGTGCAACCGGCTCCAATCCGCGTTTCGCTGGACGAGTTCACTTCACGCCGTAGCGGGTCGTCTTCGCGAATGCCGGCGAGCTCTGCCAAATCGCCCGACTCGGTTTCGTGCAGCCAGTCATCGAGCATGCCGAGCGAGCGCGCGTGGCGCGGCCTCGAGCTCTCTTCGCTGCCACGAAATTCGGCCAGACGCCGACGACACAAATAGTTGGAGATGCCCTTCATCAGCGCGGCGCGCACGGGCACGCCCAATGCGCGCTCGATCAGCGGCAGATCCTTCCAGAAGATCTGCTCCTCCAGCGCGCGCGTCGCGGTGGAGACGATCACCTTCTTGCCGCTGAGCAAGGCAGGCACCAGGTAGGCGAGGCTCTTGCCCGTACCGGTACCGGCTTCGCAAATCAGCACTCGATCGTTGGCGAGCGCGCTCTCGACGGCACGCGCCATCTCCAGCTGAGCGGGGCGCGCTTCGTAAGCGGGCAGGCTACGTGCGAGGGGTCCATCGGGACCCAGTAGCTCTGCAGCGGAGGGCATTCGAACGGCCGGCTACCCGTCCTTCGGGGGTTCAGAGCCGTCTTCGACGTCCAAGTATTTGAGTCCCACGATTTGGCCATCGGACTCGTCTTGGAGCCAGACCACGCTGGCGCGGCGCGCGGCGCTGGTCTCTTCATCGCCCACGGTAAGCTGGTATTCGGCGCCCTGAGTCAGCGGATCTTCCACGATCGCGCGGATCCCCCCGCGACTGACGTTCAGCGTCCAACCGTGCGTCTCGAAGCCCGGACTACGTACGAGCACGCGCTCCGAGGCCTCGCGGCGCGCGCCACCCGCGTGGCGACGCGGCGCACGCACCTCGGATTCGGGATTGGCTGGTTTTTCGCGCGTCACGGAATTTCGCGAGGTTAGCACGAGCCCCCGCCGAGTGGGGCCTCGGTCCCGCCGGCATCAACGATCAACAGGCGTGGCGGAACGGCGCCTTCGTCGATCTTGACGCTCGGTGGCGGTTCCGCGTACGGTTCGTGGTGTTTTTACCGCTGCTAGCGCAGATATATGTCGCCACCCACCCCGAGTGAGCTGAAAAAGCTCCTGCTCGCCGAAGGCTTCGAGGTCTATCGCACCCTCAGCGATCAGATCGTCCTCGCCGATCGCGTCCGGGACAACTTAATCATGGATAGCGGAGTCGCCGCGCGGCTCGGGGATATCCCCTGTGTGCGCTTCGTCGTGCGGGCGCAAGCGGGCGACTTCCCCAATGATTCTACGGCGGCGATTTTCGACCGTGCCCGCCAAATGGCGGCTGACGCAGTTGGCCGGGGCTACCACGAGGTCAGCGCGAACAGTGTGGAAGTGCGCGATCCCGGGGATGATTCCAAGACTTTGGACGTTTGGCACGAGGTCGCCTTCGAAAAGGCACTACCCAACGACACCGAGCTAGTCGCCGAGCTGCGTTACGCGCTTTCCTTGGAAAAAACCGCACCTACCGAGCTCCGGCGCTAACCCGGCCCGCGAATTGCGCGGGTTTCGTGGACATGGACCCGCCTGCGCTCGCGTGGTATTGCCGCGCCCTTCACGCTGCAGCCGCGAGGCTCGTAGGCTGCTTCGCGGCGAAAGTTTTAGACAATGCTCAGCATCTTCCGAGGCGGCGGTTTCTCCCAGGTTCTGGTCGGAGGCATCGCATTTTCGATCATCCTGGTCTTCGCGCTGGAGTTCCGTGCCGGCAGGAACGGCCCTACCGCCAGCCTGAAGAAGGAGTGCGCGCTCGAGCTCAAGGGCGACTGTGTCGATCCCAAGGAGTACTACGCTTCTTACGGGCTGCTGATGCGCAACATCAACCCGAAGGCTTCCAAGCAGCTCAGCCTGCGGAAGAAGGCGCTGGATGGCTTGGTCGAGCGCGAGCTGCTGGTTGCCGAGGCCAAGCGCCTGGGGATCAGCGCCAGTGAAACCGACGTCGAGGGCGAGCTGTTCAACGGCCGCGCGCACATCTCCTTGCCCGCGCAGGACTCGCTCAGTCTGAGCGCTCAGCTCGGCATGTGTCGCATTTCGGAGGACGGCCGAGGCTGTGAGCCGGGTGGTGACACGATGGTGCGCTATCTCCGGGTCAAGCGCACCGCAGACGAACCGTTCGACTACACGCTGTACGAGCGCGAAATCCGCATGCTCGCCAACCGCGGTCCGAAAGAGTTCAAGGAGATGCAGCAGCGTGAGCTGATCGCCGCGCGCATGCGTGACCTGATCCGCGAGCCGGTGCGCGTCTCCGAAACCGAAGCCTTCGCCTTGTACGATCAAGCGCGCAGCACGGTCACGATCCGCAGCGCCGTCCTGACGCGCGATTGGTTCGCCAAGTACACGCTCGATTCGAGCCCTGCCGCCGTCGACAAGTGGGCCGCGGAGAACAAAACCTTGGTCGACGCCTCGTGGGAGACGGACAAGGGCAATTTCACCGCCGGCTGCGCGCCGACCCGTGAAATCTTGTTCGAGGTCGGCCCTGGTGCGAACGACGAAGACCGCGCCGCGCTGCGCCAGAAGCTCGATGCGGCGCGTAAGCGCATCACTAGCGGCGAATCCTTCGCCAGCGTGGCGCGCTCGGTGAGCGAAGGGCCGACCGCCGTTCAAGGTGGGGAGCTCGGCTGCGTGGGCGCGAGCTACGGCGTCGGCAACGAGGAAGTGGCCAAGGCCGCTGCCGCGCTCAAACCCGGTGAATTGTCGGGGATCGTCGAAACGCCGCGCGGGCTGCACTTGCTCCAGGTCGATGCCAAGCTCGACGCGGCAAATCTCGAAGCGTCTGGCCGCCGCTATGTCGCGCACAAGCTGTACGTGCACGCCGCCGGTGACGAACAGGTCAAAGCCTTCGGCGAAGATCTGATTCGTCGCGCCAAAGCCGGTGCCAAGCTGGAAGACGCGCTCGACGCTCAGCTCGCACAGCTTTTGCCAGCGGTGAAAAAACCGGGTGAAGACAAGGCGCCTCAGGTGCCCGCCCTCGCCGCGTTGGATCGCCCGCGGATCGAGATCTCGGCCCCCTTCCCATCCTCGGGCAATCCGCTGCCGCAGGTGACACCGCGAGAGCCCCTGGCGGCGCGTGCCTTCGAGCTGAAGACCCCGGATGAAGTCTGGCAGGTCCCGATCCAGACCAGCGAAGGCGCGGTCGTGATCCAGCTCAAAGAGAAGAACGCCGCTTCACGCGCCGACTTCGACAAGAACAAAGCCGAGCTGCTCGGTCCGATGCGCGCCGCAAAAGCCACCGAGGCGCTCGCCAACTACGTGGCTGATCTACGCAAGAAAGCCGGCGATCGGCTGAAGGTGGATGCGCGCTTCGGCGAAGAGCCCAAAGCGTCCACCCGGGACGACGAGTGAGCTCGGGTACGGAGCCGGCGCGCATCGAAGCCAAGCTGTCGAACGGCCTGCGCGTGAGCGCCGTGCGCATGCCGCACGTGCGCCGTTCGGTGATCGACATTCATACCCGCATCGGTTCGCGCTTCGAGAGCGCGAGCGACAACGGCATCAGTCATTTCCTCGAGCACATGCTGCATCGCGGGACCGCACGTTACCCGTCGGCGCACGCCCTGGCGTTCGCGATCGAGACACTGGGTGGCGCGCTTTCGGCGATGACCTACGTCGACCACGGTGCGCTCAGCCTGACCGCACCACCCGAGAACCTGAGCGAGCTCGTGCGCATCTTGGCGGAGGTCCTGCTCGAGCCCATTTTCAGCGGTTTGGACGTGGAAAAGGGCATCGTCCGCGAAGAGATTCTGGAGAGCCTCGACGAAGACGGGCGCTCGGTGGATGCCGACACGCTGCTGCGCGCGTTGGCATTTCCGAATCACCCGTTGGGGTTTCCGATCACGGGCTCGCTGAGCACGCTCGAAAGCTTCGATATCCCGCTCTTGCAGCGGCATCACACGGCTCGTTACGTTGCCGAGGGCAGCGTGGTGACGCTCGCCGGCCCGCTCGATCCCGAAGCTGCGCTGGCGCAGGTCGCCGAAGTATTCGAGACGCTGCCCAACGGCGCCGAGCCAGCGACGGTCGCGCCGGCAGCGCAAACCGGCCTGCGTTTCTCGCACGTCAAGTACACGGGCAGCCAAGCCTCGGTGCGGGTCGGCTTTCGCGCGCCGGGCGAGCTCGACCGGGACGAACCCGCGACGGAGCTATTGCTGCGCGTGCTCGACGACGGCATGGCCACGCGGCTGTACGAGCGATTGTGCGACGTGCGCGGCCTTTGCTACGACGTTTCGGCGAGCTACGAGGCGTACGCCGATGCCGGTCTGTTCGACATCGCAGCCGACGCCGCGCCGGAGCGCGCGGAAGACGTGCTCTCCGAGATCTTCGGCGTGCTCCGCGCGCTGCGCGACGAAGGTCCGAGCCAAGCCGAGCTGGACAAGGCGAAGCGCCGCTTTGCCTGGCAGCTTGCGGAGCAAGACGATGATCCGGCCGCGCTGAGCAGCTTCTATGGGCTGGGGGAATTGACGGGTGTCGCGCGGACGCCGCGTGAGCGCCAAGCACTGCTCGAAGCCACCGACCTCGCGGACGTGAAGCGCGCCGCGGCCCGACTGTTCACCCGCGACGCGCTGAACCTGCTGATCGTGGGCCCGCTCAGCGCCAAAGTGCGCGACCGTCTGGAACGCGCGGCGCGCGCATTCTAGCGTTTGCGCGGCGCCGGCTTGGCATCGACTCGGTCGTCGCGCACGAGCGCTTCGGCCACGCGGATCACACGGCGCCGGGTGGCGGGGCTGACCCCCCGAAGCACCGACGCCAGCCGGTCGTCCTTCGGTTTCTGTTTCCCGGGCGCGGAAAGCAACTCCGAGACCTCGACCCCAAGCGCGGTACCGATGCGCTCCATGGTCTCGAGCGACGGGTTGGCGTTCGCCGATAGCCGGCCGCGCAAGACTCGTTCCAAGCGCGCAATGGTCTCGACCGTGACCCCGGCCCGGGCCGCGAGCTCGGCCTGGGTGAGCCCGGCCTGAATGCGCAAACGCCGTACTTGTTCGGCGAGACGCACCGCTAAATCCGTCGCCCGCGGTCTCGGGAATTCCTCCACGACGCGCGCCCGAACGGAACGGCCAGCTTCTGACTTCAACGACATCGTACCTCGGATTCATCGTCTCCGAGTTGCGTGCCGCGATGATGGCGTGGGGAAGACTGCCAGGTTTCGGAGGGGTCACTCCGGCGCGGCTTTTGGGGTCACTACGAGGTGTCTGCGCGGCGCGCGTTCATCGACGCTGCGCACGCGCACATGGCTCAAAATGCGATCTGCGACCAGGCCCAGCCGCGCTGCTACCTCCAGCTCGGCATCCTTGCCACCAACGCGGGTGGTGAAGATTGCCGCATAGCAACGACCGACGCTCGCGCCGAATACCAGCGCATAGCCCGAAATGCCGAGTGCGCTCGGCTCGACCCCTACAATCAGCTCGTTGTCGAAGTCCGCGGGAGCCGAAAGCGCACGACGCTCGACGACCGCGTCCTCTCGCACGATCGGAATGGTGACTCTGCCGAGGCGCGCTTGCGCCTCGCACTCGGCGCGCCGGACGACGCGATCCGCGCGCCACGTGCGCAGGGCGAGCTGTGACGAACTCGAGGGCTGCTCGGCCACGAGCCAGCTCGGCCCCTCGCTGATCTGCCAACGTTGTTTGTCCGGGAGCGGCAGCTCGATCGGAAAGTCGAGCACGTGGGAACGAACTCGGCCCACGGCGCCGTCGAGGAAACCGCTCGGCGAGCTCTGGGCGGGGCGAGTTGGGGGCTGAGCGGGCGTGGGCGAAGCCGGCGCGCAGGCCGTGATCGCCAAGGGAGCGAAGAAAACGCAAAAAAACCAGCGAAAGCGCGGAGCCAAGCGCGCCCAAGATAGCCCGAATACCGGCCAAACGCGGCACGCTCCGGCGATTTCTGCGAGCCGGCCGCCGGCCGGGCGTGCTAGTTCGAGCACGCTCGACGACGCGCCATGTCCCGACGAAGCAAGCGAACGGACCCCAAGTCCGACCAGGCCAAGTCCGGCCAGGCCGAGCATCGACGCCCGGCCCGCCGCGCGCTCGCACCGTTGCCGGAGGTCATGCTGGCCCGGCGTCCTGCCAGCGTGAACCCCGCGGCGCTACCCGCCCCGCCCGCGCCGTTACTGGTGACGACGGCGCCAGAGACCGCCCCGTTGCCAACCGCGAGCAAGCGCGCGGCGCGCATCGTGGGCTCCCCGGTCGCCGTCGACGACACCGAACTCGAACGTCGCCACTTGCTCGCGCGCTTGCTCGACAGCGAGGGGCCCGCCGCCGTAACGCGCGCGGCGATCGCCTATCGCAAAGGCGGCTTTCCATTTCCCGAAGAGCAGCCGGTGCAGTTGAAGCTGCTCGAGCACACGGACGAGGCCGAGGTATGCGCAGCGCTGGAAGTGCTGACTGCGTTGCTCGATCAACAAGCGCCGATCAAACTGCCCGTGTTCGAACAACGTTTGAAGCGCCTGGAAGACGGCGCTGAGGAAGCCGAGACGCGCGCTCGCGCGGCGGAGCTGCGCCGCGTGCTTCGGACCTGAAGCTCGACAGCACTGTGCCATGCCCAAAGAAACGAAGTTCAGCGCGCGCACCTTCGAGAGCCGATTTCGCAAGCTTTTGGCGGGCATCGGCCGCGACCGCGAGAACGAATCCTGCGTCGCCTGCGAGCGCTGCGTGGCTTGTGATTCATGCACCTTCTGCAGCGACTCCGAGCGCTTGATTCGCTGCAACTTCTGCGTCCGCTGCATTCAATGTTCGGACAGCCTGCACTGCCGTGGCTCACGCGGCCTAAACAATTGCCAGCATTGCATCGATTGCGAGAATTGCTCCGCTAGCTCCTATTTGGTGCGCTCGGTGGCGCTCAGCAACTGCTCGTACTGCTTTGGTTGCGTTGGGTTGACCGGTCGCGACTTTCACATTCTGAACGAACGCTACGAGCGGCGTGAGTACTTCGCTCTCACCGAGCACTTGACCCGCGAACTCAAGCTCTGAGCCATGATCGACGCGGCGTTCGAAGCACTCTGGAAGAGCGTTCTCGATCGCTGGCAGGACGAACGCGCGCATGGCGCGTTCCTCGAATACTGTCAGGCCACTGATCAGCTGGCGGAAGCCGCCGCGCGCTACCGAGGCATGAAGGGCGACCGCGATCGCTCCGCGGTGGCCGAGAAACGCTTGGCCGGGATCGCCATCGTCGCGCTCGCCAAACTGCACGCCACCCGCAGCCCAGTGGCTCGCCAGGGCCGACGGATCGGCGGTTTGATTTTGGCGGGATGCTTCGGGTTGGCCGCAATCGGTCTGCTGGCCTATTTGATGTCGACCCGGTAACGCGCTCTAAACACACGAATTTAAAGGATAATTTAACACGCTCGGAGGATCGTTGCGCACATTGGAATACACCGTGTATTCGCATCGTTGCAGCCGCATGTGGCGTAAGGCGCTCTTCTGCACGGCAGTTAGAGCAATCGAGGTATACCGATCGCCGCCCAAGGAACTTAAGGAGCTAGTCATGAAGTACGCCGCAGCATTCGTTCTCTTCTCCACTGCCATCGCCGCTGGCTGCGCCTCTGATCCGCCGCCCGCAGCCGCCGTTCCGACAGCCAGCGCCGCTCCGACGCCGCCTCCGCCTCCCGCGCCGAAAGCGCTCGAGAAGCCGGGCGACAATCCGAGCCAATCGAACATCAACATCTCGGACGAGATCCGCAAAGCGTGCGGCATCACCGATACCGAAGCTTTCTTCGCTTACGACTCCGCCAACGTGCGCGCCCAAGACAAGGCCGTCTTGAAGAAGCTCGCTGATTGCTTCAGCACCGGCCCGCTCAAGGGTCGCGAGCTGCGCTTGGTCGGGCACGCCGATCCGCGCGGCGAAGAAGAGTACAACATGGTGCTCGGTGGCCGCCGCGCCGACAACGTGAAGACCGCGATCGCCGCTCAGGGCCTGTCCGCGGGCAAGATCGCGACGACCTCGCGTGGCAAGCTCGACGCCACCGGTACCGATGAGCCGTCCTGGGCCAAGGACCGCCGTGTCGACGTGGTGTTGGGCAAGTAAGAGACCATGATCCACGCCTTTGCCGCGCTTTCAGCCGATCCCAAAGGCCTCGACCCGATCGGTTTGATGCTAAGCGCCTCGGGCGTGGTCTTGGTCGTCCTATCGATTCTCGTCGTCGCATCCTGCTTGGTTTGGCTGATCTGGTTCTTGAAGGCCGCACAGATCGGCCGCCTGCAGAGCACGCACCGTGCGTTCGAAAAGGCATCGGCCTCCGTCGAGCGTGCGTCTGATCTGATCGCCCTCGCGATTCAACACAAGGCGTCACCCGGTGCGCGGGTGGTGCTGGAGTTGGCCAAGCGCCACCATCAGCGGCATCTGACCTCGGAGCTGTTGATGGCGGTCGCCAAGCGCGCGATCGCGACCGAGCAGCAACGCACGATGGCGCTGATGCCCACGTTGTCGAGCATCGCCTCGGCAGCGCCGTTCATCGGCTTGTTCGGTACGGTCTGGGGCATCATGGACGCCTTCTTGCGCATCGGCGTGGAGAAGAGCGCATCCTTGCCCGTGGTCGCGCCGGCCATCGGTGAGGCGCTAATCGCCACCGCGTTCGGCTTGGTGGCGGCAATTCCCGCGACAATCGGCTTCAATTACGTCGACAAGCGGATTGGTGATTTGCTCGACGAGTTGACCGCTTCCGCCGAAGTCTGGGTGGAAACGCTGATCGCCGATCCCAGCGACGCTCGAGGTCGTGGTTAGCCATGGGCATGGGTGCCGCTCGCAAGAGAGGTCGCGGCGGCGGGTTCCGTGACATCAACATCACGCCGCTGGTCGACGTCATGTTGGTGCTCGTGATCGTGTTCATGGTCACGGCTCCGCTGCTCACCACTGGCCTGCGCATCAATTTGCCCGAAGTCCACGCCGCGCAAACGCCGGTCAAGGACGCGCGGCTCTTGGTCACCGTCACCAAAGACGAAAAGGTGCTGTTCGGCGAAGAGGACGTGACCTCGCACATCGACCAAGCGCTGAAGGACAATGCGCGCGTTCAAAAGGAGCGCGAGCTGTACATCCGCGCCGACAAAGACGCGCGCTACGGCATCGTAGCCACGGTGGTGGCCGCCGCGCGCAACAGCGGCGTGGAATCGCTCAACCTGCTCGTTCAGCCGGAAATCGAGCCCGAGAGCGACGCGCCCCCCGACGACAAGAAAAAGCCGGGCAGCAAAAAGGCGCCCTGAGCGATGGCCGTGCGCGCCTTCTTGCCGCAGGAGCTCGCGCTGGCGTTCTTCTGCACCTGCGTCGTAGAAGTGGGCTTGTTCGGCCTGGTCATCGTCGCGGGCCAAAACAGAGCCAAAGTCGTCGCGCACGAAGCGGAAGTGAAGGAAGAGATCCCGATCGCCGTCAAACCGATCATGGACGACCTTCCCCTGCTCAAGCTCGGCAGCAAGAAGGTCAAAGCCAAGCTGCCGGACATGTGGACCAAGCAAGCGCCGGTTCAGCGCTTCGAAGAGACCAGCGCGCCCTCCCCCAAGGCGGCAAAGACTCCGGAGGCCATCCCGACCACGCCACTCGCCAAAGCCGACGCCGCCGCGCCGCCCCCGGACGCCGCGCTCGCCAAAGAAGTCGATCAGCCGCTAGCCGACGCCGCCGCGAAGCCCGAGGCCAACTTGCCCACCGAGGGCGCCGCCGATGGCGTGAAAGAGGGCACCGAAACCGATCCGCTAAAAGCTCGCGCCGCGAACCTGTATCGCGCCAAGCTCTTGGCCTGGTTCCAAGCCCGCTTCCAAGCGCCGAGCAACCTACCTTGTGACGTCGTGCATGGGCTCAGCGCGTCCGCTTCGATTTCGGTCGGCTCCGATCGCACGATCACCAGCGCGACGATGGGCCGCGCCAGCAACAACTCCGAATTCGATGCGCGCGTCAAAACCGCGCTCGACAACTTCGTGGGGCAGCAGTTGCCGCCACCGCCGCCGCTCTACCCCGACCTGAGCCCGGGCAGCTCGCTGTCCCCTAGCTTCTCTGGAAAGACTGCACCATGCGCCGATTCATCGCCCGCACCTTCACCCGCGCCAGCGCCAGCCCCCGCGCCCGCACCGGCGCCCGCGCCCGCACCGCAACCCGAGTCGGAACCGTCGCCCTAGCGCTGCTGTTCTCGTTCGCGCTGCCCGCGCACGCTCAATCACCCGCGGCTGCCCCCGGCGCGCCCGCGCCGGACGAAGGCGTGCTCGGTGAGTTCGTGATCACCGGCTCGAACGCAGGCCAAGCGCCGCTGCCGAAGATCGCCGTTTTGCCCTCGCTTTCGCCGGATTTGGAAGACGTGATCGTGCGCGGCGTGGTGCGCCGTGACTTCGAGCTGACCGGCATGTTCGACTTGATCCCGGACAGCAAGGCGCCGCAGGGCTTGTACGGCTTCGACGATGCGATCGACGTGGATGCCTGGCAGAAGCTCGGCGCCGAAGCGATCGTCAAAGTGGCCGCGCAAAAGAAGAACGATACCCAGATCCAGGTGCTGGGCATCGCGTACTTCCTGAATGTCGGCAAAGAGCCGGTCTATCAAAAGACGATCGTGGTCAACAAAGGCGACGCGCGCCTGACCGGCCACCGCATCACCGATGCGCTCTTGGGCGCGCTCACCGGCCGCAACGGCAGCTTCGCCAGCGAGCTCACCTTCTCCGGTAAATGGGCGCAAAATCGGCGCATTTTCCGGATGGATGCGGACGGCAATTCCCTGCTCGCTTTCACCGATCCGAGCGACACCGCGATCGCGCCGAACTTCGGCCAGCCCGGGCACATCTTCTACTCGGTGAGCCACAACTACTCCCCGTTCAGCGTGATGGAGTACTTCGCGGGCGCGAGCAAACCGCTCAACCTGCCCTTCAACACCTCCGTGTACAGCCTGGCCTTCAACAAGGACCGTTCCAAGCTGGCGGTCGCGGTCAGCGGTGAAGGCAAGAGCGCCATCTACGTCGGCAACCCCGACGGCAGCGGCATGAACAAAGTGTCGACCAGCGAGCTTGCCACGCGCCCCGCCTGGAGCCCCTCCGGAAAGCTGGCCTGGGTCGGCGGTGAGCCAGCTCAAGGTTCACAACGCGTCTGGGTCGACGGCAAACCCGTCTCGCCCGCCGGCTTCACCGCCGCCTCGCCGACCTTTTGCGATACCGAAGACGGCGTGAAGCTGATCTACTCGGTCGCCGTCGGCGGCAACCGCCAGGATTTGGTGATCGCCGCCGAAAAAGGCCAAAATATGGCGCGCCTGACCCAAAATCAGGGCTCCAACAGCTACCCCGCGTGCAGCCCGGACGGGCGCCTGGTGGCCTTCTTCTCCAACCGCAACAAGAGCCCCGGCATCTGGCTGATGTCGCTCAAGAGCTGGAAGGCGCAGCAGATCTCTACCCAAGAGGGTGAGAGCCTGAACTGGGCCGCTCTGCCCCCCGTCCCCGGCGGCCCGTAGCTCGCAGAGCGCTTTGCTCCGTCGCGCGACATCCCGAGAGTGAGCACTCGCGATCCAGCAACGCAGCTCACGGTGCGTCGTGCTCCCGCGTTGACGGCTACTCCCCAGAGTTGAACCGCCAAAACGCCAAAACGCCAGAAGAAGAGAGCAAGAAGGATTGGGGGCGCGATGCGGGTGTGGCTGCGCTTTATTCACAGCCCTGCCGTGCTTCGGCCAATGGCCCTCAGGGTGCAGACCGGGCGCGGGGCGTTTTGGCGGTTAGCTCCCTTCGGCAGCGCTCGTGGCCCTCGCCACGCACAAAGATGTGAGCGAGCTCGAGGGTGCACGAACGGACGCCTGACACGCGAGTGGCTGCTCGGAGAACCTAGCGAGCGTGATTTGTCTCAGGGGCGATCGCGATCCAGCAGCGCACCTCGCATCTGCGCTGGGTTCCGGGCTCGGACGCCGAAGGCTGTGACGGCCTGCGGCGCGCCGAGTGACATCAAAAGATCAGACGAACAGGCTGCTCAGGGCCATCGGGATTTGCGCTTCGCCCGCGATCTTGATCTTGCCGCTCATGAGCAGCTCAATCGGGTTTTGGGTGCCGGTTTGTAGGCCCCAAAACGCCTCGGACTCGCAGCTGATCTCGCACTCGGGTTTGGCGAGGTTGGGCTCGGCGCTGCCCGGCGTGACGTACACGCGGTGAATGTCTTTGCCGTCGAGCACGGCAAACGACACGGAGCCGACGACGGCGCGGATCTGCGCGATGCGTTCCGTGTCCAGCGTCAGCGCGCGGAAGGCGAGCATCTGCTTTTCGGGCGACAACGAAAGGCCCGCCATGCGCTCGGTACCGCGCACGACGATCGGCTCGAAGCTGGCTTGAGGGATGGTGATGCGCACCACCGGATCACTCGGTAGCCCGAGCTCACACAGCAACTCACCGACGCGCATTCGGAAGGACCAAACACCGACCTCCGGCACCGCGAAGGCCACGCTACCGTGGGAGGAGACTTGCTCGAAGCCGGGCAGGCCAGAGAAGCGCTCGGGAATGTATTGGGTGAAGAAGGACTCGGGAGAAGAAGGAATGTTCATCGTGGTTCGCTCAGCGCTTCAACAGCTGGCTAATCGCGTGCGTTTCGCGCGCGCCCAGGGATCCGAATTGCACGCCGAAACCATCGGGTTTGGCCCAGCGTACGATCGCGGGCAACCGCAAATCGCCTTTGGTTCCAGTGAAGTGGCCCACGATGGTAACCTCGGTCCCGAAAGGTACGACCTCGGTCGATTCGACGAACATGCCGCCGATGCTGATGTCCTTGGCCAACCCCTCGAACGCCGTGCTGTCGGGCACTTCGCACGACACGGGCGTGTTCACGATGACTCGGGGATGCGAACGCTTGTCTTCCACGACTGACTCCGCGGGCGGGATTAAAATGCCCGAAGCACACCCTTGAGACGAGACACAGAGCTTGTCAAGAAGTCGCCCGAGGTGGCCGAGAAGCAAGCCGCTCGCGGCGACTTCCGGCGCCATTTCCAGGGCTATGAGCTGGGTTTGTTGACAGTCGGCATGGTCTTGACCTTCTCGCTTTTGGCGTTGCCGCGAGCGAGCCGTCCGCAGACCTTGCCGCTACCGCAGATCGATCGCAGGGAGGCGCAAAGACGCGACGCGAGCGAACGCGAGCTGTCGCTTCGAACCGAGGCCACCGGCTTGCCGTTCGAGCTGCGCGCAGTAGGGGAATCGATCCGCCACTTCGGACACTCGGTGAACCAAGGCATCGACACCGGGCACGACATCGACGACCTGCGTGAGCGCATGAAAGCGGTGGTCGAAAAGGGGCAGAGCTCGCTGTTACTCGGCCTACGCGCCGTGCAAACACAGTACTTCTTGGCTGCGCTTGCGCAATTCGAGCGCGACGGGAAGCCGAACTCAGACCTGGAAGAGCTGGGCGGCGATTTTCTGCAGCACGCGCGGCACAACGCCTGGATCGCCAGCAATGGCCGCTTCATAGCGGACGAATCGACGCGGCGTGTGTTGTTTCAGATGCATTGGGCGGATCTGATCGGTAAGCGCGGCACATTTCCGTTTGCGCCCACGCTCAACGACTGGCGGCTCTACTATCGCTTTCTGCTGCTGTATCCGGAACAGGCGGAGGCGACCGTCGCGGACGCCGACACGGCGGCGGCCGTGGCGCGCGTGCGTGTGGTCAACGCGCTGGCCCGCAAGGATCCCGAGTATCCCGCGTTCTTCGCTCGCGGCTACCTGTTCGATCGCTTGGGCGATCGCGAAGCGGCGGCTTCTGCCTACCGCGCCCACCTCGGTCAACACGAGTCCGGGCCGTACGCCCTCCTCGCACGAAATTATCTGATCCACACGTTGCAAGGCGTCGACTCCGAGTAAGACTGCCCGCGCTCCATGTCGGCTTTGGATCCCCATCTGGAAGGCAACGCCTTCTTGCCCCGCTTGCCCGAGGATCGAACGATCATCACGGCCGGCGATGCCGCTCGGCTCGGCCTCTCGCGGCACGGCCTCACGCCCTTGGTCGGCGCGGAGGGCTCGGGCCCCGCGTTGGTGAGCCAGGCGCTTTCGGCGCAAGGGGCGCGACAAATCGTGTACCTGGTGGCGAGCAACGAGGTCGCGCAGCAAGCCGCGGGTGATTTGACGGCGCTGGGCAAAGGCTTGCCGCTCACGCATCTACCGAGGCACTTGATGCCCGCGCCGCTGGTGCTCGCACCCTCCGAGTCGACGCCGTACGCCGAAGTGCACACCGATCGCCGGGCAACGATGCTGCGCACCGCGGCCCTGTGTGAGTTGCTCGCCAATCCCGAGCGTTCCCCGTTGGTGGTCACCGCGGGCGCGTTGGTGCGCCGCGTGCCGCCGCGTCGAGCCCTGCGCGACGCCACCTTGGTGCTCAGCGTCGAGCAAGAGCTGGACGTCGTAGCGCTGTCCCAGAAGCTGACTTCGGCGGGCTATTTGCGCGCGCCGGTGGTCGAAGACCCGGGCAGCTACGCGCTGCGCGGCGGCATCATCGATATTTGGCCGGGACAACTGCCGGCGCCAATTCGCGTTGAAATGTACGGCGATTTGGTGGCCTCGCTCAAGGTCTTCGACCCCGACGATCAGCGCACGCAAAACGCCGTCACGCGCGTGGTCGCGCCCCCCGCGCGCGACGCGATCGTCACGCCCCAGACCGAAGCGCGCGCCCGCGAGGTACTGCGCAATCTGTGCGACGCCGTCAATTTTCCGTCCACCAAGACGCGCTCCCTGATCGATGATTTGGCGACTGGACGCGCGTTCTTCGGCAGCGACGGCTACCTGCCGGCATTCTTCGAACTCGAAACGCTGTTCGACTACTTGGCACCCGACGCCATCTTCGTAATCGACGATCCGAGCGCCGTCGTGCGCGCCGTCCACGAGGAACTGGAGCGCGGGCTGGCCGGTGAAGCGGCTCGCCGGGGCACACCGCACTTCCCCGCGCGCGCGCTGTACCTGAGCCAAGACGAACTCGAAGAGCGCCTAAAAGCGCGCTCACTGCTCGCGCTGCATCGCACCGCGATCGCCGGACCGGCCAGCGAAAGCGTGCTCGAGAATCTCGAGAGCGCGCCCCCCGACGCGCAAAGCCTGGCATTTTCGGACCTTTCGGATCTCGCGCGGGCGGTCAAGAGCGCGCGCACCGAGCACGGCAAGCAGGGCGCGCTGGAGCCGCTCTTGGAGCGAGTGCGCGCGTACTTGGACGCGGGGCTCGAGGTCGTGATCTGTGCGCGCACCGAAACACAAGCCGAGCGCTTGTCCGCGTTGCTGTCGCATCGCGGCGCGCCGGTCAGCGTGTGGCGCGCGGACAGCGAGCTCACGCGCGGCGCGCAGGTTCGGATCGTGACCGCGCCGCTCTCGCGCGGAGTGCTCGCGCCCGCGGCGGGCTTCGTGCTGATCACCGAAGAAGAGATCTTCGGTTCACGTGCCCACCGACCGAGCGAGAAGAAGCGCTCGGCGCGCGCGATGCTGCAAGATCTGCGCGCGCTCAACGTCGGGGACTTCGTGGTTCACGTGGACCACGGCGTGGGTCGCTATCTGGGGCTCGAAAGGCGCGCGATCGGCGCCGTGCACGTCGACCTCTTGGTGGTCGAATACGCCGGCGGCGATAAGCTGTTTTTGCCGGTTTATCGGCTAAATCAGATCGAAAAGTATGCGGGCGGCGACACCACGCCCAAGGTCGATCGGCTCGGCGGGCAGACCTTCGGTAAGACCAAGGCACGCGTCGAGCGCCGCGTGCGCCAGATGGCGGACGAACTGCTCAAGCTGTACGCCGAACGCGCCGCGCTGAAGAAGGACCCACTCACCGCGCCGGACGACGAGTACCGCGCCTTCGAAGCCAGCTTCCCGTTCGAAGAGACCCGCGACCAAGCCGCCGCGATCTCCGAAGTTCTCAAAGACATTCAGAGCGACCGGGTGATGGATCGGCTGGTGTGCGGCGATGTCGGCTTCGGCAAGACCGAGGTCGCGCTGCGCGCCGCGTTTTTCAACGCGATGGGCGGCCGGCAAGTGGCGCTGCTCTGCCCGACCACGGTGCTCGCGCAACAGCACTTCAACACCTTCGCCGCGCGCTTTGCCGGCTACCCGTTGACGGTGCGGGCGATGAGCCGCTTCGAGTCCAAAGCCGAGCACCAAAACACGCTCAAAGGCCTCAAAGAAGGCTCGGTCGACGTCGTCATCGGCACCCACCGGTTGCTCTCGAAGGACGTGCATTTCAAGCGCCTCGGTCTACTCGTGGTCGACGAAGAGCAACGCTTCGGGGTCACCCACAAGGAGCGCATCAAGCAAATGCGCATGAGCGTGGATGTGCTGACGTTGAGTGCGACGCCCATCCCACGTACCCTGCAGCTGGCGATTGGCGGCATGCGCGACATGTCGATCATCACCACTGCTCCCGTGGATCGACGCGCGATTCGCACGGTCGTCTCGCAGTTCGACCCGGGTATGATCAAGGAGGCGATCAGCCGCGAGCTCGATCGCGGCGGCCAAGTCTTCTACGTGTACAACCGCGTCGACGGCATCTACGAGCGCGCCGAACGCATCAAGGAGTTGCTCCCGACCGCGCGCGTCGCGGTTGGCCACGGTCAAATGAGCGAGAGCGCACTCGAGCAAACCATGCTCGACTTCGTGCAAGGCGAGTACGACGTGCTTGTCGCAACTGCTATCATCGAGAGCGGTCTCGACATCCCGCGCGCCAATACGATCATCGTCGATCGCGCGGATCTGTTCGGACTGTCTCAGCTCTATCAGCTGCGCGGGCGCGTCGGCCGCGCCAATGAACGGGCTTATGCCTACCTGCTCGTGCCGCCCGCGAGCCAGCTGAGCGAGGAAGCGCGCTCGCGCATCGAAGCCCTGGAACGCTACACCGAGCTCGGCTCCGGCTTCCACATTGCGACGCTCGACATGGAGCTGCGCGGCGGCGGCGATTTGCTCGGCGCCGATCAGAGCGGCTTCGTGGAGAGCGTCGGCTTCGACTTGTTCTGCAAGATGCTGGAAGACGCAACGCACGAGCTGCGTGGCGAAACCGTGGTGCACGAAGTCGATCCCGATCTCAACTTCGATGTCGAAGCTCTACTCCCCGAGGACTACATCGCCGAGGTCGGAGTGCGTTTGTCCCTGTACAAGCGTCTATCGAGCGCGGCCGACGAAGCCGAAGTGAACGACCTAGCGCGCGAAATGGAAGATCGCTTTGGGCCGCCTCCGGTCGCCGCGCGACGCCTCGTCGAACTGATGCGCGTCAAAACCGAGCTCCGGCGCCTGCGCGCGGTGGGCTGCGAAGCCAGCGCAAAGTCCGCCACTTTGCACCTGCTCCAGGACACGCCGCTCGATCCCATCAAGATCGGCGCGCTGGTTGCAGGCAAAAAATCGCTCTATCGCCTCAGCCCCGACGGTCGGCTCACGCGCCGCGCGGGTGAACAAGAAGCCATCAGCGATGGCCTGGTGCTCGCCGACCGCATGCTGAGCGAGCTCGCCAAGTGCTTGAAGGACGGCTAGAGCTCGACGCGATTCTTCAGCACGGCTGCGCCCAACTCGCGCAATGCGCGACGCAGAACCGCCACTTCGGTCGTTTTTAGCTCGCGACTCAGCTGTGACAACAAGCGCGATTCTTCCGCGCTGAAGCGGAAGCAACGCAGGCGACTCGGCACGGTTCCCGAGCGACCGAGCCGCGGCAGCCAACGCGCCAAATCAGCGCCAGGGATACCGCGAAAGTCGCTAGGCACCTCCGCGCGGCGAAGAGATCGCACGACCTGCGCCAAGTCATCCCGCAGCTCCGTACGGTCCACGAAAAGCGATGGCTTCTTGATCAGCAACGCCGGAAAAGTTCGAGGATCCTGGGTTCGATTTCGCCCGCCCAAAGGGCATCTGCCACGCGGATCGCGCTGCGGTGCGGCAGCGCTTGGTCGTTGGTAGCGAGTAGACCCGCAGCCACGAAGCGACCCAGCACGCGCCGATAGCGTGGATCTCGTCGTAGGCGTTGGATCTCCAGCCGCGCGAAATAACATCACTCCCAAGGTTGATATTTGATTGATGGTCACGAGGCCAACGCGCACCGGCCCAGCCTTCGGCGTCATAGTGCGCCCTGTGAGGTGCGATGCTGGATCGCGATCGCCCACTCCCGACTCAGCGAACAGCAGTGACAAGGGACGGCACTGCGACCAAAGGTCGGTCACGACTCGTCAGTGATTCACATAGGGATGCGCGCCGGTTTGCCGCTCCACTTCGAGTGCCCAAGGTGAAGTCGGATACTTGTTGACCATTGCCTCGGCGGCGCCACGCCCCTCGCTTGGTCTGCCCAACCGGTACAGGCACTTCACTTCAGTCGCGGCGAATTCCGGGACGCGAGCGCCCGCGGGCCAAAGCGCTTGGCCACGCCGAGCCAACTCGAGCGCGCGCTCGGGCGCTGAGTCCTCCAGCGCATGCATCGCGGCGGCCAACGAATCTTCCGTCGGGATCTCCGCGGCGGCGGACGCGACCGGTTGCGGCGGGGATATCACTGTTTCGGGCACGGCGGGCTTGCTGAGCACGGGCGCCACGGGCGCAACCTCTGGAGCCGAGAGCGCACGCTCTCCCGTGGTCGCCGCAGGTTTCAACGGCTTTCGTGCCGAGAGAATGACCACCGTCGCGATGCCAAGAACCGCAGCAAGCAAGAGCACCGCCCGCAGCGGTGAGTTCATTCACTCACCCGCGCGCCGGCCACTAGGGACACGTGAGGTCCGCGGGACTCGCCGCCTTGAGCTTGTTCATCGGCGCCTGCATTGCCGGCCAGATCGTCGAAGCGCCGGACGAAGGGGGCGGATTGTCCACGCTCACGTACTGCCAGGCCCAAGCGCCCGCGTACTCATTGGTGTGAAGTGTGGTGTACAAATCCGCGCTCGCGACGCCATCGGTCAGATCGGTCCAGAACTCACCGATCACGACCTTTTTGTCGAGGCCCCAATAGCTCGCCGGGTGCAAGAAGGGACTGTTCGCGCTCGCGCCAGAGTAGGTGTTGTAATAGTGGACCTGGTAGAGATCGAGCGTGCCGTTGGCCTTGCCGCCAGCGGTGGTCAGCGCGGAGTCCGACCACAGATTCTTGCCGTGTGACGGCGAGAGCGTCGCGAAGTTGTTGGCGCTGCTCGTGACGAGCGCGGCCGGGTCGGCGGTATGAATCGCGCTGGTAAACCAGTTGGCGGTCTTTTGAAGATTCACGGTGGGGGTGCGGCTGCCCGCGGGGTTCGTCCAACCGCCGTTGTCGCTCGACATGCCTTCTGGCTCGTTGAAGATCTCCCACGCGTATAGCCCGGGGTAGCCTTTGAGCGCGGTCACCATCGGCGTGAGCACGTTGTCGATGTACGCCTGGCGATTGACGTCATTTTCCAAGAGCAGCTTGTTGTTGGCGAGCACCGTGGCATCGCTGGTTTGGCCTGAATCCAGCATCCCGAAAGACCAGATGCTGATCACGAGACCGACCCCTTCCGCCTTTGCCGCGTCGAGGATCTTCTTCAGATCAGCGATGTTTTCGGCGGAGATCGGCTTCGCCTTGCCGCTCGCATCGTAGCCGGGCGTGACCATGCCGTTGGTGTGGAACCACCAGCGAACGGCGCTGCCGCCTGCCGCTTTGACGTTCTTGAACAGCGCGGTGAATTTGTCGATCTGCGGGCTCGGAATGTCCGACGCGAACTTGAACCAAGCCACGTTGACGCCGCTCGCGAATTTGGGCCGGCAGACTCCGCCGCTCGAGCCGCCGGTGCTCGAAGTTCCGCCGGTGCTCGAAGTTCCGCCGGTGCTCGGAGTTCCGCCGGTGCCCGGCACTCCGCCACTACCAGCCGTGCTCGACGCACCAGCCACACTGGGAGTACCGCCCACTGACGTATTGCCGCCACTGCTCGTCGAACCGGCGATGGTGCCGGAACCGCCACTTCCGGCGTTGCCTCCGCTCGGCGTACCACTGCCGCCACTACTCGTGCTTCCACCGGAGGTAGCGGCGCCCGCCGTGCCCTGGCTTTCGCCGTCGGTACCGCTGCACGCTGATAGGGATAGTGCGCAGAGGGCAGCGGCGCAGGTTGAAAGCAACGGGCGAGACAAGTGAGCGGCCAGGGGCATGGCCCAACCGTACGTCACTCGAAATCAACGCGCTAGCCGCGCACCGAACTCACTTTCGTCGAAACGATACGAAAGCCTCTTAACTGTACTCGTCGACTGTACTTGTCGCGCCGCGCGGGAAACGTAGCGCTGACTAAGGAGCGCCCGCGCCGTCACAGCCGAAGCCCGAGGCGTTCTAAAAAACGAATGCGCCGTTCGGCAACAGAGGCAAAGTCGGCTCGAGTCCGCTGATGCCGATGCCGTGACCCGTGCAGTCAGCGTTCGGGAACAACCTCGCGGTACGTGAATTCGTATTGACCGCCGAGCGCGCTCGCACGGCGTGATCGGAAAGATCCGCGCACGTGCCCGTGCTCGGATCCAGTGCTCGCACGTTGAAGCGTGCACCACCGAAGTTCGCCTTCTCGAACAAGCACAGTGTATCGCTGTAAGGGCACAACTCAGCGGGCGTTACGAAGAGCAGTGTGAACATTTCCCAGTCGCGGGCGACCGTGCGATTCACGGTCACCGCGCCGTCGCCCGCGAGCCCACCGCCTCGCTCGGCGCTGACGTAGAACGGCCGTGTTACGGCCCGCAGGCTCACTCGGCTACCCCCCGTCACGACACCTCCGCCCGCCTGCGTAACGATGAATGTTTCCCACCCCTGCGGCAGCGAACGATTCGCACGCAAGACGCTACCTGGGCCACCGCCGTTGCTGTCCGCCGTGAGCCAAAAGGTTTCACCGGCGGCGCTGACATGGCGGATCTGGATCCGGTCGCCACTCAGCAACGAGCCACCATCGAGGTCAAAAATGATGAACCGTTCCCAGGCCTGAATGCGCGTGCGATCTGCAGAGATCGTGCTGCCGCCATCGCCCTCCGCGGTCAGGTAGTGCGAGCCATCGACAGTGCGAAATGCGACCAGGGTCTCTGTATTCGTCAGAGCCTGGCTGGTTTCGCCGAGGTCCGACGAATCGAAATCGGCGGGTGCGGCCGAGCAGCCCATGCTCAGCCCGAGGGAACAGAGCGCAGCACCAAGCACGAGTCGGTTCGAGCTCATGACTACGTGGGTATCGTGCCCCTCCGTGCTTCGCAAGAAGCATTAGTGACGCACTCGCCTCATGGGGCGTGCGCAACACATTGAGGCGCACCCGTGCCCGTTGCGTACTGACACGTTCCGCACGCGGCACAATCGGTAGTGACACGATTGCCGCGCACACAAGTGACCGCCTGATCTCCGTCGCAAACGCCCAGCGATCCCGCGCCTTGGCAAGGGTCAGCGTCTGCCGCGACACATCCGAAACGATTGGCGCCCATGTCCCAGCCACACCGTTGATCGCTGGCGCAAGCCTCAACCTGCAAGGCGCCATCGACACAGTGCAGCGCTGATCCATACGAACAGCTGCCACTCGCGCTGATCTGCCCGCACGGAACGCCCCCCGCTGGATCGGCGGATGGCAAATTGGCCGCCAGCCAGTCCCCCAATGAATCCGCGCGCACGAAGCTGTCACGCCCCACACAGGTGGCCTGACCGGCGGACAAAGTGCCGAGCACGAGCACGCTTCCATCACTCCCCCGAGCGAGCAACGGCCCGCCGGAATCACCTTCGCACGCGCCGCTGCGACCGGAGCCGTCGATGCGCAACTTGCTATCGGTCAGCTCGACGATTGGCTCGACCGCGAAGCGCAGACCCTTGGGCGCATTGGCTTCCGTCAGCCCGTAACCCGCGACTTCCACCTGCCGATCGAGCCAATCACGGTCGCTGAGCTGGCCGGGGATCGACGGGAACTGCACACCATCGGCCGGTGGATCGACTTCGAGCAGCGCCACATCGAGATCGGGATGTGCGATCTCGCGCGAGACACGCGAAGTCATTACGCGCGCCGGAGTCTGCCGAATGTGCACCAACGGATTATCGATGACGAGACAGTGCGCGGCCGTGAGAACCCAATTGCGTCGCAGCAATACCCCCGTGCACAACGAACCATTGGGCCAAGGGACGTCATCGATTGCCACGATCGCCGCCGCTTGCTCGTCTCCCAGGCCGAGGAACTGTTCGCGCTCGGCACCGTTGATGATCGCCTGAGCAATCACGCCCTTATTGACCACGCAAGCCGTCGCTTCGCTCGGATCGCTACCGCTGCAAGCAAGCGTTGCTAACGAGCCGAGCAGTGCAGCCCCAGCGAGCCGCGCGCTCACTCGAGTCGCACAGAGCACCAGCCAGCTCATCCCGCTTCGCGTGTGCACACCGGCCATGTTTGCCACCCGCAGCGAGCGTTGCACGAGTCAGAAGCGCGTGGTAGCTGCACCGTGACGTCATGGGATATGCGCGGCTGGCGGGTTGCTTACTGTTGCTCAGTGCCGGCTGTGGTGATCCCGCAACCAACTCGGACATGCCTGCTCCCGGTGGGAGCGCCGGCGAAGCTGCAGGCGGTGCGGGCCACGGCGGCTCCGGTCAAGGCGGCTCCGGTCAAGGCGGCTCGACCGCGGGCAGCACCGTGACGGGCGGCACCGCGGGCCAAAGCGCGGACGCTGGCGCACGGGATGATGCGGGCGCCGGCGGTTCACCAGACGTCGGTGACTGCCCGCCCTGGCCGCGAGATCGGCTGATGCCGACAATCGGGCCCTTGTTCTACGGCCCCGACCCTGGTCCGTGCACCGAGACTAGCATCATGAGTTCATCGCAAACGGTGGGCACTTACGCGTTCGACGACGCGGGCCGGGTCCTGAACGTTACTTTTCCGACCTCGCTACGCAGCTATAGCTATCAAGACGACGCCCTGTCGCGCGTTACCTACACGGCCCCTTCCAAGCCAGACAGCGTCATCACTTACGTTTGGTCCGCGACGTCAGTAACTGAAACCCTCACCGGTACCGGCGAGACCGTCCGCGAATACATGCTGAACGAGTCGGGCTATCCGACTGAGCTTTGGGTCACCGATCCTGATCTCGGCGAGCGGCGTCGGTCTACGATCTATCGATACGCTGATTGTCGACTGACACACAAAGAGGTCGTTTATAGCGATGGCAAGCCAGACCCGCTGCAAACTGCCGACTACGCCTATGATGATGCCGGGCACCTGATCGCGCGTACCAGCACGGACGGCACCAAGCTCGAGTTCGACTACAGCTGCTGGTAACTGCGAGCGACGAGCGGGCCCGGCCGTAGCTCAGCAGGAGGCGACGCCTTCTGCGTTCAAGGAACAGCTAGCCGAACACGGCGTAACGTGCGGAGTGCCGTCAACGCAGTTGACCACCCAGTAATTGAGATCGTTATCCGTGGTCAGCATGCAATAGCCGGCGTTCGAGCCCGCCGCGCAGAAAACCGAGCTAGCGTTGACGGGGTTGGGATACCCGCCGCCGCAAACGGTGAAGACGACAAAGTGGCTATTGTCACACTCGCCGTAGGGACAGCCATCGCCGGCACACATGGTTACTTGTCCGGTGGGGCAATCGCTGGTGCAGGCGTTGCCTGGCTCCACCGCTTTGCCGCCTGCGCCTGCGGTGTTGGTCGCACCGCCGCCGCCCGTGCTGGTGTGTCCGCCCGTGTTGCTCGCGCCAGCGTGACCAGCGTTGGAATGGCCGCCATCGGCGCTGCCCTTGCCCGCGCCGCCCATGGCAACCGGAGAGCCTCCTTCACCCGCGGCAGCTGGCGCCCCACCAGAGTCGCCGGTGTTGCCGGCGGCGGGCACGCTGCCACTCCCGCCCGAACTCGCGCCGCCGCTGCCCGAACTCTCGCTGCTGCTACACGCCGCCAACGTGAGCGATAAGCCCAAGACTGCACAAGCCCGAATCATGCGGAAGACATAGCTTGGGCGATCTCAGCCGGCAAGATTAAACCCTCGCGGATCTGTTACGGAATTAGGCAGCCGTCCGCGCAGTCAACGTAGGCGGACGGGTCCTCGACGGCAAAGCCGTGAAAAACACAGCGACACATGCCTGCCTGCGCGGCACCGGCGCCACTTTGAAGAACCCTTACCGCTCGAGGGATGAAATCGAGCGCGAGGTCGACTCGTTCGAAGAACGTGTTTCTGTTGGCGCCGGGGCACAACGTTGTTTCAGCCATGTACCCGACGACCCCGCTCAAGATCCCCCTCACCACCGAGTCCCTATATGCAGGCGACCCGGAGTCACCGCGGCAAAACTGCTTCGTCGCTGTGGTCGTCACACCGAAGTTCCCGTACCTGAAAAGCAGGTCGACCTTCCCGCCGGCTTCATCAGTGAGACGGCTGCCACTGCTGCTGTTGACGGCGGTGCTAATCGGAATGGTCAAGCCTGGAACCGCGCGCTCCTCATAATTCCACATGTCCCGATCGGTATTGCTGGATGGGCCCCAACCGTAGACATTTAGCAATTGGCCAGTGATCGGCACTTGCGAGCCCAAGAACGAATACTTATTCCAGCTTTCTCTGAATTCCTGGGACAATTGCCATTGAGGATCGACGTAGATGACCGCCATGTCCGTGCCGATCTCTCCGCCCGGTCCGGTGTACCTCGGATGAAGGTAAGCTGTTGCGGACATGATTTCGCAGTCACCGGCGTCATTGCAAGCCCCCGGCATGCTCTTGATTTTGGCGGGCTGCATTGGAGGTGAGGACTTGTATCTAATCTCGAACGTATTGAGCTTGTACATCGGCTCAAACGGGATGTGATCTGCGACGAAGTAAGGATTGATACAATGCGCGGCGGTCAAAAACAGCGGCCCTGCGATGCGCACCGCCGTGCAAGAGCCCCATTTCTTGTACACCTTGGCGTCATTCTCCCTGGCCTTTTCGTCCATGAAGTAGAGAATTTGAACGGTCTCGACCTTGGTCGCCGTTGCGCCTTGCAAGATCTTTGGTACCTCGTCTTCCTCAATCTTGCGCTTGAGAGCTTCTTCGTCCGGGTCTCCGATAGCGAGGTCCGCAGGCCAAGAGTTGGACAACCCGCCCTGATCGAGGCGAGCGGGCCGATAAGCACGTTGCCCAGCTGAATAGGCGCGCGCATCTTCGCAAGTCGACACTCGCTCCAAACCGGTGAAGGCGCGCAGGTCCGCGTCCTTTGCGAGGTTCTCGTTCATCTGGGCAACGGCGTAGTACTCACCTTCGGCGAACGCGCGGCCACTTCCATCGGCCCCGAGGGAAACGCTACCGCAGTATCCATTGGCAGGGATCGGCCCCACGTTGCGCTCGACACTCAGAGGCTGGTTGCCCAGCGAATCATCATTGTCAGCGCCTTGGCCTCCGCAACCGACCACCATCAACGAGATCGCCCACCAGGCGAGTCCAACGAAGCGGCGATATTGAGGCTTGCTGATGCTTTTCATATGTACACCCCGTCACCTTTACGGCTCAGCCCTAGCTGAGCCAATCAGTGTTGATTTCTCTCCAAGCACGCCGCAAATGCCGCCTGCTCGGCTTCGCAGAACCCTTCGCGGATTGCGCCGGTTCCGTCTTCCAGGCATTCCCAATGATCCGCGGATTGCGAAGCCAGACAGCGGAAAAATGAGCTCAGCTGTGCAGTGCACTCCGGAGTGGAGCGCTCCATCGCGACACAACTGGGGACGCAAGACGCGGACTTCGTGCACCCGAGCTGCGTGGCAGCGGCACAAATTCGATTGCAGTCGTCCACGTCCAACGCAGGCCTAGCCGAGCTCGCGCCGCTGTGCGGGGGAGCGGCCGGTGCGCTGCGTTGCGCTGTCGGATCTGCTGCGCGGTCAGAGGGAGCGGGGGCCGCGCCGACGCTTGCGGGCGCGGCGGCGGCCGGTTCTGGCTGTAAGCGCTCTGGCTGCGAGCGAGCACAGCCCCAAAGCAGACCAGCCAGCATGGCGGTTCGCAGCGCACTCATAGAGCGGCCTCGGCCAAACTGCGAATTTTCGGCTCCTGCTCGTTTTTAGCGACGGCTTGGATTGTCTCACGCAGTTCGGTGCGTTTCGGCAACCAGCGAATCATCGTTTCGACCGAACGGTACCGGACGTGCGGATCATCCGCGGTAGCCGAGCTGCGCAAAGCGGTGACCAAGGTGTCAGTGGGCGCGCGGTCGTCGATGGCTTCGATCGCAGCCAGTTTCACGCTTCGCTCGGTGTCCGACGCGAGCCGCTCGACGAGCAACTCATCGACCAATTTCGACGGCATCAACTGCAAGCTGCGCACGGCATCCACTCGTACTTGCTTGCGGGGATCGAGCAACAACGGTTTGATGGACTTGAGCGCCGGCAGATAGGCGGAGTTGGCGATCGCGCGCAGCGCCTCGATCACGCGCAGCTCCGAACGCGCAGCGACCAAGCGCTTGATCAAGAATTCGCCGAGCTTGGACGCCTGCTCGTTTCGGCCAGAATCAATGTAAACCTTGCAGTAGCTGCCGAGCCCGTACAGCGCCTGGGTACCGACGATTTCATCGTCCACGAGGCTGAGCAAAGCGTTGACCGATTCGACCTCGGGGTGCTCCGTACGGCTGAGCGAGATCGCCGCCCGATTTCGCAAGGTGTCGGGGTAATCCTTACCTCGAGTGAATTTTACCAAAGCCGCCTGCGCGCTTGGGCTACCGGCGTTGCCCAGGGCATCGATCAGCGTATCGCTCGCTGCCGACTTTGCGCGCACGCTGCTCACAGCGCGATCGACGCTTTGCGGCTGAGTGCGCAACACGGCGCCGAGAGCCACGAATAGTCGATTCTGCTCCTGAGCCTGAGCGTCTGGCGCGGCAGAGGAATCGCTCGAGGGGGCCGTGTTCGACTTGGGTTTGACGGCAAGCGTCTCGAATTGCTTCAAGATCACATCGAAGCTCAGGCCTCGGATTTTTGCGGTGTCTAGGTTGGCTTCACCGAGTTCGGATTGATACGGTAGACGCGCTTCGAGCCGCGTCGTCGCTCCCAATAGGTCCGCCCAGAGCGGGTCAGGCCCCGTCGGTTCCTGGTTGCCCAACAACGAGAGTGACAGCTGCACACGCGAGCGCATGGGCGTCTGTGCGTCACTGAACGACAACTCATCGAGTTGCTCGACGCTCGTTAAGATTCGCGAAGGCCCCACGCGAATCAGCCCTTCGGACTTTTCGACGCGCGGAATCACGCGCTCGGCTTCCTTCGGATGATTGTCGGCAAGTAGAATACCGAGATAGCGTTGCTTTCGCTTGCTCCAGCCTGACCCGTCAGCCGTCGGCACATACTCCGCCTGGTACTGACCCGTCGTGTCGTACTCCTGCGCGGTGAAGCTGGCTTTGCCATCTTCGAGACCGGGTGCGACCTGCACAGAAGCGGCGAGCGCGCGGAATACCGAAGCGGCGAGCGGGTGCAGATCCTTCGGCAGGTAGCTAGCGGAGATGAGACCGGTTTTCAGCTCGACGAAGAACGGGCTTTTCAACGTGCCGAGCAACTTGTCGAATTCCGGTTGGCTGCCGGGGACACGGCTCTTCAGCTGTGCGCCGTTTAGCGCCAAGAACAGCGTGTCGGTCGAATCTTCGTGCCTGGTCAGCACGACTTGTAGCGTCCCAGTCAGATCAAAATCGTAAAGCGACGTCTTGTTGAGCCAGACCTGGCTGCTGGTCTTCAGCTGGTAACGGTAGTGCTTACCCGGTTCCCAAACGGGACCGCGCTCGACGGATCGAATCGCCTGCTCAGCTGCGGAAGCACTCGGGCTTGGCGAGGCGCTCGCAGTCGAGCGCCCCGATTCGCTGGATTGTTTGCTGCACGCGATGCTGCTCAATCCGAGCACGAGCAGGCATGTCATGACGGTGCGGCCCATCTTCAGACCTCTCCAGGTTCAGCCGCCGCCGGTGTAGATGCACACCCGCGTACAAGGGGTCACGCTGCTGCCGCCGCCATCCGGGCATGCACACGTCAGGCTGTAGTCACCGCAGCAATGCGGAATATGCGAGGTCGAATCGCTATCGGGACTGCAGTCCTCATTGGCCATCGCGCACGACGCTGGGCAATATCCGTCTGCAGGGCACGGATCCCCCGAGCAACAGGTGGTGGTAAGGCCCGTTGTCGCGTTGTATCCGCAAGCATTTCCGCCTCCCGCGCATTCCGGTCCAGGTTTCGGTTGGCACGTGCCTTGGGTGGTTGCAGTGGCTCCAACACAGCCCAGCGGATCGCAGCAGCTGGGTGTCCCTGCGAGCGAGCAGGCTTCGCCTTGCCTCGAGCAGCAGAGAGTGTCGTAGGAGAACTCTTCCGTCTTTGCTTTGCTCAGCGTCCCGAAGGTAGCACCGCCGGCTCCGCTGCCGCCGGCTCGACCTCCGCTACCGCCGCTACCGGCTCGGCCACCACTCCCACCGCCGCCGCCGCTGCCGCCGCCGCCACTAGGCAGGTCGCTCGCATCACTTCGCGAACCAGTCGGCTTGGGCGGAGTGAGGAAATTGAGGAAGGTGAAAGGCAGCGGGGATTCGGATCGGCCCATCCCAAATAGACCCTCGGCCGCCCGCGTTTGAGCACCGCCGGGGATCGTAACGAGTGCGGTGCTTCCGGTCTTCTGGATGAGATCGAAGCGAGTCAGAGGGAAGCCGTTGAACTTTACGATGCGCTTCCGCCAGGTGCGACTGAACAGCCAGAAGTCAATCGTCAGACGCCCATTCACCTCGCCCGAGAGTACGTCGCTGACGACCACTGCCGCGCCGTAATTGTAGGTGAGGAAGAACTGGTACGCTTTCTGAGTACCGAACAACGGCAAGGGCTTCCCGTCGCTTCCGAGCTGAGCAACGGATGAGATGTCGGTTGGCGCGTCGCGCTTGTCCTCCGTGGTGGCCATGGCGAGACCAACGCCCGCATTGGCCGGCACGCTGATCTTGGCCAAGGTGATGGCGCCTTCGACGCCGATGCTACCGATGCCGAAGTTCGCGCCGACGAACATGGACATGCCGGCCGAAGCCCAGGGTTCCACGGACGCGCTCACCGAAGCGATGTCGGGCGCCACTGGCGCATTCGGATTGTTCAGATCGCCGCGAGTGTCGTAGAGACCGGAGGGAAAGCTCAAGTTGGCGTCGAACGAGCCGCGAATACCGTAGGCCGCAACGATGCCGATCTCGAGCAGCATCGGCACGGGGCCAATCGCGAAAGGGGCTTTGACGAGAGTATGCGACTCAGAGCGCTTGAAGTCGACGAACGGGATCTTGAGCTCGAGACCATTGCCATCGATGCCGAGTTTGCTCGCGATGGCTCGACGCAGCACGCCTGATGCCCCGCCGAGGCTCGACATCGACTGGACCAACCGCGCGGCCTCACCGACGTCACCATCCTGGTAGAACTTGATCATCCGGTTGATGGTGTTTTCCGGAAGCTCACCCGCAGCACAAATGCCAGCGCCGGGGAAGCTGTTCGACACCATCTTGTCGATCCCGAGTTGCCAGCACAAATCGACGGGCATCACTTTGTTGCCCGCCTTCAGTGCGTTGTACTGGACCAGCAGCTGTTGTGCGTCCCGAAACGCCTTCTTCAAGCGGTCGGCTTTGAGCAGGAAGTCGCCCAGAGTCTGGTTGCACTTCTGAGCAGCATCCTGGAGTGGACCGCCGGCAGAGTCAGTGTCGATCTTGGGGACGTAGGCCGAGATGTCGATGCCCTGTCCGAGAACCTCCAGGTGCGTGTCTTTGGTGCTGACGCCGCAACGCTCGGCGCTGATGCCGACACCCGCATCGAAGATATTTGCGTCGAACTTTTGACCGAGGAAACCGTCGACGTGGACCGTCGCTCTCAAGATTGCGTGAGCATTGAGGTGAAGGCGGGTCTCCCCAAATGCGACCGGATTCGCCTGCGCCTCGAACGTCACATCCGGCTCGAACTTCAGCTTGATTGGCGTGGCCGTGCTTTCGCCAGCCTTGTTCATCGCCTGATCGGCCGGTTTGACCTTGCTGGGATCCTGCGGGTTGAGGTGACACCAGACGTGATCCTTACCCGTGTGCGCCGGATCCGGCTCATCCATATAGGAAGAGCTCGGAGTGGTGACCGGCGGGGTGTCGAAGAACTGATCCGGGGTAATCGTGGCCGGGGTCAGCGTGTGACCGGTATCCAGACCCGGGGTGTTGAACGTATCGCCGGGGACGGGGCAGATCGTGATGTCACCGCATCGATTCGTATATTTGGGTGCGGTCTTGGAGCAGTCCAACCTTCCGCACTGGGGGAGCATCTCGCAATTCACCCCGCCATCGGTGGACGGGCAAGCCGGGTCGACCTTCGCGAGCCGGCACACGTAATCCCCACCAAACAGTTCAGCGCAAACGTCCGGCCCATTCGGATCGCGAACCGCGTTCTCGCCCGCGCAATCGCACTCATGAATCGTGGACGTAGTGGGGTCGTCGCACGGCATCGGTTGGACCGCCGTCAACGGGCAATTCTCCGCTTGTCCACTGGCTGCGCAGTGCGTGCCGTCCAGCGGCGGATTCGTGGCGGCTCCTTCGAACACACCAGCGTCAGTCTTTCGGTACTGGTCCAGCAGGTCGTCGTAGTGGCCCTCTTCGGGGAGCGGGGAAGTTCCGCCATCCTCTGGGACGCAGTCCGAGACATCGAGTGGCGTCGGCTGCCAGGGTAACGGCAACCTGCCGATCGGGCCGTACTTCACCCCTCCGTTGCTATTCCCGCTGCCGCCGCCACCGCCCGCGCCGCTATTGCCACCGCGACCGCCGCCGCCGCTCGTGCCGCCGCTACCGCCGCGACCGCCGCCGCCGCTCATGCCGCCGCTGCCGCCGCGACCGCCACTGCCGCTTGCTCCACCACTGCCGCCGGTGCCGCCACTGCCGCCGCCGCCGCCAGAGCTCTGATCTTGAGGGGGATTTTCGCAAACATAGGGCAACGGGGTTGCACAATCACGCGCAGTCCAGCGACCGTCCGCCGACTGCATGGCGAGGCACTTGCCGGTGCCCGAAGGGCTACCCAGTGACCAAGAGGCGAACGAATTATCGACTGGAGTACCCGTCGCGCCGCCCGACCAGAATTGGTCCCCGTCGTAACTACCGAGCTTGGCCCAGCGCCATTTGCCGGCCGTAGTCAGCTGATTGCCACCAAGCCATGCTTCCGTCAGCTTGTACGAGCGAAGCAGCATACGAATGCGCTGATTCTGGTCGTAGGTATCCGACCTGGCCATGATGAGGCCCTTGGACGCGCAGGTGGCGTACGCATTGGGGTGCGTCTTCGGTGTGATCGGGGGGGTGCCGGTCGGGATGCTGCCGCCGCACACGAAGTACGAGTAGCCTTCGATCGAAAGCGCGATGCCGTCGGGGCACGGCAAACAAGAATTACCGCATCGGCCCTGTCCGTTGCAGACCGGGTCTGTTTGCCCGGGACATTGCGGGTCGTAGCATTTGGTGCCGACCGGCTTGAGGCTGCTCTCACCAACGCAACCGCAGCTACCCGGTGAGAGGTTGGTTCCATCCTTGTCGCATTGGTCGAGCCCATCGGGAATACCATCGGGATCGTGATGCTCATCCGAGGCATTGCAGCCCGCGAGGCCGGGCGCGGTCTTCGCCGGATCTTCGGGACAGCCGTCGAGGCAATCGGGAGTGCCGTCGGAGTCGAAGTCCCGCTTCGAGTCGCAGATTCCACAATAGCGCTGGAGATCCTTCAGGTAAGCCTGATTCTGCGCATCGCCCGACAGATCCGAGCGCCGTTGGATCAGATCTTTACAGCTCGCCGGCGGGACTTTGGCGACGACCGGGATCAGATTTGGCGCGCGGTAGTTGATTATGGCATTCGCGTCGAGCGTGATGCCTTTGGCTGCAAAGAAGCCCGTGTGCCCACCGCTGACGGAGCGAATCGTGATCGGCGCGGCGGGCGCGACGAGCGTGCCTTTGAATTGGGTCTCGACGAAAAGCGGAGAGGTGCCGAGATAGCCGACGAAAAGGTCGGGCGGACTTCCGTCGATTGCGGCAAAAGTCCCGCGGAAAGCGTTGATCGTCGACGCGTAGAGGATGATTGGGCCCTTGCTTTGATCGAGCCAAACTTTGCTGTACGAGTCGAGCGTGAGCGAACCGATGTAATACGTACCGCTTTTCAGCGTCAGCTCGGCACCTTGACCACCCAAGGTGACTGGGTTGAGAACGACGCTGGTGAACACGCCAGGATCGATGCCCAGCTTGTTGGGCGGGTCGACCTTTACGACCGTGGGCGTCGTGTTCGGGTAGGTGACCGTCCAAGAGAGAGTCGAGACGGGATCGAAAACTGGCGTCAGATCCTTCTGCGCTGCAGGCAGCGCGATGCTGCCCGAACCGAACGAAGGCGTGTGAACGATCCCGAGGATCTTGGTTCGATCCCTGAGTGTCGTGGTGCCACGACTCCAGAGGTCGTTCAGTTTGACATCGGGCTGAGTCTCGGTGGTGCCGCCCATGGCGACCGCGGGCGCGGTGGGCGCAACCTGCGAAAATGCGCCGAAATACAGCGTTGTAGAGCTCTCCAAGGCAGGCGCGAGCACGGACATGCCTTTCGGGGCAGTCAACGTGAAGGTGCCTTGAGTCACCGGCGAAGACGTTTGCTCCGCTAGCTCGGTCTTCTTACCGGCGTCGCCACACCCAGCGAGCGCCAACACCGAAAACAAACCCCAGACAAACCGACGAGTACTCATCGCGAACCACCGCCCTTTTCCGTCACCCGAGGCGGACCATATCGAAGACCCGGACGGAGCGCAACTCGAGAAGCGCAACCCGACGCGGAGTAACAACACAACACCGTGGTTTGTTTCCTCGACACTTCGAGCAATGCGAGAAAGCTCACTGCGCCCACTCGCAGCGCGAAGCTCCGCGACGAATAAAACCATTAAAGAAATGCTCCGCTGTCGCTCAGCGAACGCGCACTCCTCAGGCAGGTGTTGCGGATGATTGCGAAATGCGCGCACCGCGACACTCACGCGCGGCGTCGGAGCGCGCGAATGAGCGACATTTTCGATGAATCAGGCCTAAATCGAACGGCGCGCCGGGCAATCACGCGCTGATCTTCCGAATCTTCGGCGGCAGCGCGCAGTTCACGCAACTGTTATGTGCGGAGCGCGAACGTAGTCAGACTCGAAGAAAAAATCCCGCTTCCGATGATCTTCGACGAAGCTTCTCTACTAAGCGCGGCCCAACTTGCGCATCGTGTACTTCGCGGCGCGCACAACGACCGCGCGCGGGAAGATCTTCGACAGCGTGGTTTGCACCGAGTTCACTTTGCCGGGGACGTACACGACGCGGCCTGCGGTGTACGCCTCGAGCGTGCTCTGCACGACGGCGTTGGGCTCGAGCTTGGCGAATTTGAGCACGCTGCCTTCGGGCATGCCGGCTGCGGCCTGGAACCCGGTGGGGACAGGCCCCGGACAGCAGGCGAGCACGCGAACGTTCGTCTTATCGAGTTCGGATGCGAGGGCGGCCGAGAAGCTGACTACGAATGCTTTGCTCGCGCCGTAGGTCGCCATGTACGGGGTCGGCTGATAGGCCGCGGTCGAACCGATATTGATGATGCCACCGCGGTTGCGCCGCACCATGCCCGGCAAAAAGTGGCTGGAAAGACAGACCAGCGACTCACAGTTCACGCGCACCATCGTGGTTTGACGCACTGATTCGGCTTCGCTGAAATCTCCGGCGGAACCGAAGCCGGCGTTGTTGATCAAGTGATCGATGGTCGTGCCCAGGTCATCCACGATCAGCGCGAGTTGTTCGGCACCGCCGGGCTGCGCCAGATCCGCGGTGACCACGCGCGTGGCCACGCCATTGATGCGCGACAAGTCCGAGGCCAGCGTTTCGAGCTTTTCGCGCGAGCGACCGCTCAAGACCAAGTTGCAGCCGCGGTGCGCGAGCTGCCGGGCAAACTCTTCACCCAAGCCCGAAGAGGCACCCGTGACCAGCGCGAAAGTGCCTGAAAAAACGTCGCTCTCCATGTCTTCTTTCAGGCGGGGCGTTGGCCACGCAAGCGTAGATAGTGGTCCGCCAAGACGATCGCCATCATCGCCTCGCCGATCGGCACGAAGCGCGGCAAGAGGCACGGATCATGGCGACCCTTGGTCACGATCGTGGTCTCTTCGCCCTCGGCAGTCACGGTGCGCTGCTCACGCGACAAGCTGCTCGTGGGCTTGATCGCGGCGCGCACGACGATCGGCATGCCCGACGAGATGCCGCCCAGCATGCCGCCGTGACGGTTGCTGCGGGTGCGAACTTCGCGCACGCCGGTCGGGCTCTCGTCCGCGAAAAACTCGTCGTTGTGCTCACTACCGCGTTGCAATGCGCTGGCAAAGCCACTGCCGTACTCGACACCGACGACGGCGGGTAAGCTGAACAATGCCTTGGCCAAATCCGCCTTGAGTTTGTCGAATACGGGCTCGCCCAGACCGGCAGGAATGTTCGTGGCGACGATTTCACTCACGCCGCCGATCGAATCCTGATCTTTGCGCACGCGGTCGATCAGCTCGATCATCTCGTGCGCGCGCTCCACATCAGGGCAGCGCACGATATTGGGTGAGCCGTCGGGGAACGTCTCCACCTGTGCCAGCTTGACGGCTTCCGGCGCGTCCACGCGCGCCACGACCGAGCCGACTTGCTTGACGTAGCCCACGACCGAGCCGCCGAAGGCTTGTGCGATTAGCTTCTTGGCCACGACCCCCGCCGCGACGCGTGCCACCGTTTCGCGCGCGCTGGAGCGACCGCCGCCGCGGTAGTCACGGAAGCCGTACTTGGCGTCGAAGGTGAAATCCGCGTGGCCCGGGCGGTACTTGTCTTTGATCGCCGAGTAGTCGCGGCTGCGTTGGTCCTCGTTGCGGATCAATATCGCGAGGCTGGTGCCGGTGGTGCGACCCTCGAATACACCGCTCAAGATCTCGGGCGTGTCCGATTCTTGCCGCTGAGTGACCAGGCGGCTCTGGCCGGGGCGGCGGCGATCGAGGTCGACCAGCAAGTCTTCCACTGAAAGCGCGAGCCCCGAAGGGCAACCATCGATGATGACCACGTTGCCAGGGCCGTGTGATTCACCCGCCGTGGTGATCCGGAACGCCTGACCAAAGCTGTTACCTGCCATGCCGGGCGGGAGTGTATCAGTTGCGGACCAGCCGGCGACCGGGCATTTTAACGAGTCCATGACGGCACTCACGGATCTGCGGGACGAGGAGCGGCTCTTCTTCGACACGGTCAGCGCGTTCGCGCGGGATCGCATCGCGCCCAAGGTGCGCGAAATGGACGAAACAGGGCACTTCGCCCCGAGCCTTCTGCCAGAGCTGTTCGAGCTCGGCGTGATGGGCGTGGAGATCCCGAGCGAGCAGGGCGGCGCCGGCAGCAGCTTCTTCAACGCGGTGCTCGCGGTTCAGGCCTTGGCGCGTGTCGATCCGAGCGTGGCGGTGTTGGTCGACGTGCAGAACACGCTGGTCGAGAACGCGCTCTTGCGCTGGGGCAGCGCCGATCAGAAAGCGCGTTACTGTCCGAAGCTCGCAAGTGAATGGGTCGGCTCGTACGCGCTCAGTGAGGCGAGCTCGGGCTCGGATGCCTTCGCGCTCAAGGCGCGCGCCGAAAAGCGCGGCGATCGCTTCGTGCTCAATGGCCGCAAGCTCTGGATCACCAACGCCGCCGAGAGCTCGCTGTTCATCGTGTTCGCCAACGTCGACCCGGAAAAGGGCTACAAGGGCATCACCGCGTTTTTGGTCGAGCGCGGTTTTCCCGGCTTTTCCGTGGGCAAAAAGGAAGACAAGCTCGGCATCCGAGCGTCCAGCACGTGCGAGCTCTTGCTCGACGATTGCGAAGTGCCGGAAGAGAACGTGCTCGGTGAAGTGGGCAAGGGCTACAAGATCGCGATCGAGGCGCTGAACGAAGGCCGCATCGGCATCGGCGCTCAAATGCTGGGCTTGGCGGAGGGCGCCTTCGCGCAGGCCATGAGCTACATGCGCGAACGGGTGCAGTTCGGCAAAGCGATCGCCGAATTTCAGGGCATGCAGTTTCAGTACGCGCGCGTCGCGATGGAGATCGAGGCGGCGCGCTTGCTCGTGTACAACGCGGCGCGCCTCAAAGACGCAGGCCAGCCGTTCGTCAAAGAAGCAGCCATGGCGAAGCTGTTCGCCTCCGAAGTCGCGGAAAGAACCGCGTCGTTGTGCGTGGAGTTCTACGGCGGCATCGGCTTCACCCGCGAATGCCCCGCGGAGAAGTTCTATCGCGACGCCAAAATCGGCAAGATCTACGAGGGCACGAGCAACATGCAGCTCGCGACGATCGCCAAGCTGCTCGCTTAGCGCTACTCAGCTCGCGACGCGTACGGGCTCTGACGCGACGCGCCGCAGCGCACTGTCGATCGCAGCCAGGATTTCAGTTTCGGTCGCCGGCTTTGCAAGAACGACGTGCGCGCGGTAGCGCTGCAGCGTATCGCCGGGCTCGATCTGAGACGAGTGCACGACGCGAGCTGTCTCGGGATAGCGCGCGACGAGCGCATCGAGCACTACGCGGCCGCCGCCGCCTGGCATGTGCCAGTCCGTCAGCACCAGATCGTAGCCGAGCTCGCACAGCGCTTCTATCGCCTGAGCGGCCCCAGAAGCGGTATTTATTTGGAATTCCGGGCGATGCTTGCGCAGCACGCGAGACAAGCCACGAATCACTGAGGGGTCATCATCCACCAGCAATATCCTGGGCCGACGCACTAAGACGCGCGAGACAGGGGGTTCACTTGGCAGCATGAGCTAAGGTTTTGCAAAAGCCGGGCCACCCACACAAACGGGGTTTTCCCGGCATTTCTACAGTGCGGTGGTTGGACTCTTGCGCCGCCAGGAGCCTTGGGTATGGTCGCGCTGCCATGGTCGAACCCGGGATCGTCACGCTAGCCAAAATCGTCGGTACGCTGCTCTTCGCAATGGGCGTCGTGCCTTTCTTGTTCTTGCTAGCTCCCGGCGATCGCAAAGAGCCCGAAGTCAAAGACACGTTCGACGGCGACGTTCAGTAAGTTCGTCGTGTCGCGCTCGCCGTAACCGTCCGCGGAGTGCCGCGTACTACGCGCAGGTCCAGGTAGGCAAAATGAGGGAGAGCTGCGCAATGGGCGACGCGAGACATCGGTTTTTGTTCGCAGCAGTGTGCCTGTACGGCACGCTGAGTGGATGCAAGGACAAGCCTTCGGCGCAGCTCGCGCCGACCGCGTCCGCGTTGCAGGCGGCCCCCGCAGCCGCCAGTGCCAGGCAGTTCAGCGTCGATTCGGCCTCCAGCAAGGTCACGTTCTTGATGGACTCGCCGCTCGAGAAGATCGACGGCGACGCCTCGGGCGGCCTGTCCGGCGACTTGTTCGTGGACTTGGCGGAGATCGGCAAATCGACCGCGCTGGTCAAGGTCGACCTGCAGAAGCTCGTGCTTTATCAGCAAAAGCGCGGCGACGAGAAGACCGGCTACAGCGAGCGCAAGAAGAGCGACTTGCAGAATGAGCACGCGCGCAATTGGCTGCAAATCGTCGCCCGCGAAGGCGACGTGACGGTGGAGCAAGCCGAAGCGAATCGCTGGGCCGAGTTCAAGATCGACAAGCTCGAGGCGGTGAGCGTGCCCAACATCGCGGCCGCGGCGGGTGCCGAACGCAAACTCACCGCTACGGCAAGTGGCGAATTTCGGCTGCACGGGCGCAAGTTGACCAAGAGCGCCAAGCTCGACATCGTCTTCACCTACCAGGGTGATAAGGCACAGTCGGTCCACGTGAAGACGACCGAGCCGCTCGCGATCGGGCTCGAAGAGTTCGAAGTCAATCCGCGCGACGACGCCGGCAAATTCGTCAAATCCCTGACCGACGCGCTGAGCAGCAATCTCAAGGGGAAAGTCGCGCAGCAAGCGCCCCTGGTCTTGGATTTCACGGCCAACGCCAAGTAGCTCGAGCTAGCGGCGAATCGCTTCGCGCAGCACGCGTAGGCGGAGCGTACTCGAGGCGCGTGACAGCTCGAGCACGATGTCGCTGCCTGGTTGACCACCTAGCCGCGCGCGCGCATCGGCCATCGAGGTCGGGCGGGTGCCGTCGAGGGCGGTGATCACGTCCCCGGGCTCCACTCCGGCGCGTTCGGCTTCGCTCGATTCGGCGACGCTGACCACGACGACCTCGATGTTCGGCGCGTTGCCGCGTTCGCCCAAGCCGATGGCCACGCTGCCCTGCGCCAGGGACGCATCCGATTCGCTCGTGTGTGGCGCGAGTTGAATGCGCAAGCCGCCCACGGTGCGCCCCGAGCTGACCTCGACCGCGCGCACGCTACCGCGGCCGGCCACGCTGGAAACGGCGGTAATCGTCGCCGTCCCCGGATGCACACCGGGCAAGACGAAGTGCCCGTCGCGATCGCTGATCACCACGCCGCGCGTGCTCTTGCCGGCCGGCAAGTAGCCCGAAGCGTTGCCCACCGTGACCCGCGCGCCCTCGATACGGTCGCCCCGCTGGTCGACAACCTCGCCCTCGACCTCGCCGGCCTCGAACAAGTCGATGTCAGGTAAATTGAACGGGCGATCGGCGCGACCCGTGGAATCGACGCGCAGCGTGGCTTCCTCGTCCGCGTATTCGGAATGCTCGACGCGCACGCGCAGCTCGCCGGGGGCGATATCGCGCAGTCGGTACACGCCGTCGCCGTCGCTGGTCGCCAGCTTGCGCACGCCGTTTTGCGAAATGCTGACGATCGCACCCGAGACCACGCGCCGACCGCGCACCGCGGTCACGCGCCCTTCGACGATCACGCCTCGACGCAAAGTGATTTTGAGCTCCTTCGGCGCAGACGCGACGCTTTGCGCCATACGCGCGAAACCCGGCGCCTCCGCAACGATGCGCAGATTTTCGCCGAACGCGTCCGGAAATATCACCGCGCCCTCGGCATCCGTGAAGCGCGTCAGGCGCATGGGCCGCGTGGGTTCCAGCGAGGTGGCGGCGATTTCGCACAGCTCGATCGGACGCGCGTCTTCGTCGAGCGCCAGCACGCGCACCGGATCGCGCAAAGCGGGCAGGATCAACTCGAGTTTTTCGTGCACGCCCTCCGCCAAGTGCAAGGATTTACGGAGCACGACGCGCGTTGGGTCTTCCGGGCGCGAGAGCGAGAGCGTGAGATCGGCGGGCACCGCGGCGAAAGCGAACGTGCCGTCGCTGGCGGTGGTTGCGCTTTCGCTGCGCGTCGCGTGCGCAGAGCTCAGCTCCACCTCGATCCGTTCGAGCGGTTGACCGCGATCGTCGAGCACCCGGCCTTCGAGCGAAGCGCCGCGCAGGAGCACGATCTTGACCCGCGCCTCTGCGCCGGGCGCGACGCTGACCAGCTCGCTCATGCCTTCGACGAAGTCTGGGTGGCGGACGATCACGCGCACTCGTCCGGGCGTGACGGGGCGCGCCGTGAATTGACCGCCGCGGTTCGAGATCCAGGGCGCGAGATCGCTCAGTGGCGCGTCGAAATCGGCCAGATTCGTGGCCTGTGCGGTGCTGGCGCCGGGCTTGGGGATGGGGGGTACGGGGCCGGGCATCACGCCCAGCTCGCCCGCGGGGATGAGCGGCACGGGGCCGGGCAAAGACCAAGCGAAGTGATTCTGGCGAAAACCGACCAACGCTGGCGTCTCCGCAATCGGCAGTCCGCCGGAATCACTGCCCACGACCTCGATGCTTGCGCCGTCGACGGGGAAGCCGCGCGCGTCCGCGACTTCACCAATGATGGCTCCGCCGCGCGTGAGCGGAACTCGCACGGGGCCAGTCAGCAGCTCTGGCACCGCGACCAGTGCGCTGCCGACGAAATCCACAGCGCGCGCCCCCAAAGTCGCGGGCCCAGACGCGATGGGGCCCAGCGAGACTTTGCCGTCACTGCCCGTGCGGCCGCGGATTGGGAACGAGCTGAGGCCGGCCTCGGCAAGCACCACGTCTGCGTTGGCCACGGTGACCGGGTTCGGGCCCTCACCGTCGGTCACCACCGCGATCACGGTACGCCCCGGCTCGAGCCGTAGCGTCAGCTTCTCGTTGGCACCGCGGGCGAGCGGAAAACCGAGCAAGGTCGGCGCCACGTTGGCGCCCAAGCTGGCGCGCAAATCGTAGCTGCCCGCGAGCAGACCGGTGATTTTGGCGACGCCCGCGTTGTTGCAGAGCGCGCTACGCGCAGGCCACAAAGTTGCGCCCGCGATCATCACCGTGGCGCCCGAAGCGGGCTTGCCCTCGACGTCCAGTACGGCCACCTCCAGCGAGGCGAGACGGCGCAGGGTGAGCGAAAGCGCGCCGCGCACGCCGGCACGCGACACGGATTCGAAGCCAGGTGCCGAGGCCTTCACCGACCAAGGGCCTGAACCCAAGCGAGCTACGTGCGCGACGCCCTGCTCGTTGGTCAGCGCACCGAACGGCAATGGATCCGCGGTTTCGATCAACACCGTTGCTTGGCGGATCGGTGCCGCGGTCTCATCCAAGACCGTGACGTCCAACGCCTGCGCGGACTGCAAGCTGAAGGAGAGCGCGCGTTGCTCAGTGCCCAACACGAGCGTGCTCGAGGCGCGGGCGAAGCCAGGCGCTTCGGCCAGCAGCCACAGCCGACCGAGCGGTAGGCGCGAAAGGAGTGCTTGTCCGGAACTGTCGGTGGATTCCGCCGCGATCCAGTGAAAGCTGCCCGCGCGTTCCCAGAACACCTGAACGGTGGCCAGCGCCAACCCCACGCCTTCGCTTTTGAGCACCGTGACGTGCACGGCGCCCGTGCGTTCTTGCTCCGAAATTCGAATTGGTTCGGGCGCTTTGCGTTCCGGCGCGGGGCGTAAAGGCAGGTCCGAAAGGCCGAGCGCGAAGCACAAGCAGGCAACCACCGACAGAAACAGGGTCAGGAGCTCGGTCGGGTGCCTCGGGCGCGTCACGTGAGCACCATAACGCGGACCCGGGACGCAGGCTTCCGCTCGAATGCTATGCTTCCCAGCCAGTGTTTCGTCGACGTTGGGCTGTGCTCGGGATCGCGTTGAGTGCGAGCGCGCAGCTCTCGTGCAGCTCACGCGAGCATCCACCGGCCTTGGCATTCGAGCAACCCGGCGCCAGCGGCGGGCGCGCCGGCAGCGGCAGCGGCGGCCAGCGCAACGGCCTGGACGTGGGCGACGCCAGCGCCGACGCGGCCTTGTGCGGCAACCAGCAAATCCCCGCCATCAGCGATCCGCCGAATTTGTACTTCGTCGTCGATCGCTCGGGCAGCATGGGCGATCGGCTGCCCGGCAGCCCGTACAGCAAATACGAAAACGCGCGCGTGGCCATCAGCGTCATGCTGCGCGCAGTCGGTCACCGGGTGCGCTACGCGGCCGGCGTCTATCCTGCGTTCCTCAATTCGGACGGCTGCGCGCCCGGCCTGCAAATCTTCCCGCTCACCGCGGGGGACTCGCCGAAATATGCCGCCAATGGCGAAAATGGGCCGGTCCTCGACGAACTCCTGCAACGGCTGGGCAACAACCCGCCATCGGGGGGAACGCCGACCGCGGCCACCTTGCGCGAACTGGAGCCCACCATCCTCGGGCTGGAGGGGAAGAAGACGTACGTCGTGCTGATTACCGACGGTGCGCCAAATTGCAACCTGGCGCTCCGCTGCGGCGTCGACGCTTGCATCCCCAATATCGAGCACGCCTCGGTTTCGGGCATTGCCTGTGACGACAACTACAATTGCTGTTCGCCCAAGGTCGGCGCGGGCGATTGCGTCGACGCAGACGCCAGCGAAGCAGCGGTCACCGAGTACGAGGCTGCGGGGGTCGACACCTTCGTCATCGGCATGCCCGGCAGTGAGGCCTACCGTTCGATGCTCAACCGGCTGGCCACCGCGGGCAACACCGCCAGACCAGGAAATACGAGCTATTACGCGGTTTCCGACACGGACGAGCTGAGCCTCGCGCTGCGCAGCATCGGGGCCCAAGTCGCCATCAGCTGCGAGCTGCCACTGAGCGAGACGCCGGAAGACCCGGATCTGGTCAACGTCTATTTCGACGACCAAGTCGTCCCGAAAAGCGACACCGATGGCTGGCGATATAGCAGCGAAAACAGTGTCGAATTCGTAGGCGCCACGTGCGACACGCTGAGCGCCGGGGATGTACTGAACGTCCAAGTCTTGTCCGGCTGCCCCACGGTAGTTCGCTGACGACGGCGGCTTCTGATGTTACGGTCGGCAGCGTGAAGCCCGCTCCGGAGCTCGAAGCACTACGACGCAGCATCGACGACTTGGATGGCCGCATCCTGCAGCTGGTCGCCGATCGCGTGAAGGTCGTGCTCGCCGTTGGTCAATTCAAGCGTGAAAACAACCTCGCGGTGTACGACCCCGAGCGCGAGCGGAAAATGCTCGATCGCCTGTGCAGCCAAGCTCCCGAGCCGCTCGACGCCGACACCGTGCGCCGCATCTTCGAACGCCTAATCGACGAGTCACGGCGCATCGAGCAACACAGCATCGGCAAGCACGCCTGAGCGAGCCGAGCTGAATCGGGAACGATGGGCGCTACGAGGTGCGATGCGGGAATGCGATCGCCCCCCTGATCGACGACGCACGCTGACTCGGCCGGGCTGTGATGGTACGAGGGCGCATGGCATTTACGTTGGTGACCGGCGCGACCGGATTTTTAGGGTCGCAGTTGGTGCGCACGTTGCTCGAGCGCGGTGAGTCGGTGAAGGCGTTCGTTCGGCCTGGCTCGAATTTGGCTGCCCTCACCGGTTACCCGCGGGATCGCTTCAAGCTCGCGGTGGGCGACATTCGCATCGAGCAGAGCGTGTTTGCGGCGCTCGCGAATTGCGACCGCATGTATCACGTCGCCGCCAACTTCAAGATGTGGGACCCGAAGCCGTCGCGCATCATTTTGCCGGCGGTCGAAGGCATGCGCGCGACGCTGCGAGCCGCTCGTTCGCGCAAGCTCGAGAAGATCGTGGTCACCAGCAGCGCGGGCGTGCTCGGTACGACGGCCGGCGAAGAGCTGATGGACGAGACGCACGAGTTCAATCTCTCGGATCCGGAGGCTTACTTCGCGGCCAAGGTGGCGGCCGACAAAGTCGCGGACGAGTTCATCGCCGAGGGTCTGCCGATCGTGATGGCACTGCCCGCGACGATCGCCGGGCCGGGTGATTGGAAACCGACGCCCAATGGCCAATTGTTGCTCGAGTACCTGAAAACGCCCTCGACCAGCCATTTTCCGATCAGCGGAGGGGGCATCAACGTGGTCGATGTGGAGGACGTAGCGCAGGGTCATGCGCTGGCCATGGATCGCGGCGTGGTCGGCGAGCGCTACATCCTGGGCGGCGAGAATCTGACCTTCAGCAAGCTGTTCGAGACGCTGTGCGATCTCACTGGGCTCGCCGAGCCGAGTACGCCCAAGAGCAAAGGGCTGATGAAAATCGCGGGCAAGCTGTTCGAACTGAACGCGCGGCTGCGAGGCGGCGAGCCGCGCATCACCTCGCGCATGGCCAACGACTACGTCGATACGTTCTCGTACGTCAGCAGCCAGAAAGCCGAACTGGCACTCGGTTATCGCCATCGTCCCGCGCGTGAAGCGCTGGCGCGCTCGGTGCGCTGGTTCTTGGCCAACGGCTATGTGCCGCAAAAAGCGGCTTCGCGCGTGCGTCTGGAGCTGCGGCCGACGTGACGCGCCGTGCGGGCTTCCTGTCCGGGCTGATCGCGGCCGTGTTGGCCGCGCTGCCGGCTGCGCTGCGCTTCGAGTCGGGCTTGGCGCTGCAGGCGCTCATCGTATGTACGGCGGGGTGCGCGTTGATCATGGCGCCGCTCTCGGCAGCGCTTGCCAGCGCCCCCAACGCGAGCAAGTTCAGAACCGCGCTCACGGTGGGCGTCCTGCTGGCGGCACTGCCGCTCTTGCCCTTTGCAACGTTGCTGAAGACGACCACTCATCATCGGCCGCTGGGCGGCGTCACGTTCGCGGTCGTCGCCGGCCTGCTGATCATCGGTTTGTCGCTGGTCTGTGCGCGACTCGTAACCTGGGCGGGTGTGCAGGTTGGTCGGCCCGCGATGTTCGCCCGTGTATTGCTGATTGCCTGTGCCGCGCTGGGAACAGCGGCACTACTGCTCGGCCTGGTGCAGGGGTTGAAGGGCGGCAGCGCATATCAAACGGGCTTTTACGATGCGCTGCGCGTACTCGGTCTGGCGACACTCGCCGCCCGTGTACGGCTTCCGGAGCCACTTCTGCGACGTGTTCGCGGTCTTGGCCTTGCGGCATGGGTGACGGTGGTTACGGTCGGAGTGTGTCTCGGTCGTGCCCCAGCGATGCAGGTCGAGTTGGCCTCTCGTTGCCCAGTTTTGCATTGGCCGCTGGTCTGGCTTGGCGGCTGACCATTGCCGCGGCATATTTCGGAACGTGATGGGGCGCCTCGCCGCTCGGCTGTTCGTTTGGTGTCTGCTGCCGCTGCTGCTTCTGGTGGCCGGTTCGGCGTTTGCGGTGCCGAGCGATCTGATCCCGCCGCCGCCCCCGCCCGCAGAGATCCGTGAGGGGCACACGGAGCTCGCCGCGCCACGCGCCGGCGCAGGCTCCACGGAAGACGCGGTAGATACCGCCCCGACGGTGAGCACGCTGCCCTCTTCCGTTTCGGACGAGCCGCGGGTGGGCCGCGGCGTGCTGCGTTTGCCGCCCATCCCCGCTGGCTTCAACAGCAAAGACTTGGGCTGGATCCGTTTCATCTATCATCCGTCCAGCCTCGAGCGCGTGCAGCCGCTGATCGACCAAGCGCAAGCAGTGCGCCATGATTTGACGGAGCGGCTCGGCTTCCCCGTGCTCTCGGAAGTGCGCGTCGAGATTGCGCGCACACCCGGTGAAATGGCCACATTCGCGCCCTCCGGCGCGCCGTATCCGGAGTACGCCGCGGGCGTCGCCTATTCCGAGCTGGGCTTGGTGCTGCTCTCACTGGCACCCATCCACGCCGGCCAAGAGCAGGACTTGGGTGAGGTGTTCCGGCATGAGTTGGCGCACGTGGCCCTGCACGACGCGCTCAACGGCCAGTCCGTGCCGCGTTGGTTCAATGAAGGCTTCGCGGTCTTCGCCTCCGGTGAATCGTCGTTCGCGCGCATGAAGACGCTATCGATGTCGACCGTCGGCGGCTCGTTGATCCCGCTCCACGAGCTCGAACGCTCGTTCCCGAACGACGAAACCAAAGCCCAAGTCGCCTACGCCGAGGCGGTCGACGTGGTGCGGTTCTTGGTGCGGCGTGAGGATATCCACCGCTTCCGGAGCCTGGTAACCGAGCTCCGCGAAGGAAAAGCCTTCGAACAAGCCGTACTGGATGCGTACGCCGTGGATCTGGCCACGCTCGAGCTCGAGTGGCGAGACGACGCGTCGCGCCGCTACACTTTCGTCCCGTTGTTGCTGAGCGGCACCTTTTTCTGGGTGATCGCTCTCGGCCTCGCGGTCTGGGCGTGGCGGCGCCGCAAGCGCCGCGACAAGCTCACGCTGCAAAAATGGGCCCGCGAAGAGGCGGTCGAAGATCTGCAACGCGCCCGCTTGGCGCTGCGCACCGAAGCCGCACGCGTGCATATCGTGCTCGCGAAGGCCGCCAACGAAGTCCCTGTGGCGCAGCTCGCTGCGTCCGCAAGTGAAGTCGAAATCCCCGTCGTCGAACACGACGGCTCCTGGCACACGCTGCACTGAGTTCCGGCGTCGAAACCGACTCAGGACTTGGGCGGCGCTTTTACGGGCTTGGCGCCACAACTTACGCCGCGGCGTTGCATCACCGCGTCGGCCGCTTGGCGAGCTTGGGGGGGCGATCCCTTGGCTCGCAGCGGCTCGAGGCGCTTCGCGAGATCCGCGGGATGCATGTCGCCGAGCGCCAAGAGTGCGGCGGAGCCGACCATGTGCTCCTGGGTGTTCGCCATCGGATCGACGAGCTTCTGAGCGTATTTCGTGAGCACGTCGAGCGAGCTCGTGTCGCATAGCGCGGCCAGCGCTTGCGCGGCGGCAGCGCGCACCATCGGGTACTCTTCCTCGTCCGAGAGCCGCGCCCGGATTTTGCCGAGCTCCGAGCTCGCGTGGTGCTCGCCGAGCGCGACGATCACGTGCGCCCGCACGTGCGGGGATTCGTCGTCGATTGCTCGCGACAGCGCGGCAGATGCACTGGGCGAGCCTTTGGCTTCCGCGAGTGCGTCGGCAGCCGCCATGCGCACGAGCGGCCAGGGATCCTTTGCCAAGCGCTCGCTCAGGGTCGGCACGGCGCTCGGTAGACTCGCGCTGGCGCGGATCGCAGCTTGCCGGACGCGCACGTCGGGGTCGTTCAAAGCCCCGCTGACTTGAGTCGCATACGGCGCGGGATCTTTGAGCACGGACAGCGCTTGAGTGCGGAAGCGCGGATCGGGATCCGAGCTCAAACTCTGGGCAAACCTCTCGCGCAGCGCGGGTTCTTGGGCGGCCAATTCGGCGCTCGGGGCAAGCAGCAAAAAGCGCGTGCGGAAGCTGGCGTTGGGGCTCGAAAGGCGGGCAATCGCCGCGCCCGCGGCGGGCTGAAACTCCGCGATGCGGGTGCCCAGCGCGCGCAACACTTCGACCGTGACGCGCTCGCTGCGCGCGGGATCTTGGAGCACCGCGAGCACGCGCGGCTTGGCTTCCCCGACCGTACTGGCACGCGCGAGCGCGATGCGCAGCGAAGTCCGACGCGCGCGCGAATCGACGTCGAGCAAGCTGACGATCACGTCCACGCATTGCGCGGCGTCGGCCAAGAGCAATTCCGCGAGCAGGTTGACCTGCAGCGTACCCTTGGCCTGCTTCGCCGCCGCCACCAAGAACGGCGCCGCCGCCTTGCCGCAGCGACGAATGTGATCCCGACCGTGGATCGCGTGCGCGCTGTTGAGGCCGGAAAAAGCCTTCAAAAACACGGGGAGGCTGGTCTCGCAGGGCGCCAAATCCAGGATCTCGAGCGCCACGCGGCGACCGCCTTCGTCCAAACTGTCGAAGGCCTGCGCGACCGCTTCGTAGCCGGGCTGCCCGACCACGCGCAGCACCGCGGCGGCCGCCTGCGCGCGCTCACCGCCACCGGCCAACGCCGCCACTAGAGCCGGTACGGACGCGGCATCGAACTCGGTACGTGCGCCGAGCTCGGCGAAAGTAACGCGCGCCTTCGGATTTTCGTCGAAGGCGCTCTCGGTCACGAGCGCCAAACAATCGCCCTGCAGCGGCGGGTCGAGCTTCACGCTGTAGTGCGCGCCCGGGAATTTCCAGGCGTCTTCCGGCATCGTCACTTGGACCAAGCCGCGCGTGGAGGCCAACCAGAAGACGCGCGGAGCAACGCCGGCCTCCACCTTGGCGGTCGCGGGCCGAATCAGCACGTCCAGCCCGGAAATGGGCAATTCCGGGGGCGAATTCAGCAGCACGAACTCACCGCGCCCGGCGCCACTACGGTTTTCTGCCCACGTGGTTTCAAGATTGCCGTCCGTCAGCGCGCTCGGGCTGCCGACCGCGCTCGTGGCCGCGACGGCGCGCAGCACACCGAAAGCGGTGGCGGGCGCGTCACTCGGCGCCACGCGCACCGCGGTCACTTGGCGCGCGCTCTCACGCTCTTCCACGCTCAAGCGCTGAACCTTGGCGGGGTGCAATTTCAAATCGGTACTGAGCAATAGCTGCGGGGCGAGCAGAGCGGGTCGCCCACAGAGCGACAAATCCTCCTGCACCTCGCCGATCACGATGCGGCGCGCGCCGCTTTCATCGGGCGGCGAGATCTCGACGCGCTGGCCGCGCTTCGTACCGTCTTCGCCCGCCGTAAAGCCCGTAAATCCCGCAAAAATGACGGCGGGCGCGCCGGCCGCCAAACCGCCGACCAAGACCGCCGACCAAGACTTCGCGGCGCGCGTGTCGCTCACCGAGACCACGATCGCGCGTCGCTCTTCGCCGATGCCGACGACCGAGAACTGCGCGTTCGGGATCGCGGGCCGCAACTCCGCCGGAAAAGTGACCTCCGTGCCGCGCTCGATGCTGCAGCCCTTGGCCGCGCAGGGCGCCATGCGCAGCGCCCCCGCGGCGTCGAAGCCGACGGCCAAGCCCGCCTGCCCGTTACCCGGCGCAGCAAAGGCCACCACCGAAGTGCCGGCGGCGCGCGCCGGTAGAGCGTGCAACGTGCCGCTGAGCAAACCCACGAAACCAGCAAAAACTCTCGTCTTTAGCCTCAAACTCCGACTCCCGCTTGGCTCGGGTCCACACCCAGGGCGCGCAATACTTCCGCCAACCGCGGGCGCGGTACCGACACGCGCGTCGGCATGCCCCCGCCCAGCTTGAACAAGGTCACGAAATTGAGCCCGCTATCGAAGCGCGCGGCTACGCTCACGTTATCGCGATCGACGACCACGCTGACCGGCTCCCGCTCCTGGCCGAGCAAGAGCAGCAAGGTTTTGTCGACGCGCACGAACTCCGCGCCGAGCTCGAGGTAGGCCACGCCGGGGGCGAGGCGCTGGTAGCGCTCGGCCGCGCGCCGGGTTTCGCGCTCGATTGGGATCAGATCTTCCGCCGCGCGATCGATCGGTTGCCACAGCGAGTCGTCCTTCAGACCAGTGGCCAAATGCCGCACGATCAGGCCGAAAAGCCCTTCGTCACGCGGTCGCGCGCGGAGCGCGCGGTCGAAGCGATTGGCGATCGCGCTGGGCGTGCCCATGCGCGTATCGATGGCCCGCGCGTCGTCATCGCAGCCCGGATAAGATTCCACGCCGTTGCGCACCCACTTGGCCGCGCTGGCCAAGCCGTCGAAATCGGTGTGGCAGACGATGGTGTCGATTAGCCCTACCCGCGCCACCAATTCCTCGGTGATCATTTCCGGGCAGGCACCGTGCTCGGCTTTGGTCGCGAGCACGAAGCGCGGATCCGACGCGTAGCTCGCGTGCAGCTCGTGATCGTGGTGATCGACCCAAGCGCGCAGGCGATCGCCGAGCCCCTCGATGAAGGGCAGCGTGATTTTTGGAAAACCGCCGCCGCTGCCGGCGCCCGCGAAGGCGATGTCCAGCACGGCCACTCGACCGAGCACCTGGCTCGCTCTCGGCAATTTACGCGGCGTTCCGAAGGCTAGGGTCTGCATACTGAGGGTGTGTCACGCAAAAACGAGTACAAATCCGCTACTATCATCAAACCTTCACAGCGGCACATCAGAAGGTTGCGCTGGCGCCTACCAAGATCGCCGGATGGTGTTAGCTTTTGCGCACTTTGGTGGACGTTTCCCTGATTCAAAAGGCACTCGCGCATCCCCTCGATCGCAGCGACTTTCCACGGCTCGGAAAGAAGTACGAGGGCAAGGTACGAGATAACTACAGTACGGCTGACGGAAAGCGCGTGATCGTGGTCACCGATCGCATCAGCGCCTTCGATCGTGTGCTCGGCACGCTGCCCCTAAAGGGGCAAGTGTTGAACCACGCGGCGGCATTTTGGTTCGCCAACACCTCGCACATCGTGCCAAACCACGTGCTCTCGGTCCCGGATCCGAACATCCTGATCGCCAAGGAGTGCACGCCACTGCCGGTCGAGATGGTGGTCCGCGCGTACCTGACGGGCACGACCTCGACCAGCATCTGGGTTCACTACGAGGGCGGCGCGCGTGAATTTTGCGGACATCGACTGCCCGAGGGCCTGAAAAAGCACGCCAAGCTGCCCGAGGCGATCCTCACGCCGAGCACCAAAGCGCCCAAGGGTGATCACGATATCTCCGCGTCGCGCGCGGAAATTTTGCAGATCTCCGGCATGCCCGCGACAGATTTCGATGCCGCCGCCGAGATGGCCATGGCGCTGTTCCGCGAAGGCCAGCGTTTGTGCGCGACGCGCGGCTTGATCCTGGTCGACACCAAGTACGAGTTCGGCAAAACCGCGGACGGGCAGATCGTCGTGATCGACGAGATCCACACTCCGGACTCGTCGCGTTTTTGGTACTCGGCCAGCTACGAATCGCGCTTCGAGGCCGGCCAAGATCCGGAGAGCTTCGACAAGGAATACGTGCGGCGCTTCCTGGTCGATCAAGGCTATCGCGGCGAAGGGCCGATCCCGGTCATTCCCGACGGCGTGCGCGTCGAAGCCACGCGTCGCTACATCGAAGCGGTCGATCTGATCACGGGCACGCCGTTCGCGCCGAATTTGGAAGAGCCGGACGCGCGCATGCGCAAGAACCTGGCCCAAGCCGGCTTGCAAGCTTGAGCAACGACATGACGACCCTCCCCGCCGTTTACATCGTGGGCGCGGCCCGCACGCCGATCGGCTCGTACTTGGGCACGTTTGCCAGTCTGCCCGCGCCGCGCCTGGGCGCCGTCGCGATCCGCGCAGCCGTGGAACGCGCCGGGCTCACGCCCGAAGACATCGGCGAAGTGTTCATGGGCAACGTGCTCTCGGCCGGCATCGGCCAAGCGCCCGCGCGCCAAGCCGCCATTTTCGGCGGCATTCCCAACACCGTGCCGTCCACGACCGTGAGCAAAGTGTGCGGCTCGGGCCTGCAGGCCGTCGTCTTCGGCACCAAGACCGTGCTCTTGGGTGACGCGCAGATCGTGATCGCGGGCGGCATGGAGTCGATGTCGAACGTGCCGTACTACCTGCGTGAGGCGCGCACCGGCTATCGCATGGGCGACGGCAAGCTGGTCGATGGCATGATCTTCGACGGCTTGTGGGATCCGTACAACGATTTCCACATGGGCAACGCCGGGGAGATGTGCGCGAAAGAGTACAATCTCACGCGCGAGGCCCAAGACGCGTTCGCGACCGAGAGCTATCGCCGGGCGCTCGCGGCCCAGCAAAGCGGCGCATTTGCCGCCGAAATTGCCGCGGTTCCCGTCCCCCAACGCAAAGGGGACGCGCTCTCGATCAGCGAGGACGAAGAGCCGGGCCGCGGCGATCCGAGCAAGTTCGCCAAGCTCAAACCCGCCTTCACCAAAGACGGCACGATCACCGCCGCCAATGCCTCCAGCATCAACGATGGCGCGGCCGCGTTGGTGCTCGCGAGCGAAAAGATCGTCGGCGAAAAGAAGCTCACGCCGTTGGCGCGCATCGTCGGCTATGGCAACGCTGCCCAAGCGCCGGAGTGGTTCACGACGGCGCCCGCCGCTGCGATCGCGGTCACCCTCGCCAAGCTCGGCTTGCGCCCCGGCGACATCGATTTGTGGGAGATTAACGAGGCATTTTCATGTGTGCCGATGGCCTGCGGCAAACTCGCCGGCCTCGATCCAGAGCGCGTGAACGTCAACGGTGGCGCAGTCGCTCTCGGCCACCCCATCGGCGCATCGGGCGCGCGCATCCTGACTACGCTCGTGTATGCGATGCGGGCGCGGGGCGCGAAGCGCGGCTTGGCCACGCTGTGCATCGGCGGCGGTGAGGCCGTAGCGGTCGTCGTCGAAGCCGTCTAAGCCTATGAACCAGTTCGAGAGCCGGGACTTTCAGTGCGCGTTCGCGGCCGTGAGCTACCTCGCCGGTCGCCGCGAGACAGAGCTGCTAGCGCCCTTTGCGATCCCCCAGCTCGAGGCGCGCGCTTTGCAAAGTCGGCTCGCGCACCCGGAGCGAGAACGACGCGCAGAAGCGTTGGCGCGAGAACTTGCGCGCTTAGCCAGCGCGCTGGAAGCGCGGTCGATCAAATGAAGCTCGGCCACGGCCGGATCATCAAGGCCGAGGGCCTGGCAAGCGCCACTCGGGTGGTACTCGAAGTCGAAGACAAAACGCTGCCCCGAGGCCAGGTGGTGCGCCGTGAAGTGCTCGAAGCAGCGGACCGCGCGCAGGCCATCATCGCGGCCGCCGAGGCGCAAGCAGCCAAGCTGGTCAACGACGCGGAGCGCAGCGCGGCCGAGCTACGCCTGCGCGCCGAAGCCGAAGCCCGCGCCGACGCCAGCGCCAAGCTCGCCGTGCGCACTCTCGCGCTGCGCCAGCACGAAGCCCGGGCCGATGAACGCGCGCTCGATCGCAGCGTGGAGCTGGCCCGCTTGCTCGCCGAACGCTTGCTCGGCGAAAGCCTACGCGTCGCGCCCGAGCAGGTGATCGCTTTGGCCCGTCAAGCGCTCGGCGAAGCGCGTGGGGCCCGCCGCATCGTCCTCGTCGCGCATCCGGAAGACGCGAAATTGCTGGAGATTTCGCTACCTGAGCTGGGCCTCGATGCGGGCCTGGTGTTGGTCCGCCCGGATTCGGCTCGCACGCGTGGCAACCTGCGTATCGAGACCGAGATCGGTGTTTTGGACGCAGAGCTCGCTCCCCAACTCGAGCGCTTGTCGCTCAAGCTCCGTGAGTCACTGAGCCATGAGCAGTAACTCCGGCTTCCCCGCGCACCACGACCGTGACCGCGCGCTCGACGAAGATGAGCCCGAGCCCACGAAGTATGGGCTCAACCTGCTCTTGTTCGTGCTGACTGCGATCAGCGTATTCTGGAGCGGTGCCGCCGAGCTCGACGTGACGTTGGCGGAGTCGCTCGATCCGCGGCGCTTGCTGGAGATTTGGCGTGGGTGGCCGTTCGCGGTGCCACTCTTGGCGATCTTGGTGGCCCACGAATCGGGGCACTACGTCGCGGCCCGCCTGCACCGCGTGCCCGCGTCCCTGCCGTTTTTCATCCCGCTGCCCAAATTGAGCCCGTTTGGCACGCTGGGAGCGATCATCGGCATGAGCGGGCGGATCCGTTCGCGAGTCGCGCTGTTGGACATCGGAGCCGCGGGTCCGCTCGCGGGCATGCTGGTGGCACTGCCCGTGCTGGCGATCGGCTTGTCCAAGTCCCCGATTTTGCCGAACTCCGAGCACTACACGCAGGAGGGGCAAAGCCTCCTGTACATGTTCATGAAGCGCGTCTTCGCGGGCCCGATCCCCGACGGCTCGGACGTCCAACTTCACGTCACGGCGATGGCCGGTTGGGTCGGCCTGCTCGTGACCATGATCAACATGCTGCCCTGGGGCCAGCTCGATGGCGGGCACATCGCCTACGCTCTGTTCGGCGAGCGGCAACACGAGCTCGCGCGCTGGGTGCGCCGCTCGCTGCTGCTCCTGTTTGCCTTCAATTTGATCCGCTTCGTGCTCCCCGTGGCCTTGCACAAGAGCACCCTCGGCTACGGCTTTGCCGTGTCCAACTCGTTTTTTTGGCTGATTTGGTTCGGTTTCACTGGATTAATCGCCCGCATCTCGGGTGGCGCGGATCATCCGCCATTCGAACCGGGCGAGCTCGGACGCGGGCGCCGCGCCGTGGCCTGGCTGTGCCTGATCATGTTCGTGCTGCTGTTCATGCCCACGCCGTACGCGGTGTATTGAGCGCTGCCGAACCGAGCTAGGGCGCGCCGAACTTGCGCTTCAGCGCCTCGCACACGACGGGCGGCGCGTAACGACCGACGTCGCCACCGTAGCTCGCGATCTCGCGCACGAGCGTGGCCGAGATGAAGCCATAGTTGGTGCGCGTAGGCAGAAATACGGTGTCGATCTCGGGCTTGAGGTCGGCGTTGGCGTGCGCGATCTGCAGCTCGTATTCGAAATCAGTGCCCGCACGCAGGCCGCGCACGATCACCCGCGCGCCGATGCTCTTGCCATAATCGACCAAAAGGCCGCGGAAAGAGGCGACCTCTACGTTGCTGTAGGGGGCACAGATGGACTGCATCAGTGCCAAGCGCTCCTCCACCGAGAATAGCGGCACGCGCGCCTGATTCACGCCGATCGCCACCACCACGCGCGGAAAGAGCTTCGAAGCGCGCTCCACGAGGTCCAGATGGCCGAAGGTCGGCGGGTCGAAGCTACCCGCGTACAATGCGACCTGCGTGCTGGCACTCACGGCTTGGTCGCACCCTTTGCTGGAGCCGAGGCTGGCGCGGGTTTGGTCGGCAGCACCGCAGCCGGCGTGGCGGGAGCCGCGGGAGCGACCGGCTTCGCCGCGGCTCCCGCTGGGGCGGGTTTGGCGGCGGCAGGCTTGCCGGTCCCCGGCTTACCCGCCTTGCCCGCGGGCGGCGCCTCTTCCTCTTCCGGCGCTTCTTCGGGCGCATCGTCCGGAGTTTCGGGGATATTGAGGTTGGAGGGCGCGAAGGCCTCGTGCGGCATGTCTTCGAGCCACATGGTTCGTCCGCCGTCGGCCAGCGTGACGCGGAAGTTCGCCAAAAGGCCGGAGCCGACCAAGCCATCCAACTCGATGTCCAGGCCCTTTTCGCGCTCCTTCACCGGATCATCGCCGGACAGCGCGGGCACGCCGGGCAACTCGAACGCGCCCAGCTTGAGCAACGGCACCGTGCCCGACTTCATCGACCCGGCGTTCGGCACGGAGCGCAAGCTCGAGGCCGGCACGCCCGCTTTCTTCCAACCGCCGCTATCCAGCGCCACCGGGTAAACGATCGAGGTGTCCACGAGCAGCGACGCTTGCGCGGCCGTCGCTTCCGCGCCGAACGAGCCGCGCAGCAACATTCCGCCACCGCGCACGTAGCTGAGCTTGACCGTGGTCGCGATCGGCGGCGGCGGCGGCTCGTACCGACGCACCACGAACTGACCACCGATCAAATCGAAGGTCGGGTGCACGTGGCGCAGCAGGTTCACGCCGAGCAGAATCTTGATCGGCGCGTTCACCTGCCGCGAGATGCCCGACAGATCTTTGGCCAGCGCGGGCACATCGCGCACTTCGACGTTCTCGCCGAAGCGCAAGGACACCCAGCTCGGCTGCCCGCCGGCACTCGAATCGACCACCGCTTCGGCGGTGCCCGTCGCGATCAAGCCGAGGGCTGGTTCGCCATTGATTTCCAGTGGCACAATCATCGCAGTGGAGCCGGTACGCGGCATGTCAGTAACGCCGACCTGCCCACCGCTCATTTGGAACGGCTTCCGTCCAACACCGCGCCGGGCGAGCTTGGCGATTTCCACGGCCCAAGCGTCGCGAACCTCCGGATCCGCCACTAGCTTTTCGAGTTCGTCCGCCGCGTGGTCGATGTCCCCCGAGTACCAATAGGCTCGACCGCGAAGCGAGCGCGCCTCATTGGATTCCAGCCCTTCGGTCACTTGCAAGGTGCGGGCGTACTCCAGCTTGGCGAGCGCGATTCGTGCAGCAAGTAGCCGCACTTCCTCACGATCTGGGGTCACGCGCAGGGCGTTCTCGGAGGCGCTCTCGGCGTCTTCCAAGTCGCCCTGGCGAAAGCTGGCGTCTCCACGATCGAACCAGCGTTTGGACACCGGGGGCCACTCAGCCTGGGATGGACCGCCAGCCGCGCAGCCCCAAATCACCACCGACGAACCCATGACGGCCAGAAGACGGGACGCCAACACCGAACCTAGAGCAGATCTGAACATCGATACCTGGGGAGCCAAGAGCTGTGCCCGCTGCGGGAAAACCGAGGGCCAGGTCGAAGGCCAGGCGGAGATAGCCCACTATCGCGGCGCGGTCGAGCGCAACACGTGAGAAGACGCGATAAATCTGTGGCTTTTTGTGCTAGCCTGAAAGTCAGTGGACGCTTTGGAACGAGCAGTCACTGGAAACGCGGACGGCCGGCGCGATGTTCTGAACTTGCCGGTTCTCCTGCTCAATCGCTTCTTCGCACCGGTGAGCGTCACCACTGCGCGACGCGCCATGGTGTTGCTCTATGGCGGGGTGGGCCACGCGGTGGACACCGCTGGCGACACCTACGACTTTACGCTTTGGCGCAGCTTGCCGGTTCGCCACGCGGATGACTCGCTGCCGATCGTCGGCGGCGCGCTGCGTATCCCGCGTGTCCTACATCTGCTCCGCTACGAGCGTACGCCTCGCGCATCGGTTCGCCTCACGCGCGAAAACTTGCTGCTGCGCGACGACTTTCAGTGCCAGTACTGCATGCGCCGCCCCGGTCATCGCGAACTCAATGTCGACCACGTTCAGCCCCGCTCCCGCGGCGGGGAAGATTCCTGGACCAATCTCGTGATCTCGTGCCGGGCCTGCAATCTCAAGAAGGGCCGCCGCACGCCGCTCGAAGCGGGCATGAAGCTTCTGAAGGAGCCGAAGCGTCCGCGTTGGTCGACCGCCAAGCAAATCTCGATGGTCATGCGCGAGCCGTTCGAGGAGTGGCAGCCCTTCCTGAAGGCCGGCTGACCCGCACTTTTCTCGTCAGATCCCTGGAAATGGCGCATTTTTCGCGCCTCGCCGAAACGCGCGCAACCGTCCGCGCGAGCAGGCTAGTATCGGGCGCTATGCGCGTCGCCCGTTCGCTCTCCTCGTTGCTGATGTTGGCTGCACTCGGCACCACCGCCTGCGGTGGCGCCCCTCCCGCTCCCGCGGCCGCTCCGGAATCTCGACCCGCCGCTTCGGACGCGCCCGCCCCCGAGGCCGCGGCGGCGAGCAAGCCAGCGGGCGCGGACGACGAAGGCTGGGTCGGCGAGAAGTCAGCCAAGAAAGACGAAAGCGGAGCCAGCGCGGCGGACGCCGTCGAGCCTTCGCCCGTGAACGGCAAGGCGGTCGTCGAAACCCGCACGATGGACGTGATCCGCAAGCTGGTGATGGATAACCGGAAAGCGGCTCGCAAGTGCTACGACGATGCGCGCAAAGACAACAAAGACCTCAAGGGCGACGTCGTCGTGCACTTCGTGCTCGACCCCGAGGGCAAGGTGAAGCTGGCCGAGCTGAACCAGGAGCGCTCCACGCTGAAGGCGACGGTGGTGACGGACTGCGTGATCGGCGTGATCAAAGGCATCCATTTCCCGAAATCGTCGCGGGCCATGGAAACCAGCACGAACTACCCGTTCAATTTCACTCCCTGAGCGCTCGATGCGCCCCTCCAAGCCCCGCAAGCACCGCCTCTCTCGCGGCGAGGCCATTTGGTAAACGCATTCCCCAGGCGAAGCCTATTTCCGGTCGGCCCCGGGGAAGACCCGTACAGCGCGCTACTCAGCGGCACACGCGCGATCCATCGCGAGCACCGCGTGCTGCGCGAGAGCTGGCTGGAAGAGCTCTCCCTCGAAAACAAGGACGACGTCCTGTTCGAATTCGAGGTGTTGCTCAAAGCCACTGCCTGCTTCTCGAATCCGCGTAATCACCCCGGCCCGCCGCGGCGCGCGCTGGTAGTCACCCAAGATTTTCGCTTCGCGCTGCAGACCTACCACGACGGCCTGGATCGCGCCGTGCAGCTCGCCCGGCAGCTCCTGGGCTCCCTCGATCGCGCCTTCGTCTTTCATCGCTACCTCGAGACGATGCTGCCCGAGGACAACGCGCGCTATCGGCTGCTGACCCAGGGTGCCCAGCAAAATACGCCGCAAGAGAGCCTAATTACGCTGCGGCATGGGCTGACCTCGGCCAACGAGGTGCTGGAGGGCATGCTGCGCACTCCGCGCGTCTCGTTCCGCCTGTTCCACGCGCTCTTGGCCAGCGTGTATCGCGAGATCGACCGCAGCGCGTTTTTCAATCCGCTGAACGCGCTCGAGTTTCGCCCCGAGTTCGATCGCATCAAGTCCGCGCAAGTCTTGGAACTGATTCGCAGCGTGCCGGGCGCAGAGGCGCATCGGCTGGTTGCGCTCACGTTCCTGTCACTGTTCCGCATGCTGCGCTACCTGACGCTCTTGGGTCGCATCGGCGGCGAGGTGGAGCGAAGGCGACAACAGGTCGGCAGCACGTACCTGGTACTCAGCGTGCTCCGTTCCGACGCACGCGCGCTCAGCGACTATCTGCGGCAAAACTCGGGAACATTGCTGGCAGAGGGCTTCGAGCGCGACGTGATGAGCCAAAGCGCATGGGATATCCGGGCACGCTCGGCCACGCTGCGCGCCGGCGGGCACCGCTTGATCGGTATTCGCAGCGCGCTGCAGGGCATCGCGGGCAGCCTGCGCTTGGAGATGCGCCGCGCCTTCCAACACGACCTGCCCGCCATGGACGTCAACTTACGCGCCAGTGATCTGCGCACGCGCATCGATGTTTGCGTCGAGAATTTGCGGCCCGCGTTGCAGAACGCGGTGCTCTTCCTGGGCAAGGCGCTGGGCGCGAGCTTCGAAGACGACAGCGTGTTCGACGATCATGCCGCGCGCCGCGAGACCAGCGAGCGCTTACGGCGCGACGTCTGGATGTTCGCGCAAATCGTGCGCGCGTTCTCGACCAAGGCGCAACACTCGCCGAGCGAGGATCGCTGGGCCGCGGTGCACACGTTCCAATACGTGCGTGAGTTCTTGGCTTACTTCCGCGCCATGGGTTACCCGCTGCTGCGCTCCACGGACTACCCGCGCTTCGATGCGTTCATGGCGGCGATGTCCGGCCTGGAAGATACGGACCTGGTCGATCCGGCGCGCCTCGAAGCCGCGATCGACGAATGCGTCGCGTTCCACGGCTTCCTATCCGCGCTATTCGAAGACATCTCGAAGCGCGACGAGCTCGCGGGCATCGCCTTCGATCGCCGTGCGGCAGCGGCCTCGCTGCGTCTCTATCTCGGCGAGTGAGCCAGAGAGCGCAGGCCTGCGCGCTCGCTGATCGCAGACGCACAAAACTACTCGAGCACGAGACGGGGTTTGATGCCCATCTGCGTGCTCGACCCTGGTCTTAGAGAAACCGGGGTTGGCTCAGCTGCTCAGCCGAAGCCGAGCTGCGCCAAGCTCTTTTTGGCTCGAGCGCGCCCATTTCTGAGCGCGCTCGAGTACCCGCTGGGCCGTCCTTGCCAAAATCCGCGGCGCCGAAGCGTTCAGGACGATGGCTAGGTCAGCCCGGCGAAGGCTCACGCCTTCTTGGCGGCCTTCTTCTTCTTCTTGGCAGCGCCCTTCTTGGCGACCTTGCGCTTGGCGACGCGCTTCTTGGCGACTTTCGGCGCCTTCTTGGCAGCGGGTTTCTTAGCGGACTTGGTACGGGTCTTCTTTGCAGCCATTTTCGATTGCCTCCCAGCAGTTCGGAGCGTGGGCCGGAATTGGCCCCCACTTCGAGGGTATGTTGCAAGACGTATATTGCCACCTATTGTGATGTGTCAACGAAAAAAATTCACTTGCGATCCCTACGGCCCCAAAGAACACGGCGTTAGAGGGTCGCATGCGTTGCAGACAGCGCACTTGTTTAGTGCTTTTCAGGAACCCGAAAAAGCTCCACGTGTCGGTCGGCTGGCCTGCAAAAAACCGAGTGAACACAGGCACTTGACGCGCTTTGGTGAGGCGCCTACGAGCCTTGCCTCGACCGCGCGCAGGCGCTCCGCACCCAACGGGATCCCATGAAGTTTTCAAGCCTCCAACGACCCACCAGTTTGATTTTATTTTTGTCGCTCGGCCTGACCGCGGCATGCGGTTACTCGCAAGAGGAATGGGACCAGAAGCTCCGCGAGAACGAGAGCCTCACCCAACAACTCAAAGCGCAGACCGACGCCCACAAGAAAAGTCAGTCGGACTACCAAGAAGCGGTTCAAGAGATCGACGCGCTGAAGAAGCAGCTCGCCGACAGCGGCGTGAACGTCAGCAGCTTGACGCAGAGCGTGGCGGAAAAGCAAAAGGCGCTCGAAGAGTACGCTCGCCGCACCGAGCAACTCGACCAAATCCGAAAGCGTTTCGAGCTCCTGCAAACCAAATTGCAGAAGCTGACGCAGCTCGGCTTGAAGGTGGAGGTGCGCAACAATCGCATGTTGATCCAGCTCCCCGGCGACGTTTTGTTCGATTCTGGCCAGGAGAAGCTGAAGCCCGAAGGCAGCAAGATCCTGATGCAGGTCGCGGAAGTGATCGGCAAGGATGCGGATCTGTCGAAGCGCCTGTTCCAGGTTGCGGGCCACACCGACTCGAAGCCGCTGGTCGGCGGTCAGTTCAAAGACAACTGGGGCTTGTCGTCGATGCGCGCACGCAGCGTGCTCGTGCTGCTGACTTCCCCCCCGGACAAGAAGGGCGAGGGCGGCGGCCTGAACCCGAACAACTGGAGCGCGGCTGGCTACGCCGACACCGACCCGGTTGCTTCGAACGACACGGAAGAGGGTCGCAAGAAGAATCGCCGCGTCGAGCTGGTGCTCCAGCCCAACGTGGAAGAGATGCTCAACCTGAAGAGCCTCGCCTCCGGCAAGTGAGCGATCTGGGCCGTTTTTAGGCCCAGATCGGGAGATCCCATGCGCGCCGCCACGATCGACATCGGAACCAACTCGGTTCTGCTGCTCGTCGCCGATTCCGAGGGCGGCGCGTTACGACCAGTACTGGAGCGCGCCACGGTGACGCGCCTGGGCGAGGGGGTCGACAAGAACCGGCGCCTGCTTCCCGCCGCGTGCGAGCGAACCCTCGCCTGCCTGAGTGACTACGCCCAGCAGCTGCGTACGCTGGGTGTCAGCCGGCTCGACGCGGTGGGCACGAGCGCCATGCGCGACGCCGCCGGCGGTCAGGACTTCGTGGCGCGAGCAGCCGCCATCTTGGGCGTCGCCCCACGCGTGATCGACGGCAACGAAGAGGCGCGCCTCACCTTCGCGGGCGCGCTCTCTGGCTTACCCGCCCCGTCCGGCACGTCAGAGAACGGCAAAGTGACGGTGTTCGACATCGGCGGTGGCAGCACGGAGATCATCGTCGGTACGTCGAGCGCGACCACGCGTCGGATCGCGGCCGCCGTCAGTTTGAACATCGGTAGCGTGCGCTTGTTCGAGCGCCACGTGCGGAGCGATCCGCCGAGCGCCGAAGAGATGCGCAACGTGCAACGCGACATCCGACTCGCGCTGGTTGACGCGCCGAAGCCGGACGAAGACGCCACCTTGGTCGGCGTCGCGGGAACCGTCACGCAGCTCGCAGCGCTCGAACTAGAGCTCACGCCATACGATTCGACGCGCGTGCACGGCCATCGATTGACGCGTCGCTCGGTCGATCGACTCGCGGCACGCTTGGCCTCGCTCGACCTCGCTCAGCGCCGCGCCTTGCCCGGCATGGAGCCCGCGCGGGCCGATGTGCTCGTAGTGGGAAGCGCGATCGCTCAGGCGGTGCTAGAGTGGTCGGGTGCGTCAGAAGTCGTTGTCTCGGATCGCGGAGTCCGTTGGGGTCTCGCTGAAGAGCTCGCCGCTGACTGAGGCGCCCATGCGTCACAGGGCAGCGGCTGCGCCAGCTGATTATCCCGCTGTCACTAGAAGCGCAGCCGCCACACTAAACGGTTGCACAGCGACGACGAGCGCGTCCTGAGAAATCGCGGCCAATTTCCCATTTTTGCCGACCCCTGCGCAACCCGGCAACTTTTTAGGCACGATTTCTTGACAGATCGGGTTCTGCAAACTAGAGTGCCGCGCCTGGCGATTCCTAACCTTCGGTGGGAATTATTGGTAGTCCGGTGCCGGAAACTCTCACGTTACCGAGCCCCGCGTATACCTCGCTGGAATGAAGTGTATGCCCAACCCGTTCAGTCCGCGTCCAAACCAATCCCGCGCGACACGGAGCGGTGCGTAACTGCTTAAGACACGAGCTTTCTGATCATTCGGTAGCGGGATGGCGAGTCCAATCGGAGCACGCCGCCCGGTAATTTAGCGTCAAAGGAGACGTTCATGCAGTCCAGCCCGGAAGTTGAGTTCAAGGTCGGCGACAAAGCAGTGTACCCCGCCCAGGGTGTCGCGGAGGTGATCAGCATCGATGAGAAAGACATCGCTGGCACGCGGCAACGCTTCTATGTCCTCCGCATCTTGGACACCGATCGCAAGATCATGGTTCCTGTGTCGAACGCCAACGCCGTAGGCCTGCGCCAGGTTATCAGCGAGCAAGAGATCCGCGAGATCTTCGACATTTTGAAGGAGCGCACGATCGGCTTCGACACCCAGACCTGGAATCGTCGTTATCGCGGCTTCATGGACAAGATCAAGACCGGCTCGATCTACGACGTGGCCGAAGTCTTGCGCGACTTGTACCGCCTCAAAGCCAATAAGCAGCTCTCGTTCGGCGAACGCCGAATGCTCGACACCGCCCGCACGCTGATCGTGAAAGAAATCGCGATCGCCCGCGCGCAGACCGAAGAGAACGTCCGCAACGAGATCGAATCGATCTTCTTCGCGAACTAATCTCGGCTCGGTAGGAGTGAAACGCGCGTCCTCGCAAGGGGCGCGCGTTTTGCCTTTTGTCTACGCGTCGCGTCTTTTGTCGGAGCGATCACTGAAACGAGAGCGCGCCTCGCAGAAAAACGAACGCTCGCAGCACCGCGCTTCCGGCGAAGCTCCCCTCCCAATGCTGCTCCGGGCGATTTTCGAGAGGCCGCCAAGGCCACCGAGGGGGCCAAGATCGCCAGGGGAGAGAGCGCGAGATTTGGGTTTCGCGCGTGGCGTCTCTTAGCGTCGAGTCTGACGTCGGTTCAGCCATTGCGCGTCGCCCCCGTGCTGCGTCGACGTGTCACCCATGTGCCCGGTCCACGTGTCACCCACGTCCGCGGGCTACGGCGCGACCACTCGCGTCGTAGATCATGCGCGCCGCGACGCCGCGTGTTGTCTGGTGCACTCGGTGCGATTGGACGTCCTGGGGATTTGGCGATCTTGGCCCCCTTGGCGCTCTTGGCGGCCCTAGGGAGCCGAGCCGAGGTGGCAAACGCCGATCTGAGCACGGTCTGCCGAGCCGCACCGCGGAGGGAATTGTGCGCTGTGAGGGGTGCGTGGCGGGACCGCGATCGCCCCCAAGCAGCGGGCGCGGGCTAGGTGCCTTCGGGACGGCGTTGGATGGGGGGGAGGAGGGGGAGCTCGAGCACGACGCGCCAGCGGCCGTCTTCGCGGACGCATTTGACGGTGTGGGGTTGGCTGGCGTTGGCTTCGCCGCTGACGGTGACTTCGGACCAATCGCCGTCGGTGCGTGCAGTGAGCTTTTTGGGGCGATAGGCGAGGGAGAAGTGCGAGGGCGCGATCATTTCTTCGGGCGCGATTTCGCGGCCGGCGACGGCGCTGGCACGCTTGGCGCGTTCGGCCAAGTTTCTGCGCGCGTCGACCCAGAGCAGCTCGTAGGCCAGGCGCGCGGCGCGCGGATCGCCGTGTACCCGCTGCATGCGATCGATGAATTCTTGGACCACGCGTTCGGGGGTCGAGTCTTTGGCTTCGGCTTCGCAGCCCATTTGCGCCGAGCCGAGCACGACGAGCACGGCCAACGCGCGGGCTCGCCAGTGGCCGGGTTTGCTTGGGGCGCGCTCGCTCATGGTCAGGGCTTCACGTACCCGGCGTGCCCAGCGACCGCAAGGGTAGCGCGAAGTTTGGCCCAAGCACAGCGCGCCCAGTTACGATTTCAAAACGATGCGAGACCTGTGCACGGTGCGACTTTCGTGGGCCGGAAAACGTGAGCCGGCCGCGGCGGAAGGAACGGAGCTGTACGCCGAAAAGCCGGCAAAGCAGGGCTTCGAGCTGGTTTCTGGCGACAATCTGCGGGCGCTCCACGCGCTCGCTCAGCGGTCGCAACGGTTCGCACTGGCCTATTTGGATCCGCCGTTTCTGACTGGGCGCGAACACGCGGAGGTCGGGCGGCGGCGCAACGCGCAGGGTGAGATCGTGCGCACGTTGACGCCGGCTTTCGATGACCGCTGGGACAGCTTGGAAGCATACCTCAGCGCGCTCGCCGACCGGCTGGTCGCCGCTCGCGAGCTCTTGCGCGAGGACGGCTGCTTGGTGCTGCACGTCGACCCCAAGACGAGCCACTACGCCAAGGTGCTGTGCGACGAGATTTTCGGTCCGCGCGCGTTCGCGAGCGAGATCGTTTGGCGCTACCGGCGCTGGCCGGCCAAGACGAAGAATTTTCAGCGCGTGCACGATGTCTTGCTGCGCTACGTCAAAAATCCCGACGTTCAGCCGCGATTTCAGCAGTTGTACGAGCCGCTCGCGGCCTCCACCTTGGCCACTTGGGGCGATCGGAAGCAGCGCGCGGTGGTGGATGAAGCCGGGCGACGTCGTTGCTCGAGCAGCACCCCAGAGAAGACCGCGGGCGCGCCAATGGGCGACGTCTGGGAGATCAGTATCGTTGCGCCCGTCGCCAAGGAGCGCACGGGTTACCCCACGCAGAAGCCGGAAGCGCTGTTGCAACGGCTGATCGAAGCTTGCAGTGTACCGGGGGACGCGATTTTGGATCCCTATTTGGGAAGCGGCACCACGTTGTCGGTGGCCGCCCGTTTGGGGCGCGTCGGCACCGGCATCGACGCCAATCCGCGTGCGCTGCACATCGCGCGGCAGCGCTTGGAGGCGATGGGCATCGCTTGCGGTGAAGCCAGCGTGAATCGCCCGGCAGAGACCCGTCCCGCCGCGCCGCGTTCCAGCCGAAAGCTGCGCGTCGCCTGAGTTTGACCGGGAGCGCGGCGTGGAAACCGACTAAGCTGCGCGACATGTTTTGGCGCGACAACGCGGCGCGGTTGCCCGCGCTTTTGCTGCTGCTGAGCGCTTCGGCGGTGTTTGGCGCGGACGAAAAGCCCATCGCTCACGTCGGCCCGGTCGCGATCAGTGACGAGGCCCTGACGCGGAGGTTGCGCAAGATCCCCGACTTTCAGCGGGCAGCGCTGGGCGATACGCCGGATAAACTGAAGCGCCAGGTGCTCGAGACCTGGTTGGTCCCCGAGCTCCTGTACGCGCAAGAGGCGGAACGCCTGAAGCTCGAACAGCGGCCGAACATCCGAGAGCGGACCCGCGAGCTCTTGCGCCAAGCCATGGATCGCGAATTGCGCGCGCAAAACGCGGCGCAGCATCCGGTTACCGCCGGCGATATCGAGGCTTATTTCGAGGCCAACCGCCGCCGCTTCGAGACCCCGCGACGGATCCACGTGTGGCGTATCCTGACCGACGACGAGGCGCTGGCCAAAAAGATCCTGGCCGCGTCCAAGGGCGTGGACGGCATCAAGCAGTGGAGCCAATTTGCGCGGGATAGCTCGCTCGACAAAGCCACCCATCTCCGGAACGGCGACCTTGGCTTCATCCACCCCGATGGCAACACCGACACGCCCACCCTGCGCGTCGATCCCGAGCTGTTCGTCGCCGCGGACAAGCTGAGCGACGGCCAGCTCGCAGCCGAGCCACTGAAGCTGGGCATGCACTACGCGGTGATCTGGCGGCGCGGCAGCATGAAGGCCAGCACGCGCACGTTAGCCCAAGAAACAGGCTCGATTCGCCAAGTGCTCGAACGCCAGCGCTTGGAGCAGGCGCGCACCGAGCTGCTCACGGGTTTGCGTGGCAAGTACGTGAGCGCGAGCAACGAGGCGCTGCTCGAGACCTTCACCTTTAGCGCCGACGGGCTCCCCGCGCGACCGGCGGCGTCCGCGCGAGAGGCTCACGCAGCGCCCGCCGGCTCGAGCATCCCCGCCACGAACCCGAACGCGCGCGACGAGCGTTGAGCGGCTACGGTTTCGGCTCCGGCAAGGCGTAGCCGAACTGCTTCAGTACGCCGCGAAACGTGCGATCTTCATCGCGCGCGCGCTGCTGATAGACCAGGAATTTCTCCATCTCGCCGCGAGTCGCGGCGTCCGCGGCGCGCTCGTAGTTCTCGAACACGAGCAGCAAGTGCGGATGCGCTTGCACGACTTCCTTCGGCACCAGCATGCCTTTGGCTGCTTCGAGCCGCGCGTTGGCCAATTTGTGGATCAGCTCGGCGAGCTCTTTGTCACCGATGTGGCCGCGCAAATAGTCGCCCTCTTTGCTGCCTTGGCTGAGCAGGAAGGCCGCGCTGTTGAGGTACGTGCCGGCCCATGCCGTACCGGTGAGCAGCAACGCGCCGAGCAACGCGAACAGCGCGAGCCGTCGAGTAGGCCGCCGCGCGGTCACTGCGGACCCGCAATTTCTGCAATCAAATCGGGCAATTGTAGCGCTTCTGCGGCGGCCGCGCGCTCGGCGGCGCGCTTCGAGCGACCCGAACCCTCGGCCAAGCGTCGCTCGCCCTGACGCACGCCGACTTTGAACCAGCGCTTGTGCGCGGGGCCGCCGGATTCGATCAGCTCGTAAGTCGGCGCGTCGCCGCCGATGGCTTGCAGACGCTCTTGCAGCTCACTCTTTGGATCGCGCGTGCCGTCGCGCTCCAGCGCTTGCAGCTCGTCCGCCACTATGCGCTCACAGGCGGCGCGCGCGGCCTCCAACCCCACGTCCAAGTAAACCGCTGCGATTAGCGCTTCGACGGCGTCGGCCAGGACATTGGTGCTGTCGCGCAGCCCGGCCGCGCTCGCTCCGCGCCCCAAATGCAGCACGTCCGCCAATTCCACCTTGCGTGCCCAGGCCGCGAGCGCCTCGGCGTTGACCAATTGCGCACGCATGCGCGTCAGCGCGCCTTCATCGGCCTGCACGAAGCGCGCGCACAGTAGTTCGCTCACGCAAAAGCCGAGCACCGAGTCGCCCAAAAACTCCAGGCGCTGATTGTGCCGCGACGTACGTTGCTCGTTGGCAAAGCTGGGGTGGGTCAGCGCTTCGTCGAGGTGAGGCGCATCCAGGGGCAAACCCAGGAGTTCGGCAAGGCGTTCGGGCATTCGATTCGGGCACTCGCCGAGAGCGGACGAGCGAAAGCAGTCAGGGTGGGCAGGCTAGCGGATGCGAGCGCGCGCGGCACCGCCGCCATTTGACACATTGCGTTAGGTCGCGCACGGCAACGGCGCGAAAATTCAGAATCGGGCCGCATGCGCTATGCTTCGAGCGTGGCGCGGCTCCTGGCTTGTCCCTTCTGCAGGTCGCTGTTCGCGAGCGCGGAGGCTCGCCAATGCCCGGAGTGCGGCGTGAAGCTGGTCCCGATGGAGAACCTGCCGGAGTCGCTCGACGTCGCCGCCGAGGAGCACGAGGCAGGTGAAATCGTGCTGCCCGAGCAGCGGCGCCTACCGTGGAACTACTTTGGTCGGAACAGAGGCGCGCTGCTCTTGATTGCGCTGTGCGGGTTGGCCCTCTTCTTTGCGCCCTGGGTGGAGCTGCGCATGCCGGAGTTCTCGGTGCGCAGCGGCTTCGATCTTGCGCGCGGCCGAGCGGGCTGGCTGTGGGGCGGCGCGGCGGGCTGGTTCGTGATGCTGCCCTTGGTCTGGACTCGACGCACGATCCAGCGGCTACGCGGCATCCGACTCGTGACCGCCTTGTTCGCAGCCATGACGTTGATCGAGGCGTGCATGTTGCTGTCGACTCCACCTCGAGCTCGCCACGGCATGCCGCTGGAAATCGTTTGGCGTTGGGGGATTTACGCGAGCTTGATGACGAGCGTGGCAGGCATCGTGGCAGCGCTGCGCTTGGGCGGAAAACTGCAAGATCTGCCGCGGATCGTGACGGATATTGCCAGTCCCGATCCGGGGCACAGCAGCACTGGTGAAACCCTGCACTGAGTGCGTCCTCTGGGGCATTCGAGCAAATCTTCGCCGAGTGCCAGTTCGCGTGCTACCTCGGTAGAGATGGGCACCCGCGGCAGCGCCGATGCGCGGTCCTCTGACCGCTCGCCACGCGACGACTCGGCCTTCGATCTGATCGATGTGCCGGCGACGGTCGTTTGTGCCGGCTGCGGCGATCCGGCCTGCGTGGGCTGCGTGATCGAAGAACCCACGAATCAATCGGGCGTGGTCGCGATCATTCCTTGGGAGCGGCCGGGGGTCGGCTTCTGGCGCCGCCTTTGGCAAACCTCGACCTTGGCCACCCTGCACGCGCGCAGCTTTTTCGGCGCGCTGCCCGAGGGCGAGGTTTCGACGGCCCTGAAATTCGCGCTGATTTGTGAGGCGATCGCGGTGAGCGGCTTAGCGCTGGGCGGGCTGCTGCTCGCGCTGGTCGTGCTGCCCTCGCTGCCCCGTCTGCTCTTGGAAGATCCCGCGCTGCGTAGAACCATCGTGCGCGGTGCGGCGGCGGGCGTCGTGATGTTGGTGCTGGCCATGGTCTCGCTGCACACCATTCACGGCGTGGCGCTCGACGCCGCCGCGCGCCGCTTCGGGGGTCGTCGCTTCGGGCGCGGACTGCGCTTCGGCCTGTACGCCTGCGGCTGGGACTTGATTACCTTGCCGCTCGGGCTCTTGATCACCGCGCTCAGCGGTGGCTTTGCGGCTGCTCGCCGCGCCGCGCCGCTCGGCTTGACCGCGCCCGCGCAGGCTTCGGAAGCGTTCTTGGTCGGCATGCATGGCCTCAGCCCGGAAACCGCGAAGCTTGCCGCTCGGCGCGCCGCTTACTACACGATCGCGCCCATCTTGTTCACGCTCGCCATCGGCGTGCTCGTGGTCGCCGCCGCGCTGCGCTGACGCCTTTTCCTTGGTGATGGTCGCGCATCACGCCGCGACCGTCACAGCCTTCGGCGTCCAATTCCGGAACCCTGCGCCTCAGAACATCGCGCCGAGTTCGAGCACGACCGTCGACTGACGCTTCTCGTCCTTCAAATCAGCGGCATTCTGGCCTGAATTTGCGTCGGAGGGGCTGAGCAGGTCGGTGATCAGTTGGGCGCCCGCGAGCAGCATTTCGTAGCGGTAGTGCACGCCGAAGATGAGCCGTTGGCGGTGCAGGCGCACGGGCTCGAAGATGGTGTTGTTGTTGAAGTCGCGCTGGCTGCCGCCGCGACAGATCTGCTGCCCGTCGTATACGTTGCTGACGTTGCCGTTCGCGTCGGTGTGAGTCTTGGTGGGATCTGGGTTCCCGGGCACGTTTTGGCCACCGTAGTTACAGGCGCCTTGCGCGTTCGTGCCCGGCGTCAAATCGACGAGCCCCGAATCGCCGAAGATCCAGACGTATTGATAGCCGAGCCACGGCGTCAGCACCGAGCTGTCCGCGATCACGAGCGGCTTCGAGATTTGCACGTCGAGACCAACGGTCGTGAGCTGAAGCTCGGGCGTACCGGTGATCGTGCGCACGCCGCTGCCCACCGCGATGTCCGGCAGAATGCCGAGCACGCCGGTGCGAAAGCCTTCGAGGATGGCCAGGCGCACATCGGCCCCGCCGTTGATCAGGCTGGTTTGGGGCAGAAAACCGACCACGCCGGTGAGCTCGAAGCCGTAGCCGAAGCCTTTGCGTAACTTGAGTGAGTACTGTTGCAGCAGCGAGGCCGGGCTTTGGTTGCTGGTCGCGGCCTGCTTCGTCGAGGGGTCGACAGCGCCCTGCGTGCCGCGCTTCCAATAGTCCGCGTCGTTGGAGAGCGTGGTGTAGCTGGCTTCGAACGCGACGTTGAAGCCGCCGAAGCCGGTGGTGCGCGCGGAGTGCATGGCCGCGGGCGCCAACGCGAAGCCGAGCTGATTGACCAAGCGCTTGAAGGCGAGGTTATCGGGACGACAATCTTGCGCGCTCGTCGGCTCGAAGCGCCCCGCACCGTCGGCACTCAGGCAGCTCGAGCCATTCGCGACCAAGCGGCCAAGTGCCAAATCCATAGGCTCGGCTTGCGCCGCCAAGGGCGCGGAGAGCAGCAGTGAAAGGACTGCAAAGCCGAGAAAGCGAGCGCTCATCATGAACGGACCGATGGCCGTTCGGGCGAGGCTACTTGCCGCGCGGGATTTGCGTCAAGCTGCGCCCCCCACGCGCGTGGTCCTCGCAGGCCGGGCCCTGGGCCGTTAGAGTGCTCGACGGAGCCCGACTTTGAGCGACTCGTCCGACGTACCGACCCAATCCGACTTTTACCTACGCACACGCGCCGTGCCGCGGCCCTTTCACATCGTGCTGGTGGAGCCGGAAATTCCGCCGAATACCGGCAATGTCGCGCGGCTGTGCGCGGCCACTCTGTGCCCGTTGCACTTGGTCGGCAAACTGGGCTTCCGCATCGACGAGCACGCGGTGCGCCGCGCCGGTCTGGACTACTGGCACTTGGTCGAAGTCATGCAGCACGAGACGCTGTCTCTGGCGGAGCAAAGCGTGGCTTCGTACAGCCCGGGGCGCGCGCCGAGATCTTGGTTTTTCAGTGGTCACGCACGGCGCAGCTACCTGGACGCGGACTTCGAGCTCGGGGACGCGCTGGTCTTCGGCAAGGAGAGCGTGGGCCTACCACGCGAGCTGCTCGAAGAGCGCGGCGAGCAGGTAATCGGCATCCCGATGCCGGGTCACGTGCGCTCGCACAACCTGGCCAATTCAGTCTCAATCGCGGTGTACGAGGCCCTGCGCCAAAAGCGGGCGCTCGAGCTGATCTAGCGCGCGGCCCGACTCAGCGAACGCTCACCGCGGGTTCGGCTTGGCGAAAATCGGCGTGCACGCTGCGATTCACGCCGGTCAGGATTGTGACTTGCGCAGTCAGCGGCGCACCGAAGGTGTCGTTCCTGAATACGACTTGGTATCTGCCCACCGGCACCTTCAGCCCCAAAATCGGGGACTGACCGAGCTGGTGAAAGTGCGGGCCGCTGACTTCGACCGCGGCGCGCGGGTCCGCGGTGATCTTGAGCATGCCGAACTGCTCGGGCTCGGCGCTGGGCGCCGCGCTGCCGTTGCTACTACTGCTGGGCTGCGCATGAACATGCGCCGTTTCCTCGCTTCTCTTGAGCGGCGCGGGTGGGCTCGCTGAGGCGCGAGGCGCGGCCGAGGGCGGCGGCACGACGGTCAGCGTGGGCGCAGCGGGCAGCATGGCCGCCTTGGCCACGACGACGGGCCGACTCGCGTCGACTTTGGGCACGCGGGGGCGCGGCGCGAAGGCGAAGGCCGCAGCCACGACGGCCAGCGAAGCCGCGCCGAGCAACCAGCCGAGACTGCGCTTGGGTGAGCGGCTGACTTTGCTCGACGAGATCCCAGAGGGCTCGCGCACACCGTCGTCGTCGCTGCGCGGCGCAGGTTCGGGGGCCAGCGCGCGCGCGCCGGGCATCGCGGGCGTAGCAGGGAGCTCAGCCACGCCGGGCGGTGCGCTGGACAGCCGGCGCGTCCAAACTTCGACCTCTTCGCGCGCGGCAAAGGTGCGGGTTACGGGCGCGCTGCCCGAGGTCGACGAGCGCGGCGCGTGCGGCTCAGAGCCCACGGGCCGCGTACTTTCGTTGGTGTTGCCGGTCCCCGTCTCGCCGGGCAACCACGGACTCGAGGACCGCAAACGTCGCCGTGCGCGGCGCACGCGCTCGCCCAAGCGTCGTGCAATGTCGCCGCTGTCCTCGCTCTTCAAGAAGTCACGCAGTGGCCGGGCCAAGTGCTCCGCCCCGACCGGCCTTTCACGCGCGTCGAGCGCGATGCTGCTGCTGATCAACTCGCGCAACGGGCCGAGCAGCGGCTGGTGGCGGTCGATTGGTGGGGGCACGCTGAGCAGCGCCTGCTCACTTTCATGAGTGGTGGCACGACGGAACGGGGGATAGCCGGTCCACGCTTCGATCAACAGCGCGCCCACCGCGAACACGTCGGTGGCGGGCGTGAGCTCGGCTCCGTGCAGCTGCTCGGGTGGCATGTGCCCCGGAGAGCCGAACACCTCGGTGCGCGCGGTGTCGCTGGCGCGCGTAACCGGCGCTGCGATGCCAAAGTCGATCAAGCGCACCGCGCCCTCATCATCGATCAGCACGTTTCTTGGGGTCACATCGCGGTGCACGATGCGAGCTCGGCGATGGGCGTAGTCGAGCGCGCGACAGATCTCGGCCCCCACATAGGCTCCCTCGAGCGGCCCGAGTGGCCCCGTCTCGGCCAACACTTCGGACAGCGTGAGCCCCTCACACAGCTCCATCGCGATGTAGTACACACCCTGCTCGACTCCGAGCTCGTAAACCGGCACGATGTTGGGGTGGCTGAGTTCGACCGCGGTCTTCGCTTCTTCCACGAAGCGGGTCACGAACGCTTCGTCGGAGGCAAGCTCGGTCCGGATCTGCTTGACCACCAGGCGCTTCTCGAAGCCGACCGCGCCGCGTAGGGTAGCCAGGTAAACACGCGCCATGCCTCCCGCAGCGATCTCGCGCTCGAGCACGTATTTGCCGAAGATCTGCGGAAACATCGCTACCGTCTATGTTAGCGCTGCCGCGGCCCTTTGGCTGCTTTCTGGCTGCTCGGCGCCGGAGCCACCGGAAATCGTGCTGCCTTTGACGGTTCATTCGCTCGCGAGCTGTCCGGTCCCGACACCCGCCCTGCTCGATCTGCGGGCGCTGGGCGACTTTCCAACCCGAAACGACACCGCATCCACGCTCTCGCTCAGCGCGCAGAACGTCAGGCTCGGCTTTCCGAGCAACACGCTGGCGCTGGAGGCGAGCGCGCGCAGTGAGTCAACGGGGCGGGCCTTCGTCGGGTTCAGCGAGCGAAGCGCGGCCGGTCTCGACTTCTTGCTTTGGCCACAAGCCAGCGCCTGCGAGTTGTATCGCGCGAGCAGCTATCCCGCCGGCTTGGGCGGAGAGGCGCTTGGTTTCGCCAGCGAAAGCGGACTGCTGATGATCGCGGGCAGCGAGGGCTTCTCGAGCGCAGCGGTCGTCAGCGCCCTGACCTTCGATGCCCGCACCGGCGATGGCCTCGCGGTCGACCCGCGAGACGCCATGCGCCAACCGCGCTCCTTCGCCACGGTGAGCGGCTTTGGTGAAAAGCTCCTGGTTGCGGGCGGTGAGTATCCGATCCACGAGAGCGGGACTTCGGCCAACGCGTTCAACGCCACGGCCGAAGTCTACGATCCCAGCACGGCCAGCTTCGAATCCGAGCTGATCCCGCTCGCGGTGGGCGTGGGTCGACACGCCGCGGCGCCGCTGAACAGCGGGGAAATCGCGTTGATCGGCGGGCGAACCGAGGCCTCGCGGGCATCCAGCTTCGTGCAGGTGGTGTCGCCGCTGACGCGCACGACCAAGCTGCTACTCTCGCTGAACGTGGCACGGAGCGCGCCCACCGCGCTGCGCCTCGACGATGGCCGACTATTCGTTGCGGGCGGGGAGGACGAAGCGGGCAGCCCCATCGGCGCTCTCGAATGGCGGAGCTCCGACGGCAATCCGCTGCCCGCGCCATTCGACGGGGCAATCTCGCTCCCCCCGCGCTACGATCGCGCGTACGCCGCGCTGCCCGGCGGCGCCGTGCTCGCCGTTGGCGGCTGCCAGGCCCGCGCCCCCCGAGCCGGCGAGGACTGCGCGAGCGAATGCCTGCGCGGCTGCCCACCGCAGCCCGATCCCACGCTGCCTGCGCGCTACGAGGCGTTCTGGATTGCCGCGGACGGCGCCCTAACCGCGCTGGATTTGCCGATCGGCGCGGGGCATCCGAGCTTGCTCGCAGGCAGTGACGGCAGCCCGTGGCTGATCGCCGAAAACGGCGAGATGTATCGCTTCGATCCTTGGCACGCAGAGTTCGACCCGACGGGCACCGACCTCGGACTGGGCGGCGCTTCGACGCCGCCGCGCTTCGTTGGGATGGGCTCCGACTCATTTGCCTGGCTGACCGAAGACGCAGAAGGCGTCGTCCTCGCCGGTGTGCGCCTGGGCATTCGCTCGGCGTTCAGCAACGACGTGGCCCTGGTCACACCCCGCGATCCCAACGACTCGTCACGTCCCGCCCACCTCGTCCCCGATCGCGCACCGAGCGACGAGTTGAGCTACGAGGGCGGCCCAGGTGCGCTGGTCTTTGCCGCGAGCGCGGCTGATGCCGCCAAAACCTGTGTTTGGCTCAGCGACGCGCTGTTCGCTGATTTTTACGCGGAGATCGAGTTCTCATCGGGCGTGAGTCCGAGTCTACGTCTCGGCAGCACGCCATTCGTCGATCCGGAGGCTCCGGACGCAGGCGATTCTTGCCTGCTTCCCGCGCTTTCAGCAAACAGCACAGGCGGCCGCATCGTGCTCGAACGGGCGGGAAATCACGCCTCTCTCACGCTAGGTAGCGCGCACAGTGAGTGCCAGCTGAGCGCGGAGCGCTTGTCGGTCGGCGTGTGCGCGAGCAAGCTCGGGGCGGTGCGCGTGACGCGAGTGCACGTCGAACGCACTGACTGAGCGCGCGCCTTTAGCGCTTGAACCACTTGCCGAAGCGGCTGCTGGTGCCGCTCTCACCGGGCTTGATGCTCGCCGGTGCACCACTGGAGCGCGCGGGCTGCGCACTCGGGCGATCGCTCGGTGACTTTTGACCGGTGCGGCGCTGCTCGGCCTTACGCATCTCGTACAGGCGGATCTCGCGTTGGGCATCCAGGTGCCGCGGGTCGTTCTCGACGATGAAGCGGAAGTCACCGACCGCTTTGCCGTTCTTGCCCATGCGCTTGAGGATCGAGCCTCGATACCAGCGGATACGAGTATTGTTCGGCTCGAGCCGCTGAGCCTTCTCGATTCGCGCCAAAATCTCATCCATGTTGGCGTTGAGCAGGGTGGACTCGAGCCAAGCCAAGATAGCGATGTAGTCGGCTTGGCTCGGATCGAGCTCGACGGCCTTGCGCGCCTCTTCCAGAGCCGCAGGGATGTTGTTTCGCTTCATCAACACCTCCGCCTTCTGATAGGCCGAGGCCGCGCGCAGCACGCGCTGGACTTGCTCTTGTTCTTCGGCCCCGCCCGCGCCGTCTTTGTGCAGCTCGTCGTACTCCTTGCGGCGTGACGGGTCCGACAAGATTTGGTGCGCTTCGCTCATGCGCGCGAAGACTTTGGTCGCCAAATCTCGCACGTCCGCGAGATCCGGACCGAGACGATCCGGATGCCACTTCTTGGCCAACTGGAAAAACGCGGCTTGAATCACGGACGGAATCGCATCCACCGCGACGCCCAAGAGTTCGTAATAGTCCGCGGCGCCGTTCGCGGCGCGCTCGCGAATCTCTGTCTTGAAGGCGGCGAGCTCCGGGCTATCCACGGACTTCGGTGCCGGTACCTGCGCGGGCGGTTGAGAACTCAAACTGGACGAGGAGAGGCGCGAAGGGTTCGTCGGCGCAGCCGCCGGCGGGGGAAAGGGCGCCGCGACCGGCATGCGCGACGAAGACGCCGCCTCATCCACGCCGATCGGCTCGACTCCGGGAATGCCCGACTCGAGCTGGCGGGTGATGAGCATCGCGTATACCAAGCGCCGAACGTAGGCCGGCTCGGCCAAGCCGCGCGTGAGTAGCTCGCTCAACGGCTGCGGCTTGGCCCGCAAAACATCGATGATCGCTTGCTCCCGCCGGTCGAAGCGGAAGCGCCGAATGGGTGCGTCGATATGCAGCAAAATCGGCTGGTCCCCGAAGCGTTCCAGCACCTCCGCCATGTGACCTGCATGAACGTACTCACGCACGCCGCGCCAGATCAGCGCCAGGGGCTTTGCCCGTACGCCTTCACCGCCCCAGCGCTCGAGGAAGTTGAGGCGGTCGTAATAGCCAAACAGCGTGTCTGGCGGTAAGCCGAACATCCACAAAACTTGGCGCGACAGCTGCTCGCGCAGCCCCTCTCGGAGGGCGTGCTCGTCGATGTGGCCCTGCTCCAAGAGCACCTGACCATGCAGCTGGCCGCGCTCCGTGGCCTGCACCAGGGTGCGATCGTACACCTCGTCCGTGATCGCCTTTTGCTCGACTAAAACCCGGCCCAAGAACAAAACTGGGTCTTGGATTTTCGCCTTAGACGGCCCACCCTCATCGAAGTAAATGGCATGACGCTTTCCACTCGACTCTTCGAGCACGAGTGTCCCGGTCAGCATCCGATCGAGGCCGTAAACCAGCAGGTGCCCGAGCGGAGTTGCCTCCAGGGAGCCCTGTGCAGTGGGAGCAGCCTCTGTCATCGGAAGCGCTAGTACTCTAGCACCGCTCTTCCAGTTTCGGGCAGAACTTCCGCTGGCGGGCGATGACGCTTCAGCGCTTCCGGATTTCACCGTTTCGGCTGTTTCGTGCGCCTCGCACACAATAGGTATTTTTCTAACGGATGCCTCACGCAACTGGGATCGGTTTCCAGCCCGGCCGAAGCGTCATGGCGCAGCGCTCCCACTTTCGATAGCGTTTTCAGATGCTTCGTGGCCACGTCCTAGTCGTCGATGATGAAACCTCCATTCTCAACACACTGAAGAAGGCGCTATCCCTAGAGGGTTATCAGGTGGATTTGGCGGGCGGCATCGGCGTCGCCGAAGAGCGCTTGGCCAAGCAATCCTACGACGTGGTGCTCTTGGACGTGGCCTTGCCCGATGGCGACGGCCTGGATTTGTTGGCCCGCCTGCGCGGCGCTGGCAACGACACCGCCGTACTGATGATGAGTGGACACGCGACGATCGACGCCGCGGTTCGCGCAACCAAGCTGGGCGCGCTCGACTTTTTGGAGAAACCGCTCTCGACCGATCGGCTATTGGTCATGCTCGAAAACGCCCTGCGCTTGCTCCATGCCGAAGCAGAAGCCAGAGAGCTGCACGCAGAGGCCGGCCATTTCGACGATTTGGTCGGCGAAAGTCGGATCATGCGGGATTTGCGAGAGCGGGTGCTGCGCGCCGCACGCTCCAGCGCCAGCGTGCTCATCCATGGTGAACGCGGTACGGGCAAGGAGCTCGTGGCACGCGCCATCCACCGCGCGTCACCGCGCGCCAAGGCCATTCTCGAGCGCCTGAATTGCGCGGCTGTGCCCGCCGAGCTGATCGAGAGTGAACTCTTCGGGCACGAAGCGGGTGCGTTCACCGGCGCCACCAAGCAGCGCCGCGGCAAGTTCGAGCGCGCCAGTGGGGGCACGCTCTTCTTGGACGAAGTCGGCGATATGCCGCTTTCCATGCAAGCCAAATTACTGCGCGTGCTGCAAGAGCAGGAGATCGAGCGCGTCGGTGGCAGCACCACCTTCAAGATCGACGTGCGCGTCGTCGCCGCGACCAACAAGGATCTGACCGAGGCCTGCGCCAAGGGTGCTTTTCGGCCAGATTTGTACGATCGACTGAACGTCGTGCCGCTCGAGCTGCCGCCGCTGCGCGCGCGGCGCGAGGACATCCCGCGCCTGGCGGAGCATTTCCTTTTGAGTGCGCGCAAGGCCAACGCGCGCCCGGGCATGACCCTCACCCCCTCTGCGATCGCGGCCCTCACACGCCATCCATTTCCGGGCAACGTGCGTGAGCTACGCAACTTGATGGAGCGGCTCGTGATCCTGAATCCAGACGACGCCGTGACCGGAGAGGACATCGAGCGCTCGGTGGGTATGGGCGGCGCGCCTCAAAGCGCGGGCCTATATCAACCCGGTGTGCCATTTCGGGTTCTGTCGGAACAGGCCGAGCGCGCCATCGTCGAAGAGGCCTTGGCGCACCACGGCGGTCAGATGGCGGCCACTGCCCGCGCGCTGGGCCTGGAGCGCAGCCATCTGTACAAAAAAGCGCGCGCTTTGGGGCTGCGCGGGGACAAAGACGAAGAAGCCGAAGGCTGAGCGTCAACCGCCCGGCAACTTGAGCAAGCGCGCATTTTTCGGATCGAGCTTGCGCGCGGCAGCGGCTTCTTTCTTGGCGAGCGCACGCTTGCCATTCGCGGCGTGAAGCTCGGCCAACTGCGCGTGCGCCTCGGCCAAGTCTTCCGGCGTGCCTTCGCACAGGGTGGCACTCTCGAGTTCGAACTGCGCACGCTCGCGCTGGCCGGTGCGAGCCAATGCCTCACCAAACAAGAGATGCGTGGTCAAGCCAGAGATATCCGCGAACACCGCGGCCTCGCCCACTCGAGCCGCTTCCGCGTACGCGCCGCCCTGGATGAGCCGACGTAGCAAGCGCTGGTAGACCTTGGGCTCGTGTTGTTCGAGCGCGGCGAGCGCCCGGAGTGCTTCCAGCTCGGCCGCGGAATCACCGGATTTTTCAGCTAAATCGGCCAAAGTGTAGAATGGCGAGGCTTGCGAAGGGTCGAGCCGCGTCGCTGCCTCTAGTGCGCGCTTGGTACCCGCTTCGTCGCTCGAAGCGAGCGCTTGCGCGAGCAAGGTTTCGACCGCGTAGCCATCTTTGCCATCCGCGATCAGCTTTTGGAGCAGCGAAGCGGCGCGCGAAGGCTCCTCGTGAGCCGCGAGCTGGGCGTCGAGGAAGCGAGCGTCCGCGAGCTTCGGATCCAATGCCAGCGCGCGCGTGAGCGCGACCTTCGCGCGGTCACCCCGGCCGCGGCGCATGAGCGCCCGTGCCAGCGCGGTGTGACTCACGGCGCTATCCGGATTGCGCTCGACCGCGGCTTGAGCCAGGGCAATCGAGCCACCCCGATTGACGGGCACGAACTGGCTCGAGTACCGAGCCAGGCGTTTCTCGGCGAACGCCCGGAACTCCGAATCTAGCGCTTCTGGCGGCTTTCCCAGTACTTCACGCAGCACCTGCGGCGTGCGCTGTCCCGCGCCCCACCTGCGCAACATCTCGCTCAATTTGGGCATGCCGTACTCGGTCGCCCACAAGCTCATGATCTGACTCGAAGCGTAGTACGCGGTGGCGACGTCGTTCAGCTCTTCGGCGCGCGTGAAGGCGCGCGTCATGTTGGCCACGGCCGGCAAACGCCCCGCGCGCAGCGCCTGGTACAAATCCGGATCCTGCTCACGCGCCCACTCTGGACGACGGATGATGGTCTCGTACTCGGCCAGCCCCTCGGTGAACCAACGCGGGACGTGGCTCTTGGACAGCTGAATGTGGAACACGTGTGAAAGCTCGTGCCACAGCGTCATGCCCAAGTTGAAGGACTCGTGCTTGGGGCTCATGGCGGCGAGAGTGCGGCCGAAGCACACGCCTTGAATCGCGGTCTCCGGCAGCCCCCCGGTTCGGACCCCGAAATTCTGCCGTTCCGCGTACAATTCGACGCCAATCGGCGTCTCTGGCGTAAAGCCATAGGCCTGGATCATCTTGGTCCAAGCTTCGTCCAAGAGCGCCGGCACGTAGCGCTCGAGGATCGCTCGCTCGTCTTTGCGGTAGCGGATCCGAAACGGCGGATGCTCGACCGTGACGTAGTCCTTGGCGATCGTCTTTTCGTACAAGTTCAAGGTGTTGAACACGCGTACGTTGTATGGATCGATGGCGAAGGCGCGCCGTAACGCGGCGACGCCTCCCGCGTCGTCACCGGCGCGAATCAAATTCAAGCCGAGTTCGGCGTAAGCCACGCCGTCTTCGTTGTCGATCGCAACCGCTTCGCGCATCATGCGCACGATCTCGTCGTAGCGGTGCTCCCAGTCCGCGAACTCGGAGACGATCGAGTAGAGTTGTGAATATTGGGCATTGCGCGCAAAAACGGCCTTTTTCGCGAGCTCGACGCCAGCGGGATCGTCCGCCAAAAAGCGTTGGGCCACGCGCAGGCTGAGCAGCTCCAAGCTGCCGGGATCTGCGCTCGTGCCTTCATCCAGCTGTTGTGCGGCGCGATCCAGCTCACCGTCACGGAGGCTGATTCCAACCAGGATCGCGTACGCGGCACCCGCCTTCGGGTTCACGCTCAATGCTAGCCGCGCCAAGCGCTCTGCTTCGTCGAAATCCAGCGCCTGAGCCAGCTTGACGCGAGCGAGTAGCAGCACGGCTTCGGGCTCGACCGGTGCTTTGCTCAAAATCTCGTTCAGCACCTCTTCGGCGTGACCCGGGTCGTACTTCTCGAGGAACAAACTGGCGCGAAAGAGTAATGTCTGGGTGTCGCCCGGGAGCGCGCGTTCGGCTGCGTCGTAGGCGTCATTCGCGTCTTTCGGGCTGCGCAGGAGCTGCGCGGCGCGCCCCACCAAGGCCATGTTCGCGCCGTCGGTATCTTTGATGCGATCGTCGTTGTAGGCGTTTACGATCGTCATCAACACGGGCTCCGCCTCGGCGCGGCGCCCTTCGTCGAGCAAGACACTGCCGAGCTCGAGTTGCAGCGCGAAGGACGAGCGTTCCGGCGGAACCGCGCGCAACACGGCTTCGGCCTCGCGCGTGCGGCCTAGGCTTTGCTGGGCGCGAGCGGTATACAACGCGGCCGCGGCCGCCCAGTTCGGATCGTTCGCGAGCGGCGCCAGTATGGAGATGGCTTCCGGCGCGCGGCCCGTTTTGACCAGCACCTGGCCCAGCCCGACACGCGCAGCGGCGCCCTCGGAGCCGGCGAGTAGCGCGCGAAACTCAGCCTCTGCTTCCTTGTACGCGCTCAGTTCCAAGCGTTGGTTCGCGCGGGCCAAGCGCGCGGCGGGCGCGAGCTCGTGTCTCGGAATGGCCGCCTTCGCGCCACGCGCACTGGGCGCAGCCGGCCCGCGTTGACAGCTCGCGACCAGCGCCGCCACAGCCGTGATGGAGATCCAGGCACGCGCGCGCATTTGCGATCATCATGGCCGAGACCCGCGGCCCTGGCCAGCTCGCTCAGGCTTTTGGCGCAGGCCGCCAGCGCGTCAGACGGCGCGGCCAATCCCCGTCGCTGTTCTTCGTACGCAGCACGCTACGAAGCAGCGCGTGCGCGTAGGCCGAAAGCCACTCGGGGGGTGCAACACTTTGCCAGTCAGCGAGTTCGAAGCTGTCGGCCGACGCGTCGATCGTCACCTGCGTGGCGATCTCGATGTCGGGGGTGAGCAGCGTGAGCACATAGTGCGCGCGCGTCGCGCTCGCCTCCGTGAGCTTGAGTTCCAAACGGCCGCCGTGATCCGGTCGCACGCCGCGGAAGTTCGCCGGTTTCTGGGGCGAAATCAACCGCTAGCCAATGGTCCATTGAAGTAACACGAGAGCCGTGCTCGCCTCTTTCGCGTGCGAGTCTTTGCGCAGCGAACCCAGCTGACCCTCGATCTACCCGAGCTGCTGCGCACCGCTCGCAACTATTTCGACGCCACGCTGGACGTGCAGTCGCGCAGCGACCACGCGCCGGACGGCCGCGACCGGGTCGAAGTCTTGCTGTGCAATGAAAAACACGGCTACGAGGGACGGCTTTCGATTCACACGCGCTGGGCAAGCGAGCACGACCGCGCGGACGCTCGCGACGCCGAACGACGCGGCCAAGCCGCCGGCATGGCGGCGCTCGCCGAGCGCTGCCCGACGATCTGGGACGTCGAACCGGTTGGCCACGACTCGGAGCTCGCGCGGCTGAATTTATGCGGAATTTTGGCGGCGGCCGCCCTCGGACCGGTCTTGCCCGACGACGGCTCGACCTTGTACGGCGTGCGCGGTGCGATGGAACGCGTCAACCGGCTGCTCGCAGCCCGCTGATGTTTCGATCCCAGCTCAGGCCTTACGGGGGATGAGCAGCGCGTCCAAATTCACGCCCACGCCCTCCAGCGTGCGGCGTTGAATTAGGCACAGCTCACCAATGCCCTCGAGCGCGAGGTCGATCATGGCGTCGATATCACTGCGCGGGACGGCCTCACCCTCAGCGGTGCCCTGCACCTCGACGATCGCGCCGGTGGCGGTGGCCACGACGTTCAGATCGACGCGCGCCGCGCTGTCTTCGAGGTAGCAGAGATCGAGCGCATATTCGCCGGCGACGTGCCCTGCGCTGACCGCCGCCACTTGGTCGCGCAGCACGGGTTTGTTGAGCTTTCCACTCTTGGTCAGCTTGTCGCAGGCCAAGGCCAAGGCGATGAAGCCGCTAGTCACCGAAGCAGTGCGCGTGCCGCCATCCGCCTCCAAGATGTCGCAATCGATGTGGATGCTCTTTTCGCCCAGGCGGTCCAAATCGACCGCGGCGCGCAGCGAGCGACCGATCAGGCGTTGGATCTCGCGGGCCCTGCCGCCCAATGGGCGGTCGCGACCATCGCGATTCTCACGGCGCTTGGGATTGGAGCGCGGATGCATCTGATAGTCCGCGGTGATCCAGCCTTTGCCTTTGCCCACCAAAAAGTCCGGTACGGATTCGTCGATGGAAGCCGTGGCCAGCACCACGGTTCCACCGGCACGGTAAAGTAGCGATCCCTCTGCCAGTCGCTGAAAGCCGGGCACGGTCTCGACCGGGCGAATCGTTCGCAGATCGCGGCCGCCGCGAGCGGCGAGAATCGAAGTACGCGTGGCTTGGGGGGCAGGGCTCATCCCGCGCCCTTTAGCACCGTCTGAACCGAGCGCGAAAACAGCCTCGGGCTCCGTCGCCGATTGTGAGCTAAACCCCGCCGCGGATGGCTGCGCCGAGTCTGACGCTCAAGGTTTCGGAGATCTTCCAGAGCCTGCAAGGTGAGGGGGTGAGCAGCGGAGCGCCCTGTGTCTTCGTGCGTTTGGCCCAGTGCAACCTGCACTGCACCTGGTGCGACACCAAGTACACCTGGGACTTCGATCGCTACCGTTACGAAGACGAAGTGCGCGAGCAGACCGTGGCGGAAGTCGCGCAGATTGTGAACGCCGCGCCGAGCCGTCGGCTCGTGCTCACCGGAGGTGAACCGCTGCTCCAGCAACGCGCGCTGAAAGAGTTCTTCGCACGTCTCGCACCGGACATCGCGGTCGAGGTGGAAACCAACGGCACGATCGTGCCCGAGTCGGCCGCGCTAGCGCGCGTGAACCAGTGGAACGTCTCGCCGAAACTGAGCAATGCCGGCGATCCGGAGCAATTTCGCATCCGCCCGGAGGCCCTGGCTGCGCTGCGCGATTCGGGCCGCGCTTACCTGAAGCTGGTGGTCGACGGGGACGCGGACTTTGCGGAGGCAGACGCGCTCGTGGCGCGCCTTTCTTGGCCGAGCGACCGTGTCAGCTTGATGCCGCAGGCCGCAGATCGGGAGCAATTGCGCGCGCGCTCTTTTGCCGTCGCGGAAGCCGCGCGCGTGCGATCCTATCGATTTTCGTCTCGGCTCCACTTGGAGCTCTGGGGCGGCCGTCGCGGAACGTAGCGGGGCGCTTCAGCGCAGGTCTCCCCAGACCGTCAAGGCGGCGACCGTGTCCGGGTCGAGCACCGCGGCTTGCTTTTCCTTGGGGCGCCCAGCTGCGTGAAGCGCGGCACTTTCGGCGCGAAAGGTCGCCAGCCACAGCGCACGCGCCGCATACGGCTTTTCGTCGAACACGTCGTTGACGCACGCGGGATCGAGATCAATGGCGCACAAGGTCGGCTTCTTGCCTAGTTCACCGCGCAACAGCCAAGAGCCGAGGCGTGTCGAGTAGCGGCCAGGCGCGCTGGCCACGAGCGGACTCGCGACCACCGGCGCCAGACCGTGCGCGGCTGCGTACAGATCGCCACCCTCCACCGACTCGGGCACCGGGATGCCCAGCGCGGTCAGGATGGTCGCGGTCACGTCACTCGCGCTGGCGGGCAAGGGCTCGTCTCGGCCGTCGAGATCGCCACCCGGGAATTTGACGACCAGCGGTACGGCGAGCCGCGCCTCGCTCAGCGTTCCCAGCGGATCGTACGGAGAATCCGGGGGTTCGCCGGCAGAGACGTCGCCCGCAAAGACGATCATCGTGCGCTCCCAAGCGCCCTTTTTCTTCAGCAACGCCACCAGTTGCCCGATTACCGCGTCTTGCTTGGCCAGCGCCGCGTCTTGCAGCGCGTGCAGGCGAACCCAATCCTCTTCCTGCAAATGATGCGCGACGCGCGTGCGACGCGCGCGCAAGGCCGCGAGCATGATCCCACCCCGACGCGGATCCAGGATCCCCGCATACTCGTCGGGCTTCAGCGCTTGCGTCTCCTCGCGCGTCAAATCCCACGGGGGATGCGAGCCGCGAGCATGCACCACCAAAAAGCGTGGTCCCGGATGCCCGTCGTCGAGCTCGGTTTCGAGCCATTTCAGCGCGCGCGAGGCGGGTTCAGTCGCCGGGACGTCGAGCACTGGTGACACCGCATCGAAGGTGTCCCAGCCCGATCCAAATCCGAAGGCGGCGAACGTGCTCGGCACGCCCGTGAAGAACGCCGTGCGTCCACTGGCCTCTTTGACCATCTCACTCAGCAGCCGCACGGAGTCTGCAACCCTCGAGTTTCCGTCTTCGACGCGATGCGTGCGCGGTGAAAAGCCGGTCAGCAACGAGGCGGCGACCGATTGCACGACCACGCTCGGAGCGCGATAGCCACTGAACGCCGTCGCGGCGCGACCGAGCTCGCCCAGTGAAGGCAGCTTGCCAGTTGGGCCGAAGGGCGGCACGCGCCGTCGATCGATGCCCGCCTGCACCAGCAAGATTGCGACTTTTGCCCTCGGAGTCGCGATCGGCACGGACGATCGACGCGCGATGCTCGGGTCACCAAAGACGACGCGTCCACCGCGCGAACCGTCCAGCGCCCGAAATTCGACGCCCACCACTTTGCCGGCGAACGGGGCCAGATCAACGGCCAGCGGCGTCCACGAAGCGCTATCACCGCCGGCCACGCGCCGCGTTTGCAAGACGACCGGCTCTTCTCCGTCCGCGATGACTCGCACCTCGGCCGTGCCTTTGCCGACTCCCCAGAAGCCGAGCGCTACCTTCAAGCGCGCATCGGGGGCTGGGCGCAGCCAGCAACGCAAAGTGCTCGGGGGGTTCAGCACCAAGGCTCGCTTGGGCGCGCCGTTCAGCACCACATCACCGACGATGCTACTCAGGGTCGGCGCGGCGTAACCCGCGGTGTCATCACCGCGCTCGCCAATGCGCACCCAATCGATCTCGCCCTGCATCGCGCGGGTGCCGCGCGGCGCGCCAGAGAAGCTCATTTTGAGCCGGTGATGGCCGCGACCGAGCTCGGCCGCGAGCACCGGCAGAGAGTAAACTTTGGTCTCGTCGGCATTGAGCCGAAGCGAACCGACGCGCTTGTCGTCGATCGTCAGCCCGAGCCACTTGGCCTCGCCGCCGTGCACACGCACGCTGATGCTGGTGCCCGCTCGCGGCTCGTCCAACCAGAAGTCGTATTTCAGGTTTCGGCCAAACGCGCGCACGAACGACTGCCCGTCGCGTTCGATATCCTGGTACTCGTCCGAGCGCTCGGCGCCGAAGCCGCTGTAAGCCGCCGCCGCGGGGCTCCCGAGATCGATCAACAAGCCCTGATGCTCGACTTCGCACCAGGACAAGTTGGGGATGATCTCGAAGCGATCTCGACCATCCACGAGCACCGCTGGCGCCTCACTGCCAGAAGGTGCCGGCGGCTGCGCGGGCGCGCTCGCCGTGGCCGACGGCACGGGTTTCGCAGACGAACCACGGTTCGAACAGCCGAGCAGAGCCGGCCCTGACGCAGCCAAGAAAATCGCCAAAAGGCGGCGCTTTCGTGGACGCTGCGCCACGCGTTGCCGAGCCATCACGATGTCGCGGGTAGCGGCGCCGGAACGCTCGGCTGCGCGCTCGGTTCGGGCGCGCTCTGCATGCGGTAGTACGTGATCACGAAGTAGGCGACGGCAAACGCCGCCGCCGCGACGAACACCAGCCAGATCAACGACCCGCCATTGGCACGCGGCGGACTGGGCACGCGCGCGGATGGAGTGGGCGCCTTGAGCGGGCTGACTCGGGACGGAGCGGCGCTCGGCGCTTGAGAATCCATGCGCGACACGAGCGTGGCCTTGAACGGCTCAGGAACTGGCTCGGCGGCAGGCGGCGGCGCAGGGGGTGATGATGCCGGCGGCGGCTCTGAAACGGTCGCCGAGGCGGCTACGACGGGGGCGCGCGGTGCTGAGGTCGGTTCCGCCACCGGCGCGGGACTCGGAGAATCCTCGGTCAAAGCGCTCGCCAGCGCGTCCAATTCCTCGGCGCTCGCGAGTTTGGGGCGCGGGGGCATCGGCACCGGAGCCGGAGTAGGAGCGGCAGCGGCAGCGGTTACCGCGACAATCGGAGCCGGCACCACCGAAGGGATGCGCTTGACCTCGGGCACCCCGACGCCCTCCAACGTGCCCGCATCGCTGAAGACGCCCTCGGTGATTTTCTGCCAGCGCCGGTCCGCGGAGGGCGTGACCTCGGTGCTGAATGGCAGCCCCTTGGGCTTCTCGGCAACGGGTGGAGCGGGGGCCGGCGCGCGCGCGGATTCGGGGGGCGGAGGAGGTTCTGGAGCGCGCGTCGCTTGGGGCACGAGCGCGGGCGCCGGCACGCTCACGGGTTCAGGCAAGGCCGCAGGAGGGGGCCGCGACGAGTCGAGTTGCAGCGAAAACCAGCCGGCATCCTCGGCGGTCACGTCGTCCACCTTGGGCGCCAGGGAGGGCGTCGGGACGAACTTGGGGGCGGCTACCGAAGCCGACATTACGGGCGGCTCAGGGAGGGAGGGCGGGGGCAGGGAGGGCTCGGCCAATACGGGCGGCGACGCTGGGGACGGGGGCGCGGGCGACGCTGCTGGCGTGGAGCCGCGCATCGGCTTGGGTTCTTCGCCAATGCGCTCGATGCTGCTGATCGCGCCGCGGCGCGCGATGTCCGAGAGCACTGCCTCGAGCAAGCGTGGCGCGACCGAACCGCTCGTGATCAGCTCCCGCGGTGAAGCGCCGGCGATGATCTTGGCGAGTAAACCGCGCGCGGGCTCGGGCGTGCAGCCCATGTAGCCTTCGATGATCTCGGCCGCGACCTCGACACGGGTGACGCCGATCAGTGCTTCGGCGGAAATAGAGTTCAGCGCGGCGCGCGCGCGCTCGATTGGCGCCTTCAGAATTTGAGCCGCGGTGCCTTCGAAATCGACGCGGCAGGGTGATGAATCGGGCTCCACGACGAAGCGTCCCGCGCTCACGCCAAGCAGGGCGGCGAGCACGAACGCGCCGCGTTCGAAGCTGCCGTCCGAGGAACTGCGCGTGGCCGAGCACAGCCGGCCGCGCCGCACCTGCACCTCGTACAGATACACGGCGTCGCGGATGCCGACGCGCACATCGCGCTCCTCGGCGCTGGCTAGTTCGAGAATCAGCCGCGGGGTCAGACCGTCCAAGCGGCCGCGCGCTTCGCCGCCAGCAGCGATGCGCTGCTCCACCCGGGCACGCGGGCGGAGCACTTCGCGCAGCCGCTCGGCGACCGTCGCGGCCGCAGCTTCTTTGCGCAAATAGCCGTCCGCGCTGGCGCCTAGCTCGCGCACGCGTTGCAGCAGATCTTCCTTCCAGGACAGCAGAATCACGGGCACGTCGCGCACCGCGACGTCGCGCTTGATCTCGTGACACAGGGAAAACCCGTCGAGCTTGGGCATGAGCACATCGCTCACCACCAGATCGGGCCAAGCGTCATAGGTCAGCGACAGGGCGCGCGCGCCGTCGTGAGCCTCCAGTACCTCCACGCCCAGCGCCTTGAGCAGGCCGCTCATGAACCAAACCACGGCCGGATCATCGTCGGCGATCACGATGCGGCGGCCCTGCAGCGACACGCTGTCGCCAGCGCGCGCTTCGCCGCCGGCATTGCGGTCGCCAGCGCGGCGCTCGTCGTTGCTCCAGGCGGCCAGGGGCACCGCACCCTCCGGCCCGCTGGCGGCAAAGCGCACTGCGCCCGCCGAGCGGAGGGTCACGAGCTCGCGCACGCGCGCAACGGCGCCCCAAACCGCGGCCATCACGTCGGCGCCATCACCAAAGCCCACGCTCGTGCCGCGCGCGCTGGGCTCAACCGCTTCCAGCAAGCCGCGTCGCACCTCGAGGGCAATGCGATCCGACAAGGCTGCCACCGACAGCTCACCGAGCGGATCGCGACCCGCGCGCGGTTCGGTAGTCAGCGCTCGTAGCTCGATCACGGTGCGCTGCAGCATCTCGGCGCTGACCGGTTTGGCCAGTACACGCGCCGCGCCCAACGCGAGGTACGCGGAGGCCGCCTCCGGGGTCGTGAACTCGCCGATCACGAGCAACGGCACGGGTTCGACCTGCAGATCCTGGCCGAAGGACTCGACCAGCTCACGCGCGCCACTGCGATCGGCGTCGATGATCGCCAGGTCTGGGCCGAAAATCCGGGCCTGCTCGCGGGCGCGCGGCAAATCTTCGGTGCGTTCGACCTCCACGTGCGTGCCAGGGATGGCCTGAACGGCGTCGCTCAAAGCTTGCGGGCCGAAGATCAGCACGCTCAGCGGCCAGGTCGTGGGCACGCGATCAGCCGCCGTATTCGGCCCGGGCCGCAGCGAGACGGGCATGCCGAGCAGCAGCGAGGGCAACATATCGAGCGCCCGGCCCACGTCGCTGAACTCGCTCTTGCGCAGGCGCTTCTCGGCCTCGGTTAGCGCCTCGGCGACGCTGGCAAAGCCCAACACGCGTGCGGCGGAGCTGAGCGCGTGGACTCTCCTGAGCAGGCCATTGCGCAATGCGCCATCGCTCGGGGTTTCTTCGACGGCACGCAGCGAGACGCGCAACGCTTCGAGGCGTCTGCCCAAGTTGGCTACGAAATCGCCGCGCGCGCCCGTGAGACGAGCGGCCTCGTCTTCGCGGGCAGGAACTGGCCCGACCATCCCTCGGCCGTACCACACTCGTCAGCGCGAGCCGAGTTTTTGCTCCCCGCCGGCCTTCAGGCCGGCGAACGCGGGTCGAGTCGAGCGAGCACCGCGTCGGTGACCGCGCGCGTGTTCATTGAGCCGCCCAGATCGGGAGTCGTTTCTCGGGCTTCGATCGTGGCTTGAATCGCCGTCTCGAGCTCGCGCGCGGCTTCGGCAAAGCCGAACTCCTCGAACAGCAGGCCGACGCACAACAGCGTGGCCACGGGGTTGGCAATGCCGAGCCCCACCAGCTTGGGCGCGGAGCCGTGCACCGGTTCGAACAGCTTCACCCGTTCGGGGTGGTCCGGGTTGTAGCTGACACTGGCGGCCACGCCCATCCCGCCCTGCAGCGCCGCACCCAGGTCGGTCACGATGTCGCCGAACAAGTTGTTCGTCACGATCACCTGGAACTGGCTGGGATCGCGCACCAGCTCCAGGCACAAGGCATCGATGTACAGGTGGCTCGCCTCGAGCTCCGGATAATCGAGACGCACCTCATGAAATACGCGCTGCCACAGCTCGTGCGCGTGGCGCATCGCGTTCGATTTGTCGGACATCAACACGCGCCTGCGTCCGGTGCGGCGGGCATAGGCGAACGCCGCGCGGACGATGCGCTCCACGCCCTTGCGCGTGTTGATGTCCTCGTTGATCGCGATTTCGTCCGCGCTGCCGCGCCGCAACTGACCGCCGATGCCCGCGTAAATGCCCTCGGTATTCTCGCGAAATACCACGAAATCTACGTCCCGCGCGCTGCGCCCCCGAAGCGGCACCAAGCCATCCGAGAGCGCGCGCACCGGGCGCACGTTGGCGTACAAATCGAAGCCCATGCGCATGCCGAACAGGATGTCGCGCGCGTGTTCGAAGTTCGGCACGCGCGCGTCGCCCAGTGCGCCGAGCAGCACCGCGGCGCAGCTCGAGGCAATCTCATCGCGCACCTCGGCGGGGAAGGTCGCGCCATCGCGCAGGTAGCGTTCAGCGCCCAGATCGAGCTGCCACAGTTCGAACTCGATGCCGCGCCGTTCTCGGAACCAAGCCAGCACGCGTAGGCCCTCGGCGATCACTTCGGGACCGATGCCGTCCCCCGGGATGACCGCCAATTTCTTCATTGAATTCAGCTACCTGCAGCGCGTTCGAGGAGCGTTCGCAGGAGCGATGCCACATGCTCGGGATCCCCCTCGTGCCCTTCCGGCACGAGCCCGGAGGCGTCGAGCACGAACACCCCGGCGTTGTTGCAAGCCGACTCGAGCACGTCCGGGACGAGCGCATCCAAGCGGGCAACGGCCGCGCAACTGGGCAGCACCATCGCCCACAGCGGAGAGTACGCTTCGACCAGAGGCAAACCAAGCACGCCGAGTTCACCACCATCCGCCAGGCGCAAGGTGGCCAGCGCGTGAGGAACGGGCGCGCTCGGCACCATTTCGGTGGGCGCGATGGCGTCGGCAATCCGGCACACGGCGTGGGTGAGCGTGGCCAGCCGCTGCTGGGACGCCGCAATCGCGACCCGCACCGGTGCCCGAAAGCCAGCACGGGTGGCTCGTTTGGCCAGCGCCGCGAGCACGGTCAGGCGCTCTGCATCGGCCAGCTCGACGCGCGCGGCGCCGGCAGGAATGCGGCGGATTTGGCCCAAATCCAAGAGTTCCGACAGAGCCTCGAGCACATCCAGATCGGCGATCGGGACTTCGTCGAGCAGCTCCGAGAGCGTGCGCGGCGCGAGCAGCACTTCGAGCACGCGTTGCCCCGCTTCACGCGGGCTGGTGTCGGGCGGAACGATGGCCAAGAACGCGTCCGACTCCGAGTCCAGCTGCTCGCGACGGCGCTTGGTCTCGTCGATGTGGCGCATGCCCTCGAGCAACAGAGAGCGCGTCGGCAACACGATCCTGCGCAGTGAATGACCCGCGCCGCTGGCAAAAGAAAATACGCCCTCGGACTCGCCGAGCAAGCGATACAGGGCTTTCTCGCCCTCCAAACGCCGATACACCGCGTCCACGATCTCACCGTCGGAGAGCCGCACTTCGCCCGCGCCAGCTTGCGTCGTGATCGACAGAGAGCCGCTGCGGCGATTCATGCTCAAGAGCTGCAACAGATCCAAAATGCCGATCTGCTGCAGGTTGCCGCGCACGTCGCCGCTCTCGGCCACCGCGGCGCTCGCGCGCACCGGCAGCGCGTGCATGCGCCGCACGATGTCTTCGAACTCGCTGGCATCGAGCTCGTCCGCGTGCAGCTGGCGCTCGGGCAGCGTGTTGTACAGAGTGAAAATCATCACCCGTGCAAGCGCTGGATCGGCCGAGAATTTGGCTTTGAAGCCGCCGCCCGACAAGATTTCGGCGGCGACGATCGCGGCTTCCGGTGGAGCCGCGCGGGCGCGATCCACGGCGCTGCCCACGCTGTCCGCGATCGCCACCTCGAGCCCACGCGCGCGCAGCTTGGAGGCTAACGCACCCAGCGCATCGAAGTCCGATTCCACGACCAAGATCGAACGCGCCATCAGTCAGCCAATCTCAAGTCAGTCGCGTCCGACAGCTTGCGCAAGATCAGATCCACCAAAAGTGGGTCGGCCGCGTGCACGGCGCGCACCACGTTGCCTTCACTTCGGCCCAGCAGTACGTAGGCCGAGTGCTCGGCAACGACGCACAAAATATCGAGATTTGCGCAGCCTTCCAGGCCGGATACGTCCACGAGATCGAAACGCAAGCCGTCCCCATCTCGACCATGCTCGGCGCGCACCGCGCCGCCGACGCTGATCCCGGGATGCACCGATGCCACGACGCGCGCGTTGCCCGCGCGCCATGCTTCGGACACGGTGCTCAGAGCGAGCCCGACCAAATCCATCGCTGGCAGCTCGATGTAGTGCGGGCTCTCCAGGCCGCGCGCATTGGGCAGCAGATCGCTCGGCTGTGCGAGCAACGCATCGGCCATGTCCGGCAGTGAGTGATCGTTCAATTGCAGGCGGTGAACCACGCTGTTTTGGGAGGCCTCCGCGCGCTGCTTGGCCACGCGCAGCAAGCGCGATAAGTCGCCACCATCGTGCGGGAAGGTGGCGACGCCCACCGTCACCCCAAGCCCGCCTGGCGACCAACTGGGCTCGCGGACGGCCAATTCCGTCAGAATTCGGCGGCGGCAGGCGTGTGCACCGAGACCGCCCGTCTCCGGCAGCAACAGATAAAACTCGTTCGCGTCTACCCGCGCCAGCACGTCCGTGTCGCGCACGGCGGCGAGCACGCGCTCTGCAACCAACACCGTGGGCTCGCCTTCGCCCTGGCTCGGCCGATCGAACTGCACGCCGATCGTGGCCAACGCGAAGCGGCGGGTGTGACGGCGCGCCATGTCGATCTCGCGGCCGGCGACGTCGACGAAGTAGGCGAAGGTGTAAGCGCTGGAGCTGGGATCCTTCATCGCGCCGCGGTGCGATTGCTCGCGCGCGCCAATCAGCGCCAGCGCGGTCGTGGCCTGCGCGCTGAACAGCGGCAAGAGCGGGAATACCAGGCTCGCACTGCGCCCCTCTGCAGTCCGACCGAGCAGGACCATGCCGCTCTGTTCGCGGCGTAGCGCCAGGCGCAGCGTGTCCAGGTGATGGTCGCGCGCGTGGTTCAAAAGCTCCATTTCGTCGCAAAAACTGGGCGCCGACCCCAAGGCCCCGCGACCGGCAACGCGCATCAGTTGGCGCGAGCCCTCCGCCGCCGGCACGTACACCGCTGCCAACTGCAGGCCCACGCCGTTGATCAACAGTTCGCTCAGACGCTCGGCAGCGTCGCGCCGCGTCGGTGCTTCGGCCAGCTCCGCCACTTGCTCGACGAGCGAGATGTGACGGCCGGAGGCGGCCGCAGCGCGCTCCAAGCGCAGACGCTCTTCACGCTCGGCGAGCCGCGTGCGCACGTCGGCCAACGCGTTCATCAGCTCATCGCCGGAGAGCGGCATCACCAGCGTGCCCGCGCTACCCAGCGCGGTGGCCTGCACGCCCAGCGCCAAGCTGTCCGCGCCGGTCATCGCGAACACGGTCACGTGCGGCGCGAGCGCTCGAACGTGGTGCAAGATGGCCAGCCCCGCGCCATCGCCCATGGTCACGTCGACGAAGGCAACATCCGGGACTTGCGAGGAAATTCGCACGAGCCCGTCGGCCATTTCGGTGGCCACGCTAAGTCGGTCCCCGGATTGCCCCAGGGTTCGCCCCATGACCTCGATCGTGTCCTCGTTGGACACGATCGCCACCACGTTCAAGTCGTGGCGTGGGCCGTCGAGCTCGACATTCAAGTGAGCGAGACCTCGCCCGAGAACACCCGCCGAGCCGGACCGCGCATGGTCACGTCCAAGGTTTCCCGAGTGACGGTGATGTGCAGCGGGCCGCCCGGCAGACGCACTTCTACTTCGCTGTCGAAGGGCACGCGACCCTGGCGCGCTGCCGCGACGACCACCGCGCAGGCGCCCGTGCCGCAGGCCAATGTCCGCCCGACGCCGCGCTCCCAAACCAACAAATCCAACACGCGCTCACTGCGTGTGGTCACCAGCTCGATGTTGCTGCCCGCTGGGAACTGCGCCGAGAGCGCCGGCCCAAGCTCGTCGAGCGCGCGCTCGTCCAAACCCGCGTCGAAGGTCACCGCGTGCGGATTTCCCATGGAAACCCGCGAGAATGCCAACTTGGCCCCGCCAAACGCGTGCTCGAGCTCGCCCTCGGGCAGGCCGCGGCCCATCCCGACCGAGACCGAAGCGAGCTTGTCGGTACGCTCGACCGCCACCAAACGCGGGCCCGCATCCGTATCGACGATGAAGCTCACGGCTTGTGCGCGATCTTGCAATGCCAGGTGCAAGGCCACGCAGCGCAGGCCGTTACCGCACATTTCGGGCCGACTACCATCGGCGTTGAGCACGACCATGGTCGCGCGCGCGCCAAGCGTCGTGGGCGGCGTGACGAGCAGCACACCATCACCCCCCACACCGAAGTGACGGTCGCACAGCTTCGCGACTTGTGCCGCATCGAGCAGCGTTTCCGTCGGGGCATCGACGATCAGAAAGTCGTTGCCCAGGCCCTCGTACTTGGCGAAGCGGAGATTCGTCGGTTCAGTCATCGTGGGAATTCCGGTCGCTTCTGAATTTGAGTCCTGACGTGCGTTTTGACCAGCCCACTCGGCACCCGAGCGGGTGGCGGGCGGCTAGGTCCCCTTTTGACCCAGTTTGGCGAGCAGCTCTGCCAGACTAAGCCCAACAATCGCCACTAGCTTACTGCGAGACCCGGCGCCTGTTACAATTTCGATCGCGCTTTTTGCGCAGCCGAGGGACAGCGCCAGGGTCCGAATCAGCTCGGAATTGGCTTCCCCGTCGACCGGCGGGGCGGCCACCGCGACCTCCAAAATACCGTCACGAACATCCAAAATTCGGCTCTTGGACGCCCTCGGCTTCACCCGTACGCGAATTCGGAGCGAACCCCCGCGTTGTTCGACCTCCAACACCGACATTGGGCGGGCAGCCTAGCTCACCGGGCGACGGCTGGCGCGAGCGACTGAGCTCCGGCAAGCTCTGCGCGCCTCGGCCCAGCTGATCCCCGAGCCCTCGAGCCACGATGCAACGCCCACTCATTCTCAATGGTTTCATGGCCACCGGAAAGTCTACCGTGGGGGCTCTGGTCGCCCAGAGCACGGGAAGACCACTGATCGATCTGGATCACACAATCGAGTCGGAAGCGGGCACCAGCATCGAAAGCCTGTTCGCGACTCGCGGCGAAGCGGCGTTCCGCGCCCTCGAACGCGCGTGTCTCGAACGCGTCTTGAACGAAGCCGCGCGCAGCACGCGAGCACCGGTGATCTCGGTCGGCGGTGGCGCGCTGATTTCGCGCGACCTGCGCCTGCGCGCACTCGATGAATGCGTCGTCGTTACGCTCGAAGGCTCGCCCGCCGAATTGACCCGCCGCGCGCTCCAGCAAGGCGCGAGGCCGCTGCTTTCCGGCCCCAATCCCGAGCAACGGGTGAGCGAATTGCTGGCCTTGCGTGCCCCGAGCTACGCCGAGGCGCACGCCCGCATTTCCACCGAGGCACCACTCGAAAGCGTGGCCGCGCAAGTGCGAGAAGTCTGGTCGCGCGACGAGCTAGCGGTGGCGGTCGGTGAAGCGTCGTACAGCGTGCAGACTGGTTTGGGGTTTGCTAGCGGGCGCGTCGGAGCACTGGTCGCGCAAAGCCCAGTGTGCGTCCTCGTCTCGGACAAGACGGTGTCCGCGCTGCACGCAGCCCCAATCGAAGCCGCGCTGCGCGCCACCGGCGCACGGCTGATCCGCGTCGATCTCGAGCCCGGCGAAGCGCACAAAAACATCGCCTCTATCGAAGGAATTTGGCACGCCGCGCTGGAAGGCGGAGCCGATCGCAAAGCCACCTTCGTCGGCTTGGGCGGCGGCGTAGTGACCGACATGACCGGCTTCGCGGCCTCGACCTGGATGCGCGGTGTACGCTGGATCGGCATTCCGACCACGCTCTTGGCCATGGTCGACGCCTCGGTGGGCGGCAAAACCGGCGTCGATTTGGCGGCCGCCAAGAACGCCGTGGGCGCATTCTGGCAACCGAGCGGCGTGCTGTGCGACGTGCACTACCTGAGTACGGAGCTCGAGCGCGGGTTCATCAGTGGCTTGGCCGAGGTCGTCAAAACCGCGCTGATCGGCGATCCCGAGCTGTTTCGGCTGCTGGAAGACAACGCGGAGCGCATCGTCGCGCGTGACGCCGATTTGACCGCCGAGCTCGTGCGGCGCTCGATCCGGGTCAAAGCGCGCGTCGTCAGCTTCGACCAACGCGAGACGGGGCTGCGCGCCGTACTCAATCTCGGGCACACCGTGGGCCACGCGTTGGAGGCCCAAGCCGGCTACAGCGCGCTCAGTCACGGGGAAGCCGTCAGCCTGGGGTTGGTCGCGGCCATGCGCCTGGGCGAAGCGCTGGGCCTCACCCCGCGTGAGCTCTGCGAACGCACACTCACGCTCTTGCGACGTTTACGGCTGCCCGCGACCCTCGCCGGGCAGCCGTTGGCCGAAGCCACGGCGCTCTTGGGGCACGACAAGAAGCGCGCGGGCTCGGCGGTGAAGTTCGTCTTTGCGCGCGCCCTCGGCCAGGCCGAGACCCAAAGTATCTCTCTGACCGAATTGCGTACACGCGTCCTACAACTCGCAGAATGAGCGAATTTTCGCGCAAACATCGCACTTCATTAAGAGTCTTTGCCCACAATCTTGGCGTCTTCGAAGCGCGCTCGGTACACTTCGCCTAGGTGCACGCTCGACGCGTCGCAGCCATCCGAGGTCCTCATGCGCACGACCAAGTCCCTGCTTCCCGTTCTCTTGCTCACGCTGGGCTCGCTGCCGCTGATCCCGAGCTGCGCCGACAACAACAGCTCGATGTTCCTGGTCGGCGTAATGGCGCTCGACGAAACGACCTGCATCGCCAAACCCGACAACACTGCGACGATGTTGGCCGGCGGCGTGCTGGATGTCTCGTTCAGACAGAGTTACACGGGCTTCCTGCTCGTCGGCAATCAGCTCACCGAGCGCGGCTCGCGCGAACAGCTGCGCACGGAAACCTCGCGCGTCACGCTGAAGGGCGCCGAGGTCACGCTGACCACGTTCGACGGCAAGACGCTGGGCAATTACTCGACCGTCGGCACTGGCTTCGTGAACGCCGCCGAGGGCGATGTGGCCGCGTACACGGCGATGTCCGTAGATATCATTCCGTCCGCCTTGGGCTCGAATCCCAGCCTGCTCGCCGCCGGCGGTGTAGTGGCCAAGATTCGCGTCTTCGGTGACACGCTGGGCAACATCGCCGTCACTTCCAGTCAGCTCGACTTCCCGATCAGAATTTGCAGCGGCTGCCTGGTGGGGTACCCAACCAGCTCGAACGATCCGTTGCGCCCGATGGGCGTCGACTACAAGTGCACGACCTCGCCGACTGAAAGTCAAAGCAGCGATCCGCTGCCTTGTGTGATCGGCCAGGACGGCGGGTTCCCGTGCACCGTCTGCTCTGCGGTGAGCGCCGTGTGTCGCGATCCGACGCAGAATCCCGCGTACGCACCTTGAGTTCACTCTTTGGTCGCCTAGCTCGATCTCGTTGAAACCTCGAGGGAGCCATGCGCGGAACGCCACTCTTCGCGACCTTGCTGGCCATCTCGAGTGGCGCGGCACACGCGCACGCCGAACCCGAATGGAATGTGGCCGCGCAGACCTCGCTGTGTGGCCTGGGCACCGATAGCGTCTGGCAAAAGACCGGCTTTTGCGGCGGTTTTCGCGGTGATGTGTTGTTCGGGCGCGAACGCAACGCAGACTTCGCGCTGGGCCCGTACGCGACCTTCGGCACCGCGACTTTCTCCGACGTGCGCTTCGGCGGCGGCTTGAGCTTGCTCTTACCCACCCTCGACGGTGATTTCCCGGTCGTGCTGTCGGCGGGCGCGCTCAGCCGCAACGGCACTGATCTGCGCCTCGCGGGCGAGGCCTTCTTCGGCCTGCGCAGCCACAACTTTCACGGCAGCTACACCATGGCCAGCGGGTTGGTGCTGGGCGGCGATTCGGTCGTGTCCGGCGGGCAAGGCAACACGCTCTACGTCGGCTTGCAGATCGACGGGTTGTGGCTCGCCCTGCCCTTCATCCTCGGCTACGAGTGGCTGCACCCGGCGCCCGACCCAGGCGACTAGCACCCGCCCCGGAAAACTTCCGGGCGCGGCGGATCCGACAGAGCGCTAAGGATCGAGGCCCGGGCCGAAATCGAACTCGACTTCGGCCTCGTCGGGGCTCGGCTCGCTCGCGGCCGGCGGGGCTGCCAATTCTGCAGAATCGGCCTCGAGCGCAGCGTCGATGCGGGAAACCAAGCTGCTCAACATTTCGCGCGCCCGCTGTTCGGAGCGCAGGCGACGATTTCGCTCGTCCTCGAGATCGTTGGCCAGCGACAGGGCGGCGAGCAACAAAGACTGCGGTGACACCTGTCGACCGGGTGCCGTCAGCTGACGCAGACGCGCGTCCACCACGTCGGCCAGACGATGCAGATCGGCTTCATCCGCAGTCGCGACGACGCGGTAGGTCTGCCCGCCAACGCGGAGCTCGACCGGTCCTTTGGGCATGCGCGAGCGAAGCTAGCACCCTGAGCTTGCGATGGAAATGCCACTTATCGGTTTTTGGCGGTCGCTAAAGCTCGCAGATTGAGCCCAATAAACGCCCAGGTTTTCCACAGGCGGTGGTTAACAAAACCGCGCAAAACCTGCATGGAAGCGTCCCCGAAACCTGCACCGCCACGGCTAGTCGCGCGATTCGCCCCAGCATCCGTCCCGCTCGGGGACGGTTTTACGGGCGGAACAGCGCTACACCCGGCTCAGCGCAGCAGGCGCAATGACCAATCTGCGAGCACCCGCTGCAGCTCGTCGCTGGTCATCGCCCGTACGTTGAGGTGCGCTCGACTCACGGCATCGAACAATGCAGCGACGACCGCAACGCGCAGCGGCTCAACGAGGCCGGGCAGTGCACTTCGCGCTTCGAGTTCTGCGTTCAGCACGCTCGCGATGTGTTGTCCGAGTGCAGACAACTGCGTGGCTTCGATTGGTTCCGCTTGTGCGCGCAACGCGAGCTTCACTTGTGAGGGATTCTCCAGCAAATTCTCGGTCCAAACCCGGGCCAGCGCGCGGATGCGCTCGAGCGGCGTACGCGCCTGCTGCATGGCCGCCGTCACGCGTGACGCGAAGTCGCTCAACGCGCGCCCGCGGATCGCCAGCAACGCATGCTCGAGATCGTCGAAGTACTCGTAGAAGGTGTTGCGGCCGATACCCGCAACTTCGACGACATTCGCGACACTGAGTTCGCGGTCGGTGGCGCTGATCGAGGCTATCGCCGCAATCACGCGCTCCCGCTGCGCCGTCTGACGCTCCCTCCGACTCAAAGCGCGGTCGTACCGGCCGCGCTTTGGCGCGGGGACGAGCTCGAGCTCGGGCGGTTTCATTGAGAGCAATATATCTTAATGCCCTGCACTGACGAGTTGCCGTTTCGCAGTTTTGGGACGCGTTCCGATTAGCAATAAGAATAGGTTGTATTTTTGTTGCGATACCCGTCCGCAATTTGACACCAACCAGTTGTAATTACTTCATAAATTAATAAGTACACGACGTATTTATGTGTTTCACGTGAAACTCGCCTGGGCCGGGACATGCACGACTTGCCGGACGCCAGATCCTGAGTGGACCTGAGGGGACCGGCGTTCGCACTTCGGAGCTCTGATGCTGAACGCGGTAATCCGGCGGTTCCGAACTAGCCGGAACCACCGCGCGCGCCGTCGCTCAGCGTTCGCCCGTTGTGGCCGGCAGCGTGTGTCCGTCTCGCGTGCCTATGCTTCCCTGAGGCAGAGCAACCTCGAGTCGCAGCTCGCGTTCTGCGCCGCAGGGCGACGCGACCTTGGTCACGGCTAGACCTTCTGTCTTCATCGCTCGAGCACTTCGAGTCGAGCACTTCGAGTCGAGCACTTCGAGTCGAGCACTTCGAGTCGAGCACTTCGAGCACTTCGAGCACTTCGAGCACTTCGAGCACTTCGGCGGTCGGAAGCTACCTCGCGCGCGGGTTGCCGATTAGTGAGTGCGCGTATCGCAGCGATCGGGCTCCATTCGTCCCCCTGCCCGCGCTGGGCGACTCCTCTATCCGGGAAATGAATGCGCTCGCGAACCCAGCCGCGCACCCCACCGTTCACGCCGGGACCCGAACTTGGACGCCGAAGGCTGAGTGCGACGCGGGATCGATCGTGACCATCAAGCAAGAGGATTCGGAAGAACGCAGCGCAGTTCCAAGGCCGCTTGGTCGCGCCCTCGCAGCAATGCGCCCAGCGCGAATCAATTGCCGCGCGGAGCGCATTCCGGCTCGGCGCCTCTACTTGACCGGTCGCGACGACGCTCGCGAGCGCGGCGCTTTCAGATCGATCCAGAGCCGCCGCCAAGTTGAGTTCGGCCACTGCTGCTCAGGTTCTCGAGCGCGCTCGGAGTTCGCTCGGCTCCGGGAGCGAACTCTCGCCTCGAGTGCCCTTAGTGCTTCCGAACTTCGCAGTGAGCGTAGGTCTGCCGACCTTCGGATACCCGCTAGACGACGCTTGGTTTGGGTGATGCTAAGACCGCGCGATGCGCTTCGAATCCTTGCTCGATCAGACCCTCGCCGAGCTGCGCACCGGCAGTCTGCTGCGCGAGCCTGATGACGGGTCCGCACGCAGGGGCGTTGCGGCAGCGGCGGAGCGACTCGGTCTCACGCCGATTGACGCTTCATCGAATGATTACTTGGGCTTCGCGGCGCGATCCGTTTCACGTGAAACACTGGGCAACCCAGGCGCAGCGGCTTCCCGCCTGATCCACGGCTCCACTGCGGAGCACCTCGAACTGGAAACCGCGCTGGCCGCTTGGGTGGGCGCGGAAAGCGGGCTCATGTTCAGCTCTGCCTATGCGGCAAACTTGGGTCTGATCTCGGCGCTGGGGGTTCCGGGGACGGTCATCCTCTCAGATTCCGTGAACCACGCATCTCTGATCGACGGAGCGCGGCTGTCCAAGGCCGAGGTTCGGGTCGTTCCTCACTTGGACCTCGATGCCCTCGGCGCCGCGTTGAAAATGCAACGCGGCGCTCGCGCCTGCTGGGTCGTCACCGAGTCCTACTTCAGCATGGACGGTGATGGGCCGGACCTCGTCGCCCTCCGGGCACTGTGCGATCAGCACGATGCCTGCCTGATCGTGGACGAGGCCCACGCCGTGGGCGTGTTTGGTCCGTCAGGCGCTGGCCGTTGCGCAGAGGCAGGGGTGAAGCCAGACATTCTGGTGGGCGCGCTCGGCAAGGCAGTCGGCACCCACGGCGGTTTCGTTGCCGGCTCTCGGCAACTGCGAACGTACCTCTGGAACAAGGCGCGTAGCTTCGTGTTTTCCACGGCGCCATCACCTCGCCTGGCCGCTCTGAGCAATCTTCACGTGCAACTCTGTCGGGAAGCAGACGGGCTGCGCACTGAATTGGCGAGGAATGCGGCGCAGTTGCGAGCAGAGCTCGAAGCCGGGCAGTTGCCGCTGGCTCCGCACTCCTTCGGACCCATCGTGTCCGTGATCTTGGGGGAGAACGAGCGAGTCTTGAAAGCGGCGGAGCGCCTGCGCGCCGTGGGCATCCTCGCCCAAGCAATTCGCCCGCCCACGGTGCCAATCGGGGCCGCGCGCTTGCGGTTGACCGTGAAAGCAACCTTCAGCTCCGCGGAGATCGCCCGCCTGGCCCAGGCAGTGAAAGTAGCATGCGCGTCGTAATCCTGGGCTGCGGTACAGGGGTGGGCAAGACTCGAGTCAGCGTCGCATTGCTGCGCGCCCTCGCGTTGCGCGGTCTCCCAACACTGGGTCTCAAGCCAATCGAAAGCGGTATCGAGCAGGCTAGCGACTTGAGTACAGCACCACCAGGCTCGGACGCAGCAGCGCTCGCATCCGCTGGCTCACTGCGAGCTCAGGTCCTGCATCCGTTGTACGCCTTGCGGGAGCCCGTTTCACCGCACCTCGCTGCACGCTCGTCTGGCACCGAAATCGACTTGAGCCGGGTGAAGGCATGGGTCGCCGAGGCCGAGAGTTCTATGACACCACTTGTAGTGCCACATAGTGCACTATTCACGGTCATCGAAACCGCGGGCGGAGTATTTTCACCGCTATGCCCCGGCGCCGCGAATTTCGAGCTCGCACTCGCGCTCGAGCCTGCCACCTGGGTCCTCGTTGCGGCCGACGCTCTCGGCGTACTGCACGACGTCAGCTCGACCCTCAAGGCCATGCGCGCGTGCCGCCGAGAACCCGATCACCTCGTACTGTCCGGCGCGCGTGAACCAGACGCCAGCACGGGTAGCAATGCCACTGAACTCGCAGCGCTCGGCATCGCAACGCCGAGCGCCGTGCTGGCTCGAAATGACGACCGAGGCGTGACCAGCTTGGTCGATCGCCTACTCTCGGACGAAGCCCGAAGCGCTGCCGAGGCGCGCTAGACGACGCGCCCGTTCTCGAGCCGCACACAACGCGCGCCCAACCGCTCGGCAAGACCATCGGCGTGGTTGACCACGATCACGAGGGTGCCGCGCGCGCGCTCCTCGAGCAGCGCGTTTTGGAGGTGCTCGGCGCTGGCGCGGTCGAGCCCTGACCAGGGCTCATCAAGCAACAAAAGCGAAGGATCGTGAACCAAGGCGCGGGCCAGGGCGATCCGCTGGCGTTGCCCGCGAGACAACGTGCCCACCCGCCGATCGGCGAGCGCTTCGGCTCCGACGCGCTTGGCGACTCGCTGCCACGCGCCCTCGACCTCGACGCCGTAGATGCGAGCCGCGAGTTCCACGTTTTGGCGCGCGCTGAGCTCGCGATAGCAGAGCGAATCGTGAGCGACCCAACCGAGGTGCGGGCGCACCAACTCCGGATCCGACCCCAGCGGGTGATACACGACCTGACCCCGGGTGGGCGTGAGCACCGTGCCGATCACTGCCAACAGCGTGCTCTTGCCGGCGCCATTCGGACCCTCCAAAAACGTGATGCTGCCCGCCTCGAAGCGCGTACTGACTGCGCGCAACGCCGGCGTCGCGCCAAATAGGCGAGTAACCGCCCGGACCTCGATTGCCTCGATCACTCGCCGAGCTCCCGGAAAGCCGCCGACCCTGTCGCTTTTCGCCACCCCGAGCCCAAGGCCCACGCCTTACGGCCAACTTCCGCCGATGTTGCGAAGATCGCGATCTGACTCGATAAACCCGGCGAAAGTACGGCCATTTCGGCTTGACGCAGTCTGCGCCCTTCGCATGCTAACATGGCTCGAGAATGAGTTCTTCCGCTCTTGCGATGCCTGCCCAGCGTCTCGAGCATCTGCTCGAATTGCGCCGTGCCGTGGAGGGCGCGCTCGAGGGTAAAGCCGAGGTCGTCGAGCTAGCGCTGACCGCGCTGCTGGCTCGCGGGCACATCTTGATCGAGGACGTACCCGGCGTCGGTAAGACCACGCTCGCCCGCGCGCTCGCCCGCGCCGTGGGCGGTCAGATGCGCCGCGTGCAGTTCACCAGTGACCTCTTGCCGAGCGACGTGCTCGGCGTCTCGATCTTCGATCAACGGACCTCGGAGTTCGTGCTGCGTCACGGCCCGGTGTTCTCGAATGTGCTTTTGGCCGACGAGATCAATCGAGCCAGCCCGCGCACGCAATCTGCTCTGCTCGAAGCAATGAGCGACGAGCAGGTTTCGCTCGACGGTAAAACCCATCCGCTACCCGAGCCGTTCCTGGTCGTCGCCACCCAGAATCCGCAGGATTTTGCGGGCACTTTCCCGCTCCCTGAGTCTCAACTGGATCGTTTCATGATGCGCATTCGCATCGGCTATCCGCCTCCGCAAGTCGAGATGCGGCTGATCATGGAACCCGATCACGACCGTGTTCAAAACGTGCCCGTGGTGCTCGACCCGAAGACCCTCGTCAGCTTGCAGCGTGAAGTGGAACGCGTCGTGATGGATGGCGCGCTCGGCACGTATCTACAAGCGCTGGTCACCGCGACCCGCGGCAGCCCAGCGCTTTCGCTCGGCGCCAGCACCCGCGCGGGCATGAACTTATCGCGCGCGGCGCGCGCCCGAGCTCTGTTGAACGGCCGCGACTACTGCATCGCCGATGACATTCACAGCCTGGCCGTCCCGGTGTTCGCGCACCGCGTGCGGCTCGCTGCCCACGCCGAAGGCTACGCGCCCACTCGAGAAGAGACCGAAGCCGCGATTCGCGAAGTGATCGCGCGCGTCCCCGTCCCGCTCTAACCGAGGAAATGCGCGGTGGCAGACCCTCCTCGGACGCCTGAGCCGACTTCGCCCGCGCCGGAACCCCCAGCCTCGGGGGATCGCGTGCGCTCGGCTTCCCGGGCCACAGCGCCCGGCATGAGCGCACGCGAACGCGCCGCGCAAATTCTGTCCAAACTTCGCCGTTGGTTCCGCCCGCCGCGGCGTCTGAAGCTCACGCGCGAGGGCAAGTACTTCATCGGCATTACCTTTGGTGTCGGCTTCGCGGCGATCAACACCGGTAACAACCTGCTCTATCTGCTGCTCGGCATGTTGCTGTCGATGATCGTGGTGTCGGGTGTGCTCAGTGAACTCAGCCTGCGCGAGCTCACCGTCGTACGCCGCCTGCCACCGCGTGCCCAAGTGGCGCGCCCGCACTTGGTCGAGATCGAGGTCTTCAATCACAAGCACCGCATCCCCTCCTATGCCATCGAGGTGGAAGACTTGCGCGCCGGTCAGCCCGCGGACAAGCGCTGCTTCTTCCTCAAGATCAGCCCGCGTTCGGCGCAAGTTGCGGCCTACCGCCGCACGCCCGCGCGGCGTGGTCGCGATCGCCATGTCGGCTTTCGTGTCGCCACACGCTTCCCGTTCGGCCTGTTCGAAAAATCGCGCGAGCTGACCGCCGATGGGGATCTGATTATTTATCCCGCGGTGGATCCCGTGCAACTGCCCAGCAACTTACCGGGCGACCGCATGGGCGGCAATTCGGCGCTCGGGCGCGGCTCGGGCGATGAGATCTTGTCACTGCGCCCGATGCGCGAGGGCGACGATCCGCGTGACATCTATTGGCGCAAGAGCGTCGAACAATTGATCGTCCGCGAGCGCGCACGCGAAGTTCGACGGGACGTCTCGTACGTGATCGATTCGATCCATCCCGGCCGCACGCCGGACGACGATTGGAGCGCGCGCTTCGAACGCCGCATTCGTGACGTGGCCTCACGCGCCGTGGCCCACATCAAGCGCGGCGATGGCGTCACCGTGCGCGCCCGCAGCGGCGAGCGAGTGCGCGCCACGAGCGCGGTCGGCGCGGACCCGGTGTTGCGCTTTTTGGCCCTTTTGGAGGCAAAGCCCGCCGATGCACCGGCAGACGTAGCCCCGGGCAGCGCACGACCCAACCTGACCAAGGAAAGTGCGTGAGATTCGGGCTGATCCACCGAATCATGACCGACAGCTTGGCCGCCCTGGGCCTGCTGGCGCTGATCACGAGTGGAGAGCTGAACCACTGGCTGGCGATCGCGATCTTGGTTGGCCTGGCGCTCGCGGTCCTGATCCCAGAGAGCTTCCAAGACCGCCTTTTGGCTCGCCGCATCGGCGTCGCGCTGCCCTTGGCGCTGTTCGGGATCCAAGCCGTGCGCCTGTTCACGGGCGCTAGTTTGCTCGAGACCGCCGTGGAGTTCGCAGCGGGCTTGCAGGTGATTCGCTTGGCTACGCGCCGCGGCGCGGCCCACGATCAGCAGGTCATCGTGCTCGCCCTCCTGCACTTGATCGCCGCCACCGTGCTGGGCAGCGGCCTGGCCTATGGCCTGTGTTTTCTGGGCTTTTTGGTGATCGCGCCGGGCGCGCTGGTGCTCAGTCACCTGCGCCGCGAGGTGGAGGGCAATTACCGGCAAGGCGCGCGTGACCGCACCGGCTTACCGGTGGACGTGCCGCGCATCTTGCGCAGCCGACGCGTGATCGGGCGCTCGTTTCTGATCTTCACGTGTCTGCTCTCGGTACCGATTTTCCTGTTCACCTTGGCCCTGTTCGTCGCGTTCCCGCGCGTTGGGCTCTCGCTGTTGCTGCTCAGCCACCCCAAAGCCGAGCGCATGGTCGGCTTCACGGAGCACGTAGACTTGGGTGGTGTCGGTCGGTTGCGCAGTGACCCGACCATCGTCATGCGCGTGGAAGTACCGAATTTGCCGAAGGAACCGCCGTCGCGCGTGGCGCTGTACCTGCGCGGCGCGGCCTTCGATAGCTATCGCGGCAAGAGCTGGTCGCGCAGTTCCGGTGGGGTGCTGCGCGCCGAGCAGCGCGGGCGGCAAATCCAGATCCTGCGTTTTCCAGACTCGCTGCGCGACCGCGTGATGCACATCGACCTGGAACCCATCGAGCCGGCGGTGGTGTTCCTGCCTCCGGAATCAGTCGCGCTCACGGTTTCGCTGCAAGGCGCGTCGCTGATCAACAACGTGCCGCAGATCACCGGCGGCCCAGAAGGTTCACTCACCTACAAGACCCAAGACGACCGCGGGTTGCGTTACGACGTCTCGTTGGCAGGCGCTGACGAGCCGACCTCGGTGTCTTTGAGCGCGAACGACCGCTCGCGCTACCTGACATTGCCCCCGGATTTGCCGCCAAAAGTGGGGGAGCTGGCGCACGCGTGGGTCGGCAACACCACCGACCCCCGGCTGGAAGCGCGCCTGATCGAAGCGCGCCTGCGCAAAGATTACCGCTACGACGTCGACTCGAGCTCGGGCGCCGCCAAAAACCCTCTGTACGATTTTCTGTTCGTGTCCAAGCGTGGCCACTGCGAGTTTTATTCGACGGCGATGGCGGTCATGTTGCGCACTCTGGGCGTGCCCACGCGCAACGTCACGGGCTTCATCGGCGGCACCTACAATCGCTTTGCGCGTTCGTACGCAGTGCGGCAGGGCGACGCCCATTCCTGGGTCGAGGTGTACCTGGACGACACGGGCTGGACCCGCTTCGACCCCACGCCGCCGGCGAGTGCCGCGCCCCAGAGTGACATCACCGGCCTTCTGGCGTTCGTCCGCGATTTCGTGGAGGCCACGACCCAGCGTTGGAATCGCCACGTCATCGGCTACGATTTGAAGCAGCAACTCGGCTTGCTCCGATCCGTGCATCGCAGCTATAGCGCGCTCCGCGATCGCCCGGGCACCATGGGCAAGCTCCTTTCGTCGCCCCGGTCCACGCTGCTCGCCGTGGCTGGCCTAGTGCTTGCGGCGTATGCAGCGATTTGGCTCAGCCGACGGCGCAAGACACTGTCCCCAGCGGCTCGCGCCGCCACCGAGCGCGAAACTGCCGCGCGTGAAATCGTCGAGTTGTACCGACTTCTGGAAGCGGCTCTTGCCACGCGTGGCGTTGCCCGCCCCAGTGGCACACCGCCACGCGCGCACGCACTCAGCCTCAAGGCGCTTGGGCACCCCGTCGGCGAGGAAGCGCTGGCGCTAACCGAGCTGTACATCGCGTCTCGCTTCGGCGGCCTCACGCTCAGCGTCGAAGAGCGGCGCGATTTCGCACGCCGCGCACGGGCGATCCGGGTGCAGCGCACACCCCCCGAACGCGCAGCTGCCTAGTTGGCAACCATCAGGGCAATCGGGCCAAATTGGCCGCTGCTCAAGCGGCCAAACGGCGAAGTACGATTTGCGCAGAGCCAGCCGAACTCTGACCGACGCCATACACCGCTTCGCGACTTGGACGGGCCCGGAGAGCATCCAGCTCGAGGTCCGGCGCGCCGTGCTCTATCCAAGCCACAATGACCGGATGCTCGCCGCTGTTCTCATCAATTTGGAGAACATCCACGGCGATGCCGTGCGCGAGCTCCTCCGCGGTTACTGCGCGCTGAACGGAGGCGAGCGGGCGATGGTTGGCACCCGGCAGCTGGTTCGCGGCAACGCTGTTGGAGGCATATGACTGAACGATCAGGCGGTAACCAGCGCTGGTCGCAGCGGCTAAATCGTGGGCAGAAACTTCCGCGCGCATGCGCTCTACGGACACTGCGCCGAGACTGGTCGCGGCGAGTATGGCCATCCACGAGGCGCTGGCAGCCGCAGAACTCACGACGGATGAGCGCGTTTGGCGCGTTCGCTTTCCGGTGTTGCTTGGGTTTGCCAATTTCGCCTCTGCCTTCTTGATCAACGCTCGAGCGAGGAGTTCGTTTCCTCGTTTCTGTTGATTTGTTTAAGCAGCATTCGTGCCAACCGTTTGAGACGCTCCCCGCATCTCAGATTGAACACTTAGTCGCGATCTTGACGCCCAATCGAGGTCAACGTGCACCCAGGAGGGGGTCTTGCGCGACCTCCCCGGGCGAAATGCTGTCAAATCCCGGTCAAAATGCAGGTTTAGGCTGGGTCAGTAGGGCGGCCACCCAGCTTAATGCTGCCTTGCAGTCAGCAGCGGAGGCCGCGCCGGCCGCGCTGCGTCGATACGGACCCAGCGTCACGGCTAGGTCCCGACCCCGGCGTAACACCGCGAAAGGACCGCGAGTGTGCCGCTCACGACACACCTGTCCGGCACGTGTGGCCCGTTCGGCGTCACCCGCGGACACGAACTCGGACAGACGTCCGCGGTCGTCCAGCAGCTGGTCTTCTTTGGCCAATGCGCCACGCGCGAAGGCATGGAGCGCGGCGAGCGCCGCGGCTTCGTTGTCATAGCGGATGTGCCACGCCACGCCGGTGAGCGCGCCCTCGGAGAAAGTGGTCACACGATCGCCGGCCCAACCGCTCGCTGCTTCACGCGCCGCGCGCGCCGGCATCCATTCTTCGAACAGAATACGCAGAGTTTCCTCGCCGTAGACATCGCTGTACGCGACGTGAGACGGACCGAGCACACTCGGTGCTAATGCGGCCAACGGTTCGGGAGCCTCGTTGGCGTCGTACTTTTCGAGGTGCAGAATTTGCTCGGTGCTCGTGGGTAGCCGCTGCCAAGCGGCCGCCACCGCTGGCCAGCCACCTCGTCTGCGCAGCGCGTTCACGAACGCCAAACCGTCAATGTAGGGAGCGACCACCGAGCGTTTCACGATTGGTGGCACTTGCAGCGCGGAACCCGCGGACAGCGCGCCCTGCAGATCCATCATGGAATCTGGAAGATCCGGCGCGTGCATGCCTTTTTCGGCGAACAAGCCATCGACCATGGCGCTGGTCGCGTCGCCCTCTGCCAATGCGTGTACCGCGCCCTGCCAATCGCCCGCGTCGTCAGTCCAGCCGAGCAGCTTTTCCAGGCCGTAGTGCTGATCTTGTAGGGCGTGCACCAGCTCGTGCCAAAGCGTGGCGTCGAGCTCCTGGCCATGCAGATCGCCCCCTAGGAACATGGTCTTTTCGTGCGGCTCGTAGAAGCCGAGCAGCTCAGAGCGCATCACCGAGAGCAAGCCGCTTCGGTAGTCATACGAGGCGGGCACCGTACCCAGCGCAAACAAGATCTCACCGGATGCACTGACCACTGCGGGCGGAACTTCGGTATCGAGGCTGTGCTCGACGCGCTTCACCATCTCGTCACGCGAAATGATCCGACCCTTGACCGGACCGAGCGCGTCCAGCTCGCGGAGCGCTGAGACATACTTCAGCGCACGAGCCACGGTGCGTTCGGCGGCATCGTCTTCGCTACGGGGCGCGCCCGGCCCCGCGCTGGACACGGAGGCAACGCTCGCGCTGCCTGTGGGCTGAGCGTTCGTTCCAGCGTGCGTCGCGGCATCGCGCGAACTCGCGCAACCGAACACGGCGCCGACAATCGCCAACGCGGCGTGGCACCGCCAACGACTCATGATTGAGCGGCTGCGCGCAAGGCGGCCAGCGCTGCTCGACGATCGGACTGGCCGAAGATCGCGTTGCCCGCGACCAGCATGGTGGCGCCCGCTTCGACCACGCGCGCCGCGGTGTCGGGAGCTACGCCGCCATCGACCTCGAGCTCGACCTTGAACCCCGCTTCGTCGATCATGCGGCGTACGGCGGCAATTTTCGGCAGCACCTGAGACAGGAACTTTTGCCCACCAAAGCCGGGATTTACCGACATGAGCAACACCAAATCCAAGTCGCTCATCAGGTAGCGAAGGCAGTCTTCGGTGGTGTGCGGGTTCAGCACCACGCCCGCTTGTACCTTCAACTCGCGCAGCTGATGCAAGGCGCGCTGTAGGTGTGTGCAGGCTTCCGCGTGAACGCTGATCGAATCGGCACCCGCGTCGGCAAAGGCTTCGAGGTAACGCTCGGGTTCGACGATCATCAGGTGCACGTCGACGTGTACTTTGGTGGCGCGGCGCACGGCTTTCACGATCAACGGGCCGAGCGTGATGTTGGGGACGAAACGACCATCCATCACATCCACGTGGATCCAATCGGCGCCCGCGAGTTCTGCTTCCTTCACCTCTTCGGCCAGCCGTCCGAGGTCCGCGCTCAAGATAGATGGTGCGATACGGAACTCACGTGTGGGCATGGTCAGAAGTGTTACCCGACGGTCCCATTCGCGGCCAGGAGAAGTCGCGTTTCCGGGAAGAATCGCAGGTGAGTGCGTGTTACTCTGCTGGGAGCACCCGGCCCCTCGATTCTCCGTCGCAGCGCAGACTGAGCCCATGATTACTCGGCCCCTCGGTAAGCAAGACTACGATCATATCGTGCAGATCATCGATCGCTGGTGGGGCGGTCCGACGACCGCGCTCGCGCATCCGATTTTCTTCCACGAGCTCGGCGCGATGGCGCGCGTCGTAGAAGACGACGGCATCTTGGTCGGGTTCCTGCTCGGCTTCGTAGCGCCCGGCCCTCCCAAGACCGGCTACGTGCATTTGGTCGGCATTCATCCGGATTACCGGCGGCGCGGCGTGGGCAAAGTGCTCTATCAAACCTTCGAAGAAGACGCGCGCGCTGCGGGTTGCACGCGGCTGAAGGCCGTCACCACCAGCGGCAACGAAGGCTCGATCGCCTTTCATCGCGCGACCGGCTGGAGCGTGACGAGCGTGGAAGACTACGCAGGCCCCGCGCGACCACGGGTCGTCTTCAAGAAGAGTCTATGAGTTTCTCGGCCCCAAGCCCGCTGCCGTTTGACGCCCAGCCCATCAGCGATAGAAGCTGCTCGAAGCGGTCATGAGCAATCCCTCTGAAGGTAGTGTCAGCCCGAGCGAGCTTCGTGGCATCGGATTGTTCGGTGCGCTGAGCGACGAAGTGCTGACCCACCTGGCCGGTACCCTCAGCGTCCAGACGCCGCATGCCGGCGAAGTCGTGTTCCGCGAGGGTGATGACGCGAACGCGATGTACGTCGTGCTTCGCGGCGAGATGGAAGTACTGAAAAAGAGCAAGCGCGCGACCGAAGCCCGCGTTGCTCTGCTCGGCCCGAGTGATTGGTTCGGCGAAATGAGCATCGTCGACATTCAGCCGCGCTCGGCGACCGTGCGGGCGCTCGCGCCGTCTCGGCTCTTGCGCATCACCGCCGCAGATTTAGACGCGCTGTACCGCTATGATTTGCGCTCGTATTCGCTGATCGTGCTGAACTTGGCGCGTGAGTTGAGCCGCCGCTTGCGCGTCGCAGACGGGATCCTCGCGGATCTGATCTCGAACGTGCTCGACCACTACTCGGCCGGGCCGGGCGCGAGCTAATTAGCGCCGGCCGCGCCGGCTTCGTTGGCCGCGCCAGCCTCGTGGGTCGCGCCAGCAACACCTGGACCGTCGCCTCCGTCGCCCCAGTCGGCAGCTCCACCTTCGCCCCCGTACTCGCCCGAGTCGCCGGCAACGCCGATGTCGAGCCCGCCGCCATTACCAGCGGCCGCACCAACGCTTGGCGAACCAGCTCCGGACGAGGCACCGGCGTAGCCGTTGTTGCCGCTGCCCCCAGTATTGCCGGGGCGACCGCTGGTGTTACCGGGCGGATCCGGCTGAGGATTCAGCAGGCACGCTGACGTCAGGAACGCCAACAACAGCCACTTGTGCCAACGAGCGCGCATCGAGTGACACACTGCCTAGCACGCCCTGCGCCAAGCAGAATTGTTTAAATGTCCCGTGCTGACGCTGATTCGCGTGGCACCACTTGGCACATATCGCGACTCGAGCGTCAGGTTTGAAAGCCTCAGAATCCCGCGGACCCGCTTTCGGACGGCAGTGGACCGCCGCCCGAGCCGCCGCCTCCGCCTTGCGCGGCGCCGCCGAAGCCCGCGTGGCCCGACGAACCGCCGCTGCCGGAAGCGCCTGCTGCGCCGCCGTGGCCCGAAGCACCTGCTGCGCCGCCATGGCCCGAAGCACCTGCTGCGCCGCCATGGCCCGAAGCACCTGCTGCGCCGCCATGGCCCGAAGCACCTGCTGCGCCGCCATTTCCAGCCGCGCCGGCCGCGCCACCTCTGCCCGAAGCGCCCGCTTCGCCGCCCTTTCCACCTGTGCCAGGACTCCCGCCCGCGCCGCCGGTGGCAGGGAACGAGCCGCCGGAACCTGCACTCGCGAGTGCCCCCGCGCCGCCGGCAAAGCCCGATGAAGTACCGCCACCGCCAGGCTCGCCCGTTGTGCCGCCAAACGCGCCCGTCGCGCCGCCCGAACTCGTACTGCCCGCAGTGATGATTGGGCCTGCACCAGCGATGCTTGGGCCGCCGCTCGCCGCGGACGGCGCGCCGCCCGCGCTCGAGCCGGTTCCCGCGGTACCCGGTGCGCCTGTGGGGCAAATGCCACCGGGAGGGACCGGGATCGGATTGAGCGGGTTACAGTCGCCCGCGCCAGCGCCGCCGCAGCCGGTCGCGATGACAACCAAGCCCAACCAGCTCCAGTGGGTCAGCCTCCCGTTCATGGCGCGAGGGTTAGCAAATTTCCGGCCAACCTGCGTCCTGCTTCAATCATTTGCCGCGCGCGCTGCGCGCCTGCTCGAGCAATGACAGGGCAGCGCCGAGATCCGCCGGCGACGCTTCGAGGCCCGTTGCAACGCGTTCGAGCTCGTTCGAAAGCTCCCTCAGCACCACGCTGATCTCGTCCGCGTTGGCGGCAAAGATATCGCGCCACATGATCTCTGCACCACCCGCGCTGCGTGTGGTCCCGCGATACGCAGGGCCCGCCGCGGGCAGGGCCCCGGCGCGAGTGGCCAGCACGCTCAGCGCGCTGGCCACCAACTGCGGCGCGTGACTCGTATAGGCGACCGCGCGATCGTGGGCTTCGACGCTCAAATGCACGCTCTTTGCGCCCACCAACGCCAACAGCCGTTCGACCCGCGCGAGCGCCTCGGGTTCGCTGTTTTCGGGGCATAACAGCCAGGTTTGCTGCTGAAATAAGTCTGCGCGCGCGCGCGCTGCGCCGCCTTCGGGTCCGCCCGCCATGGGATGCCCAGGCACGAAGTAGCGCTCCCGCGGAAGGCCGGATACGGCCGCGCAAATCGAGCGCTTGGTCGAACCGCAATCGGTGATGACCTCGGCCGCCTCCAGCAAGACCGGGAGTTCGGCGCGTATCACCGCGACGGGCGCGGCCAGCACGCACAGCTCTGCGTCGGCTACGGCGCTCTGTACGCGCGCGCGATTCGTGCTGTCGATCTGCTCGTCGGTCAGCGCGCGCACCTGCTGACTGCTGACGGCCTTCGGCAGATCGATGGCGATCAGGTGAATCTTGGGCTCGGCCTTGCGTACAGCAGCGGCAATCGACGCCCCGATCAGTCCGAAGCCGAAGATTGCGAGGCGCTTCATTTGCGCACGACGGCGCCAATCTCACGCAGACGCTCGGCGAGCTCCACCGCCTCGCTCCAGCGCAGAGTCGCCGGCACACGCGGGACTTCACCCTCGCGGCCGACCCAAGTGCGTAGGATCACGCCGTCGGCACCACCGGCAATCGCCGCGCAAGCGACGGCCTGCGAATACTTGGCGCGCTGCGCGATGCTGGCAACGTCGACCACGAGCGGCAAGTGGGTGCGGATCTTGGCGCGCGCGATGGCCGCGATTTCCAAGGTGCGTGCGCCATTCGGGTATTCACCGCCGGCTTCCAGCAACACGACCTTCTCGGAGCCACGCTCGAGCTCTCGCTCGGCGGCGCCGATCCACGCGTTGGCACCCCAGCTGGGCTGGCGCTCGACGAAACGCACGGGAAAAGCCTGCTGCAGCGGCTGGGGGTGCATGGACAAGCAGACCAGCGAACCCACGTTTTCGAAGGCCAAATGCGAGCGTGTGACGGCCGCATCGAAAGGCCGACCCGCCGCAACACGATACGGAAGCTCAGCCGACTCCGGCGCTTCGTCGTCGCCCGGGCCGCGCTTGCGGGTGGAGCCCCGCAGACCGACCGGCTCGATGGCGATCCAAGGACGCTCACCGCCTATGCTGCCCCACGCACCTTCCACCACCGTGGAACGCTGCTTGAAGCGGCGCGACGCCAGTCGGAACGGTTCGCTCACGCGCGTCACTTGCGCGACGCCTTCGAATTCGCTCACGACTGAAACGTCATTTGCGCTGACGTCTCCGACCACACCGAGGATCGAACGCGATTGTCCGCTCGAACGGTGCACATCGAAGCCGGCAGCCACCAGGAAAGAAATCACGCTCTCGATCGCCGCATCCGACGCATCGGGCTCCATCACCACGATCATGTTGGACTCGCGAGCGTACCAAAGAGCACGATCTCTTACCAGTGAGCGATCGGCGATCCGCACAGTGGCTCGCCCGGTAAAGGAACGCTATGGTTTGAGGCTGAGCCGGGCTCGCCTTTTTCGGGCGGACCCACGGGCGCCGCCATGACCACCCCCAACGACACGATGATTGGAACCCTGGCCGCGGGGCGCTACCGCGTGCTGAAGCTGCTGGGAGAGGGCGGGATGGGTCAGGTCTACCTGGCCGAACACGTGGCCATCGAGAAGCGCGTGGCGCTCAAGATCCTGCGCGCCGAGTTCGCGGCCAAGGGCGAGATCGTGACTCGCTTTCAGCAAGAGGCGATCAGCGCGTCGCGAATCAAGCACCCCAATGTGCTGGATGTGTTCGACTTCGGACAGCTCGAAAACGGCTGCTTCTTCCTGGCCATGGAGTACCTGGAGGGGAACGACCTGGCGGATGAGCTCTCCCGCCGACGCGTACTCGGCGTGGCGGGCGGTATCCGCATCTCGATGCAGATCTGCCGGGCGCTGGCCGCGGCGCATGCCAATGGCGTCGTGCACCGCGATATGAAGCCGGAAAACGTATTCTTGCAACGCACCGCGGACGGCGAAGAGATCGTAAAAATCGTCGATTTCGGCATCGCACAGCTGCGCTCCAAAGACGCCGAGGTGGTTCAAACCAAGCGCCGCTTGACGCGCACGGGCATGATCTTCGGTACGCCTGAGTACATGGCCCCCGAGCAGGCGGGCGGCAAACACGCCGATCCGCGCTCCGACATCTACTCGGTGGGCATCATCATGTACGAGATGTTCACGGGCGCGGTCCCCTTCACGGGGGACACGTTCTTGGGCGTCTTGGCCAAGCACCTGAGCGATCCAACCCCGCTGCCCAACGCGATTTATCCGGAAATCGCCATTTCCAGCTCGCTCCAAGCCGTGATCATGCGCGCGCTGGAGAAGGACCCGTCCGTCCGCTACCAGACGATGCTCGAGTTCGCCCAGGCCATCAGCGCCAGTACGGACGCCGCAGCCTTGGGCTACCGGCCCGCGGTCACCACGGGCAGCGAGCATCCCACGATGTTCGGTCCCCACACGGGCGGCACGCCGACTCACGCGCAGTTCGCGCCGTCACCATCGGCGGTTGCGCCTGTCCACGGTCCAGGTCGCGCCAAAGATACGGACGCTGCGCGCGCTGAAACCCTCATCGGCGCCGAGGCGAGCGCGCGTTCCCAGGCGCCGCGGGCCAAAGGCGGGCTCGTCGCAGCGTCGGTCGCGATCGTCGCACTGGGTGGCGCGGGAGCCTGGTTTCTAACTCACCGCGGCGGCGGGAACACCACTCCCACGCGGGAGACCAGCTCCGCCGTGGCCGCCGTACCGCCGGCGCCGCCTGTATCGGCGATCAAGCCCGCGCCGGCGCCCTCGGTCGAAGCCGCAGTCGCGCCCTCGAGCGGCATTCACCTCTCGGTGACCACCGAGCCCAGCGGCGCGCTTTTGCTGAAAAACGGCTTTCAAGTGTGCGACCAGACGCCCTGTGAGGTGCTCGCCGCGTCCGCCGAAATCGTCGAGTTTCAAGCCGTCAAAGGCGCCCTGAAGGGGACCGCCAAAGTGCTCGCTCAACAGGACCAAAAGGTCACGATCAAGCTGTCGGGCGCCGCGCCTGCAGCCGCCCCCAAGCCCGCCGCGCAGCGCCTGTGCGAGGTCGAGGTCGACGGGCTGAAGATTTTGCGCGCCTGCAAGTAAGCCTCGAGACGAGCGGCTGGGTTATCCCCGGAAACCAGCCCTGTGTTAGCTTCCCCGCCGATGCGGATCCTGCGGCGAACCCTGATTTCCGGATTGTGCGCGACAGCCCTGGCCACGGCCATCGGCTGCAAGAAAAACACGGCGGACAGCGGCACCGGCAATGCGGACGCGACCGAAGTCGTGATCGGCCACTACGCCTCGATGACCGGCAGCACCGCCCACTTCGGGCAAGACACCGATCGCGGCGTACGCCTGGCGCTCGAGGAGCTGAACGCGCAAGGCGGCGTGCTGGGTAAAAAGCTGAAACTCGTGACTCTGGATGACCGCGGTGATTCCGCGGAAGCCGCCAACGCGGTCAATCGCTTGATCGACGTGGAAAAGGTGAGCGCGGTCATCGGCGAAGTCGCGTCGAGCTTGTCGCTGGCCGGCGGGCGCGTGGCCCAGCGCCGCAAAATCCCGATGATCTCACCGACCTCGACCAACCCCAAAGTGACCGAGGTGGGGGACTACATTTTCCGCGTCTGCTTCATCGATCCGTTCCAGGGCAAGGTCATGGCGCTATTCGCGCGCAACAACCTCAAGCTCGACCGAGTCGCAATCTTGAAGGACGTGAAAAACGACTACTCGATCGGCTTGGCCGATGCGTTTCAAAAGTCGTTCACCGCGCTCGGGGGAACGATCGTAGTCGAGCAATCGTACGCGCAAGGCGATACCGATTTCAGCGCGCAGGTGACGGCGATTCGCGGCACCCAAGCGCAAGCGGTGTTCGTACCGGGCTATTACTCCGAGGTCGGCACGATCGCCCGCACCGCCGATCGCTTGGGCCTCAAGGTTCCGCTCTTGGGCGGGGACGGCTGGGATTCGCCGGATCTGTTCAAGATCGGCGGCGATGCCATCAACGGCTCGTATTTCTCGGACCACTTCGCTCCCGACGTCTCGACCGACAAATCCAAGGCATTCGTGGCCAATTTCACGAAAAAGTACGGGCAAGCGCCGACCGGTCTGGGCGCGCTCGGCTACGAGGCCGCGCTGGTCTTGGTCGATGCCATCAAGCGCGCCGGTAAGACCGACCCGAGCGCGATTCGCGACGCCATCGCGGCGACCAAAGACTTCGAAGGCGTGACCGGCAAGATCACGATCGACGCTCAGCGCAATCCGCAGAAGAACGCCGTGGTGCTCAAGGTCGAAGCCGGCAAAGCGAAGTTCGAAACGTCGATCGCGCCCTAGCGCCCCACTCCGCGTGACTCAGTTCCTTCAGCAGATCATCAACGGCCTCTCGCTCGGGTCGATCTACGCCCTGATCGCCCTGGGCTACACGATGGTCTACGGCATCTTGAAGCTGATCAACTTCGCCCACGGCGAGGTGTTCATGGTCGGAGCGTACACCGGCTTCTACGCCGCCGGGGCCCTGGGCGTCGCCGGCTTCGAGGCGCAAAATCAGGGTTTTCCGTGGTACTTGGCGTTGCTGGTCCTGATCATCGCCATGGCCGCCGCGGCGCTCTTGGGCGTGACCATCGAGTTCTTGGCGTATCGTCCGGTGCGCAGCGCCCCGCGCCTCACGCCGTTGATCACGGCCATTGGCGTCAGCTTGTTCTTGCAGAACGCGGGCATGCTGCTGTTTTCGCCCAATCCGCAGCGCTACCCGGCGATCTTGAGTGAAGTGCGCTTCGAGCTGTTCGGCGTGATCGTGACCAACATCAAGTTGACGATCTTCGCGGTCGCGTTGTGCTTGATGCTCGGCTTGCACCTGTTCGTGCAGAAGACTTGGACCGGGCGGGCGATGCGCGCGCTGTCGTTCAACATCGATGCCGCCAAGCTGATGGGTATCGACACCAATCAGGTGATCCGCTCGACGTTCGCGATCGGCTCGGGCTTGGCCGCCGCGGGCGGCATCTTGTTCGGCCTAGACCAAATCACGATCAACCCATTGATGGGCGTGCTGACTGGTCTGAAGGCCTTCGTGGCCGCCGTTTTGGGCGGAATCGGCAGCATTCCCGGCGCGGTCGTCGGCGGGCTGTTGATTGGCTTGGCGGAGCAGCTGACCGCCGGTTATCTCTCGCCCGAGTACCGCGACGCGATCACGTTCGTGATCTTGATCCTGATCTTGCTGCTCAAGCCCGAGGGCTTGCTCGGCATCGTGCGCGTGGAGAAGGTGTGATGCGTGCGGCTGTTCGCCTCGCCATCGCCGCGGCTGCGCTGCTGGCGATCTATGGCTTGCAGTTGGGCGTCGAGGCCGGCTTCACCGAGTACGTGCAGCGCATCATTTTGCTCGCGGGCATCAATGTCATCCTCGCGGTCGGGTTGAACCTGATCAACGGCACGACGGGGCAGTTCTCGATCGGACATGCGGGGTTCATGGCCGTGGGTGCCTACGGCACGGCCTTCGTGGGCGTGCAGCTGGCGGGGCCCGTGCATGCGGCGCTCGGCTCCGGCGCCTTTTCGGACGCGCTCGTCTTCAACTTGGCATTGCTCGCCGGCGCGCTATTTGCGGGCATTTTCGGGCTGATCGTGGGCATGCCCAGCCTACGCCTGCGTGGTGATTACCTGGCGGTAGTCACGCTCGGCTTCGGCGAGATCATCCGCATTCTGTTCAACAACGCGACCTTTCTCGGTTCGGCCACGGGTTACTCCGGCGATGATCCTTCGGGGCTGCCCGCGTACACGAATTTCTTTTGGGTGTTCGCTTGGGTCGCAGCGATCGTGATCTTGATTCACAACTTGACCTTCTCGCAGACCGGTCGCTCGCTGACCGCAATTCGGGAAGACGAGATCGCGGCCGAGGCCATGGCCACGCCCACCACGCGCTTGAAGGTGACCGCGTTCGCCATCAGCGCCGCCACGGCCGGCATCGCGGGCGGCCTGTTTGCGCACATGCAGGCCGGCGTGCGCCCGGAAGATTTTCGCTTCGAGCGCTCGATCGACATGGTCGTGATGATCATCGTCGGCGGTTTAGGCTCGATTTCCGGCGCGATTTTGGGCGGAATCTTCGTCGCGGTGTCGCTCGAGCTGATGCGCGATCTGCAGCAATACCGGCTCGTACTCTATGCGCTGCTACTGATCGTGATCATGATCGTGCGACCCCAAGGTCTGCTCGGCGCGCGCGAGCTGCATCATTTGCTGCGCCGGAAGAAGCCAGCCAAAGCCACCACGCCATCGGAGAGCGCGTGAGTTTGCTCGAGCTCCGCGCGGTGGATAAGATCTTCGGCGGCCTGCACGCCGTGCGCGGTGTTTCGTTTCAGGTCGAGAGAGGCGCGATCTTCGGCTTAATCGGTCCGAACGGCGCGGGCAAAACCACGCTCTTCAACGTGATCACGGGCGTTTATACGCCCGAGCACGGCCAGATCTTGTTCGATGGCCAGAACATCGCCGGCCTCAAGCCGGCGCTGATCGCCGAACGCGGCGTGGCGCGCACGTTTCAAAATATCCGCATTTTCCGGACCATGACCGTTGCCGAGAACGTGATGGTCGCGGGCCACCACTTACACAAGGCCAGCATCGCTTCGGCCATGCTGCGCACGCGCGCCTACGATCGCGACGAGCAAGCGCTCGCCAAGCGCGCCCACGAGCTGCTCGAAGTCTTGGGTCTGGCGGAGCTCGCCGACGAGGTCGCGGGCAGCTTGCCGTACGGCTCCCAGCGGCGCCTGGAGATCGCCCGTGGTCTGATGCTCTCGCCGCAGCTCTTGCTGCTGGATGAGCCGGCCGCGGGCATGAATAGCCAAGAAGCGCGGACCTTGAACGAACAGATCCGCTTCCTGCGCGATCAGCTCGGCCTGACCGTGATCCTGGTGGAGCACAACATGGCCGTGGTCATGAACGTGTGTGAGACCATCCACGTGGTCGACCACGGCGAGACGATCGCCCAGGGCACACCCGCCGAAATCAAGGTCCACCCCAAGGTGCTAGCGGCCTATTTGGGCGAAGAAGAGCCAGGAACCGAGGCTTCGCCATGAGCACGCCAGTCGCGCTCGAGCTCGCGGCGGTGAGCGTGAAATACGGCGGGATTGCCGCCTGCAAAGACGTCTCCTTGAGCGTCGAGCGCGGCGAAATCGTGACTTTGATCGGTGCCAACGGGGCCGGCAAGAGCAGCGTGCTGAAATCGATCATGCAGCTCGTGCCCCACGCGAGCGGCACGGTGCGTGTGCTGGGGCGCGACGTGAAGAATATGGCTACGCACCGCGTCGTGGAGCTGGGCGCCGCGTTGGTACCGGAAGGGCGCGCCATCTTCGGTAATTTGAGCGTACGCGAGAACCTGCTCTTGGGTGCCTTCTTGAATCGCAGCGCGGCGGCCATCGAAAAGAATCTGGCGCGCAGCATCCAATTGTTCCCACGCCTCGGCGAACGCATCGAGCAGAACGCGGGCACCCTGTCGGGCGGCGAACAACAAATGCTGGCCATCGCCCGCGCGTTGATGGCCGACCCGCAATTGATTTTGCTCGACGAACCGAGCTTGGGCCTCGCCCCGAAGCTCGTATCGCAAATATTCGAATCTATTATCCAAATTGCCAAGTCCGGGATCACGATTCTGCTCGTCGAACAGAACACCCGCTTGGCTCTGCAAGTCGCGCAGCGCGCTTACGTGCTGGTCACGGGTGAGGTCGTACTGTCCGGCGCGAGCGCCGATCTGCGAACGGATCCACGGATACGTGAAGCGTACCTCGGCGAAAATATCCAAGCCTGATCCGCGCACCGACCGCTCGCGTTTCACGTTTCATGGGAACGTACGCGACACGCGCTACGGATGGTTGCGCCTCACACCCGCCTATTCCGTGCACCTAGTGCGCGAGCTACTCGAAGCACGCGCACTGCCCGAGCTCCCCGTACTCGACCCATTTTGCGGTACGGGCACCACGCTGCTCACCTGCGCGGAGCTGGGCATCTCTGGTGCCACGCTGGACGTGAACCCATTCCTGGTCTGGCTCGCGCGCGCGAAAACTGCAAAATATAGCGCTAAATCCCTGGTGCGCGCGGACCTGCTGATCGGCGAGATGGGTCGAGCGGCGCTCGCTCGCGGCAACGCCCCCTGGTTGCCCGCGCTGCATCAGATCGACAAATGGTGGGGTAAGCCGGCGCTGCACGCGCTCGGTCGAGCCTTCGTCGTGCTGCAACAGACAGACGCGGACAAGCCCGCGCAAGATCTGGCCAAGCTTGCGTTTTGCCGCAGCTTGATCAAGAGCGCGAACGTGAGCTTCGGCCACCAATCGATGTCGTTCGCACAAGACGATCGAAAGACCGCCAGCGCGCGACACGTGTCACTCGCACTGCGCGAAGCGTTCACGTCGATCGCCAAAGCTGCCGCGGTGGCACTACCGACGAGCCCCCGAAGAGTGCACCAGGGTGACGCGCGCAGCGTGGCAAAACACGTCGGAAAGACGATATTTGGCAGCGTCATCACCTCACCGCCGTACGCCAATCGCATGAGCTATGTGCGTGAGTTGCGGCCTTACATGTACTGGCTCGGCTATTTGGAAGAGCCAAGCGACGCGGGCGAACTCGATTGGCAAGCCATCGGTGGCACCTGGGGTTCGGCTACCAGCCGCGTCGCGGTCTGGCAGAGCAAACGCAAGAGCCCACTGGAAGACCTCGATCAGATCACGCGCAAGATCGCCGAGCACAGCGACGTCTTGGCGCGCTACGTCGCCAAGTACTTCGTAGACATGCTCGAGCACGTGAAGAGCCTGTCAGGGGTGATCGCACGTGGTGGCCAGGTGCACTACGTGGTCGGCAATTCGAAATTCTTCGACGTGCTCTTGCCGGTCGAGCGCATCTTCGCTGAAATCTTCGAATTGTGCGGGTTTAGCGGGGCGAAGATCACGACCCTGCGCAAGCGCACCAGCAAGCCCGAATTGTTCGAGTACCTGGTCAGCGCAACCAAACGCTGACAGTCGCGCAGAGGCTCGGAGCGCGCTATCGTTGCCGGGTGAACCGCGCCAGTGCCAGGACCGCGCTCTTCTTGATTCCGCTGACTTTGCTCGCCAGTTGCACGCCCAGTGCGCCCCCGCGCTGGGCGGAGGGTGGTGCGGCCTTGCAGATTGCTCCTGCACGTTGGCAGCGCGGCGACTCGGACAGCGTCGAGATCCAAGCCGATGGCCGCGTGCTGGAGGGCGGCATTTTTCGCTTCAGCATCGACCGCGTGGGTCGCGTGACCGACGAAGCCTACGACGCATTTGCCGTGCTTTTGCCGGACGGTCACGTCGTGGGCACGGATGATCGTGCGCTCGGCTACGTGGGCGTGAGCAATGCAACGCCACCCTTCTCTGGCCAAGCTTGGCTCAGCCTGCAACCGGACGGCCGCGTGGTGTTCTACGGCCCGGAGGGCGATCGCTCCGCGTTCGGGCAATGGACGGGCTGCAACGGCGCGAACCGCCGCACGTGCACGCTCGTCACTCAGATTTTCACCGTCCAGAACTTCCGCGCTGCGCCAATGTACGGTCCGACCTTCGGCGTAGGCGTCGGGGTCGGCGTCTGGCACTGACCACGCGCGTTTTGTGCGTTCCGCGGCAATTTAGGCTATTAACCAGGCCGCCACCTTTTCTGGGAGCCCGAGGATAGTCACATGTTGGATGCCCGCTACGTCGCAGATCATTTCGATGAGGTTCGCGCTCAGCTCGCCCGCCGCGGCACGGAGTACGCAGAGGCCATCGACGGCGTGGTCAGTCTGGTCACGTCGCGCCGCGAGCTCACGCGTAAGACGGAGCTGCTCCAAGCCGAGCGCAACACCGCCAGCGATGCGATGGCGAAGCTCGCCAAGAGCGGTGACAAAGAGGGCATGGCCGCGCGCCGTGACGAGCTGAAAGCGCTCTCCGAAACCGTCAAAGCCCTCGAGCTCGATCTCGCCGCTGCCGAAGCGCAGATCGAAGAGATCCTACTCAGCATCCCCAACGTGCCGCACGAAACCGTCCCGGACGGACAGACCGAAGACAAAAACGTGGTCGTTCGCACCGGGGGCGACAAGCCGAGCTTCGCCTTCGAACCCAAGCCGCACTACGAGTTGGGCGAAAAGCTCGGCATTTTGGACTTCGAACGCGCCGCCAAGCTGTCCGGCGCGCGCTTCTCGGTGCTCTGGGGCCTGGGCGCGCGCCTGGAACGCGCGCTCGCCACCTTCATGCTCGAGCTGCACACGGGCGAGCACGGCTACACCGAGGTCTATCCGCCGTACTTGGTCAAAGCCGAAGCCCTCCGCGGCACGAGCCAGCTACCCAAGTTCGAAGACGATCTGTTCAAGACCAAGCGCAGCGATCCCAACGATCCGAGCGCGCTGTACCTAATCCCCACGGCTGAAGTACCCGTGACCAACCTGCACGCGGACGAGATCTTGGAAGCCTCCCAGCTGCCGCTCGGCTACACCGCGTACACCCCGTGCTTCCGCAGCGAAGCCGGCTCCTACGGTCGCGACGTGCGCGGCCTGATCCGCCAACACCAATTCGACAAAGTCGAAATCGTCCGTTTTTCGACGCCCGAACAATCGCTCGCAGAGCTCGAGAAACTCACGCTGCACGCGGAAGAAGTGCTCAAGCGGCTGAATTTGCACTACCGCGTCGTCGAGCACTGCGCGGGAGATCTCGGTTTCGCCGCCACCAAAGGCTATGATCTCGAAGTCTGGCTGCCCTCGCAAAACACCTACCGCGAAATCTCCAGCTGCTCCGTCTTCGGTGATTTCCAAGCCCGCCGCGCCAAAATCCGCTACCGCCCGGAAGCCAAAGGCAAGCCGCGCCTCGTACACACCTTGAACGGCTCGGGCCTCGCCATCGGCCGCACCTGGGTCGCCATCCTCGAACAGTTCCAACAAGCGGACGGCAGCGTGCTGCTCCCCGAAGCCCTCCACCCCTTCATGCGCACCGATCGCCTGAGCCTGCCGAAGAGCTGAACGCCCCTCGGCCGAGGGCTGAAGGTCGTTGATGTGGTTGATGGTCACGCGCCACGAACAACAACGACCCAGCCTTCGGCGGCGCGGACGATCCCCAGAGAGAGGGATTTACCGCTAAAAGGCCAGAAGCCAGGGAGAAGGGGACGGGATCGGGGTCCCCCTCCGCGTCGCTCCGCGTCCCGTAGACTCGGTGATCGCCTTGGCGCGTTCCGCCATTCACAGCGATAGAAACGCATTGTCGCCGAGCGCGCGTGATCGGCGCTTGGCGACGCACTGTGAATTGAGCGTGACCGCCAGATGGAGGCGGTGCACTCAGCGTGCAAGGGGCTGCATTCAGCGCTGGCTGCGAACATCGTCGCAGTCTGCTTGTTCAGCGGCGTAAACGGACTGCCACGAGCAACCCCAATCTCTTCTCTCCTTCTTCTGGCGTTTTGGCGTTTTGGCGGTTCGATGCTGGGAGACGCTCAGATCGCGCTTGCCGTTTTATTTCGCAGTATTGTCGCTCGGCGCGCGCTCGCCGGACGACAATGAGCCGGGAATAGGGCACGGTGTGGGGTGCGATGCGGGGTTGTGATCGCCCCACTCTCGTTCGCCAGAACAGCGCGAGCAACTGGCACTCGCTCTGTCCGACTGGATGACGCGGGATGGGAAGGCTAAACTATGGCGATGTTCGGTTCCGAGCAGCTGACGGTGCACTTTCCGGACAGTGCCGAGATGCCTGAGGGGACGTGGCACTTCAAGTTGCGCGCGCTGATCTACGACTTTTTGGTGCTTGCCTTCGGCGAGATCGCCACGATTGGCAGTGAACAGTTCGTGTACTGGGACCCGACGAATCCGCGGGTCTGCTTGTCGCCCGACGCCTTCGTGTATTTTGGCGCCAAGAACGAACACTTTCGCTCGTGGAAGGTGTGGGAGCGCGGCGTTCCCCAAGTGGCGGTGGAGGTGATCAGCGGTTCGGAGAGCGAGCTCGGCTGGGATGAAAAGCTCGAACGCTACCTCCAGCTCGGAGTGAGCGAGCTGGTTTGGTTCGATCCCGAAACTTCCGAGCATCCGCTACGTATCTGGGACCTCGTGGATGGTGAACTGCGCGAGCGGGGCTTGCTCCAGCCGTCGGCCCAAAGCCGCCATTTAGGCGGATATTGGCTGCCCGTTGCCGAAGCGGGTGGCCTCACCTTGCGTTTGAGTCGAGATGAGCACGGGCGCACGCTTTTCCCAACCGCCGCGGAGCACCATGCTGACGCCCGGCGCGCTGCTGAAGCGGCGCTAAGCGCCGCCGAGCAGCGCATTGCCGAGCTCCAAGCGGAGCTGAACCGAAAAGGCTAGTTTCAGCGCCGCTTCTTGCCGCGAGCGCCGCCCGTACTGCTGCTCTTCTTGCCGTCGCCCGTGCGCTTCGCGCCCGGTCCGCCGCTGGTGGCCGCGGTTTTGCCGCTGCGGCCGGGCTTGTAGCTCTTGCCGCCACCGGTGGTCGGCTTGGCGGCGCCTTTGCGCGTGGGCACCGGGCGATGACCGACTTTGAGCAAGGGCGCGCCGCGGCCGCGCGAGGCCACGCGCGGGCCTGCGCCGCGCTTGCCGGGCGCGCGCGCGCCCGGTTTTCCGGCGCTTTCCCGGGGTTCGTGGGGCGCAAGGCCCTCGCCGTCTTCCAGGGCCTGCAGCACGGCCTCGGGCACCACGCGGCGCGCGAGCACTTGGCGGCGCAGGATGGCGACGTCTTCGATCACGACGGCGAGGCGATCGCCGAGCGAGATGGTGTCGCCCGAGCGGGAACCAACGACGCTCAGTTCGTCGTCGGACATCTCGTAGTGATCGGGACCCATGCTCTCGTGCTTCACGAGTACGTCCACGAACGGCGTATCGAGCGTCACGTACGCGCCGCTGCCGACCAGCGCGGTGACCACGCCTTCGCAGGTTTCGCCGATGTGATCGCGCATCAGCAAGCAGCGATACAGATCGACGACCTCGCGCTCCACGTCCATTGCGGCGCGCTCGCGCACGCTGGCCGAGGTCGCGCTTTGGGCGAGCTGTTCCAAGGCCGGTTCGCCCGTGATCGGCTTGCCGCCGCGCAGCAAGTGCTTCACGGCGCGATGCACCTGTACGTCCGGGTAGCGACGAATCGGCGAGGTAAAATGCAGGTAATTCGTGGACGCGAGCCCAAAGTGGCCGACGTTCTTGATGTCGTAGGCGGCTTGTTTGAGCGAGCGCAGCAGGAGCATTTCGAGCACTTGCTTGCGCGCGTGGGTCGAGATGCGCTGCAAGAACTTGGACACGCCGAGCGGCTCGCTCATCTCGTCCGCGTTGAACTCGACGCCGAGCTTTTCGGCGACTAGGCCGAGCCGCGCCAGCTTCTGGGGATCGGGCTTGCCGTGAACGCGGTAAATCGCGGGGGACTTCTTGTTGCCGAGCCACGTCGCGACCAACTCGTTCGCGAGCAGCATCAGCTCTTCGATCATGTTGTATGCGCGCTTGATACCGGGATCCGAAGTGCGGCGCGTGACGTCGATCGGAGCTTTGGTGGTCGGGTCGAGCGTGAGCTTCGCCTCGGGCAAATCCAAATCGAGCGAACCGCGGGCCATGCGCGCTTTGCGCAGCTTCTTGGTCAGCTCCTCCATCACGCGCAGCTCTTTTTTGAAGGCCTCCGCGGGCGCGCTCTTGGGCGGAATATCGGTAAAACCCAGGGTTCGGGCCACGCCGCCGTAGGTGAGCATGGCGGCCGAGCGCATCACGCCTTCCACGATTTCGAAGGTCTTCACTTTGCCGTCGCGATCGAGATCGGCGATCACGCACAAGCACAAGCGCTCCTTCTCGGCGAGCAGCGAGCAGAGATCGGCGGCCAGCGCCGCGGGCAGCATCGGGATCGCGCGATCGGGCAGGTAGATGGTGCAGCCGCGGCGGAGGGCCTCTTTGTCGAGCTCGCTACCCGGTTGCACGTATTCACTGACGTCGGCAATCGCGATCCAGGCGCGGAAGCCGTCGCCCTGTTTTTCGACCCACACCGCGTCGTCGTGGTCGCGCGCATCTTCGGGATCGATGGTGGGCAACGGCACCGAGCGCAGATCGACGCGGCCTTCCATGTTCAGCGGCAAGAGCCGAACGGCCATGGCTTCGGCTTCGCGAATCGCGCCCTCCGGATGCTGCTCGGTGACCTGCTCGCGGATCAAGATCTTGGCGACCTCGACGTTGGGGTCGCCGGGCGAGCCGAGCACCGTGATCAGCTCTCCTTCTGGATTTTCGTCGGGAAATTCCGGGAATTTCGTGATCTCGGCGACGGCCGCGTCGCCGTCTTCACCCTGTTTGTTGGCGGTGGAGAGCACGATCGGACCGCGCAAGCGCGAGTCGTCCGGTTCGAGCCACACGCTCTTGCCGCGGCGGCGCAGCACGCCCGCCACGCGCGGATTGCGACGGGCCACGACGTGATCGACACGCCCCTCGGCGCCGCGCGATGAACGATTGATCACGGTCACCTTCACGCGATCGCCGTGAAGCGCCGCACCGATCTGTTCGGGCGCGATGTACAGATCGTCGTGTCCGACCGAATTGACGAAGCCGAAGCCGCGCGGGTTCAGCGAGAGCACGCCTTCCCAGCCCTCGGTCTGCTGCACTTCACGCAGCTCGGCCGTGTAGCGCCCGCCGTTCAAGCGCTTGATCCGCTTCTGTTCCGCGAGTTCATCGAGCGCGGCGATCAGCTTCGGCACCTGAGCGGCGCTCACGCCGAGTTGGGCCGCGAGCTCGCGGGCGTGGATCGGTTTCTTTGCTTCAACGACCATGCGAATCACTTCGCCCTTCGCTGGGATTCGACTAGCCATGGCGGCCTTCTACCACCTTCTGGCGGCCAAAAGCGGCTCGCCGGTCGTTCCTGGAAAAGGCCGTTCGTTGGGCTTTTTGCGCGGTTCGGGCTAAGAATCCGGGGTGCGAAGGGCGCTTGGTCTGTTTGGTGTGCGGCTCGCCGCGGTCTTGGCTTTGGCCGTCTCGGCGGCTCTCTTGGTCGACTACATCGGGCGTACCCCGACCTTCTGCGGGGTCGGCTCCGGGTGCGCCGAGGTTCGGGGCAGTGGCTACGGCTACGTCGTCCTATCCGAGCTGCCCGTGCCACTACCCGCTTTCGGGATGTTCGGGTTCGCGCTGCTCTTGGGCCTCGCACTGACGCGCGGTCTGACGCGCTGGGTGCCCCTGGCCGCGGTGCTGGGCGGCATGATTGGCCTGTACTTGTTCGGCCTCCAGTGGCTCAAGATCGGTCACTTCTGTTCGCTGTGCGTGACCGTGGATGCCCTGAGCCTGGTGGCGGCGATCTGCGGTGTCTTGCAATGGCGGGGCGTAGGCGACGCGAACGAGGCGTTCGGCCTGCGCTGGGGCGCCTGGCCGCTGCTCGCCTGTTTGGCCTTGCTCGCGCCGCTCGGCTGGCCGCAGCTGCGACCCGCTGCGCCGGTGCCCGCGGGCGTGCAAAAGCTGTATCGGCCCGGCAAGATCAACGTGGTCGAGTTTGCCGACTACGAGTGCCCGTTCTGTCGCCGCCTACACCCCGAGCTGAAGGCGATCGTCGACAGTTACCCGGGCAAGGTGAACTTCACACGCCTGAATTTGCCACTCAAGAGCCACGAGTTCGCGCACGGCGCCGCCCAGGCGCAGGTCTGTGCGCGCGAGCAGGGCAAGGGCGATGAGATGGCGGATCGGCTATTTTTGGCGGAAGATCTGCACCCTTCCAGCAACCGCGATTTGGCCAAGGAACTAGGCGTCGAACTCACGGCGTACGACGCCTGCATCAAGTCCGGCAAGGCCGACCAGATCATCGCGGCCGAGTCGAAGATCTTGCTCGACGATGGCTTACAAGGCCTGCCCACCACCTACGTCGGCGCCAAAACGATTCTCGGCGCGCAACCGGAAGAAGTATTCCGTGATGCCTTCGATCGCGCCGCCCTCGGCGAAGGTGACCGCGGGATCCCGGCGTCGGTTTACTGGCCAATCATGCTCGCGCTCGCCGCGGCCGTAAGTTGGGTAGGCCGCGTTCGGCGTGCTACGCTCTGACATGGAACAACCGAATTCGAACGACAGCGCAGCCAATGCGGCTGCTGGTAACGTCCCGTTCGAGGTTTTCAAAGCGCTGCCCAAGACGGACTTGCACGTCCATCTAGACGGCTCGCTGCGCCTGGAAACCATCCTCGAGCTCGCCAAGGCCGAAAAGGTCGAGCTCCCGGCGAACGACATCGAAGGGCTACGCGCCGCGATCGGCTGCGGCAACAACTTCGGCTCACTCGTCGAGTACCTGCGCGGCTTCGACATCACGCTGCGCGTGATGCAAAACGAGGCTGCGCTCGAGCGCATCGCCTTCGAGTTGGCCGAAGACGCTCACCGCGAAAACGTGCGCTACATGGAGGTCCGCTACGCGCCAATGCTGCACACGCAGCGCGGGCTGAAGTTGACCAAAGTGGTCGAGGCCGTGCTCGACGGCCTGCGCCGCGCACGTGAAACGTACGGCATCAAAGCCACCGTGATCATCTGCGGAATCCGCAACATCTCTGCGGAATCCTCGTACCAGATGGCGGAGCTCGCCGTGGCGTACAAGGGCCGCGGCGTCGTCGGCTTCGATCTGGCGGGCGCGGAGGCGGATTTTCCCGCCAAGCATCACCGTGCCGCGTTTCAGCTGGTACGCGACAACAACATCAATTGCACGATCCACGCGGGCGAAGCGTACGGTCCCGAGTCGATCGCGCAGGCCATTCACGTGTGCGGCGCGCATCGCATCGGCCACGGCTGCCGCCTGCGTGAGGACGGCGATCTGATGCAATACTTGAACGATCACCGCGTGCCGCTCGAGTGCTGCCCTTCCAGCAACGTGCAGACCGGCGCCGTGAAGGACCTCGCTTCCCACCCGCTCAAGCTGTATTTCGACCTCGGATTACGGGTCACGGTGAACACCGACAACCGTCTGATCACGGACACCAGCGTCTCCAAAGAGCTGTATCTGGTGCACACGCAGATGGGCGTGCCCTTCGCCGACATCAAGAGCATCATCTTGGCCGGCTTCAAATCGAGCTTTCAACCGTTCCACGAGAAGCAGGCCGCCCTGCGCCGCGTGGGCGTGGAGCTCGACAAGTACGACGACAACGGCGTGCTGATCGCCTCGCAAAACGGCGTCAGCAATAGCGATCGCCCGTCGCGCCGGCCGCGCAGCGCCGAAATCGTCGCCGACGCGGAGTAGAGAGCACTCAGAAGTGGACGTCAGCGCGTACGTCGCCGGTCATCGCGGCGTCGAGCGCGTTGACGGCGGCTTCGATCTCTTCGGATTCGCTCACCGGCAATTTGATCTGAAAGCGAATGTACAGATCGCCTTGCTCGGTCTTGCGCTTCACGCCGCGGCCCTTGATGCGGGCAACTTGACCGCTTTGCGCGTGCTTCGGCACGGTGAGCGTGATCGCGCCGTCGGGCGTCGGCACGCGCACCTTCGCCCCGCGATAGGCCTCGCCCACCGTGACCGGCAGGTCCAAGTACAGATCCAAGCCCGAGCGCTCGAAGTGCGGGTGCTTGGCGACGCGAATGTTGAGGATCAAATCCCCGGGCGGATTGCCGGGCGCGCCGTGGCCCGCAATGCGCACTTTGTCGCCATCACCGGCGCCCGGCGGAACGCGCACCGTGATCTCGTCCCCGCCGTCTTGCAGGCGGAGCTTCAGCTCGGCACCGCGCAGGGCGGAGATGAAATCCACGCTCACCTCACTGGCAATGTCCGAACCCCTGAAGCCCGGGCTCGACCCCCGACGTCCGGCGCGGCTGAACAAGTCCCCAAATAGGTCGCCGATGCCACCCGCACCGGGCGGCTCACTGCCCGGGCTGCTGAACATGTCTTCGACGTTCATCGGGCCGCCACCGCTTCGGCGTGGTCGAAAGCCACCGCCGCCTCCGCGGTAGGCGCGCGCGGCCGCCGAGTTGAAGCCTTCGCGCAGCCCTTCTTCGCCGAACTCGTCGTAAAGCCGGCGCTTTTCGCTGTCGGACAGGGCCTGGTAGGCGCGATTGACGTTCTTGAAGCGCGCCTCGATCTTCTTGTCGCCCGGGTTCTTGTCCGGGTGAAGTTGGCCTGCCAGCTTGCGGTAGGCCTTCTTGATCTCGTCGTCGGTCGCGCCCCGAGCAACTCCGAGCTCTTTATAGAAATCGACGGGCATGGGTCTGGCCTAAAGTAAGCGCGCGGCGCGAGCCCGGCAAGGTCAGCCGCGTCGAACGCGCTTCTTACCGGCCGCAAGCACCTTGCTGCGGCTGACCAGGGACGTCTTGCGGGCTCGGGCGGACGGGGCGACCCGGCAACTGACGACCATCGAGTCCACCCATTGATCTGCGGGCTGGTCGGTGAAGTCAGCGGTGAAAAAGATCTCACTGAAGCCGTTGTAGTGAAGCAAGGCCTCGACCTCTCGCGGGAAGAACTGGCGATGAGTGAGCGGCACCTTCCACGGCTTACCGCCGCCCTCCGGCTCGAACTCCATCCAAATCAGCAGCAGCTGACGCAGCCGATCGTACTCGAAGCGCTCCGCGTACTTGACGAGCTCACCGGTCGTCGGGTGCCGAATCTTGGGCGAGCCGTAGCTGCGCTCTGGATCGCGCGACAAGTCTTCGCCGTGCGGCACCGAAAAATCGAAGACGAAACGACCACCGGGAGCCAGGTGCGCTTTCACGCGCGCGAGAAACGCCTCCACGTCGGGCCGCGTGTACAAATGCAGGAAGCAATTGAATGGCGCGTAGACCAACGGCACGCGCTTGCCGAGCTCGTACGTGCGCATGTCGCCCTGCGCGAGCGAGACTCGAGCCCGCACCTGTTTTGGCTCCGTTTTGAGGCGTTCCTCGAAGTCCGACAGCATCGGCTTCGACAAATCCACGCCGTGGATCTCGATGCCCGCGCGCGCTACGTGCAGCGCGATGCGGCCGTTGCCCACGCCGTACTCGAGCACGGGGCCCTTCGACTGACGCGCGAGCCGCACGTAATAGTCGACGTCGTGCCGGCGATCCTTGTACGTCTTCGCGTAGTACAGCGGATCTTCGTAGTGCCCTCTGGCGCCGTCATCACCGGCGGCGCCAAAGTCACGGATCGTGCGCGCCGCTTCGGCGTTACGCGCTTTGCCGCTCAAAGATTTACGCGGCCGAGTTCGTTGATGTATTCGGCAACCGCTTCGACCGACGGGCGGTGAAAGCGCACTTTGCCAGCCGCAATCTCACGCAGGCTGATCACCGGGGGCTTGTTCTTGGCATTCACCAAGGCGGGACCACCCTTCATGATCGTGCGCGTGCGCTGAGCCGCCAGCACCACGAGTGCAAAACGGTTCTCTTCTTGTTCCAAGCAATCTTCGACAGTGACGCGTGCCATGGGGGGGAGGCTCCTCGAAAGGGGGCCGGAAAGCTAGCCAATGCACCCGCGCAGAGCAACAAGCGTAGCGCACACCGACTTACACTCGACAAGTTTTCCAATGCTTTCCGGTGGTTAGACGAGCGTCGGGAGTTTTTGGATGGTCACGCGCCAATCTGCTGGAGCGCCCAGCCTTCGGCGCCGCGGTCCGATCCCCAGAAGGAACACGCCCTCTCGGAAGCCGCGCTGCGCGGGAATGAGGCCGCTTCGTGAGGTGCGAGGCTGGAGCACGAGCGCCCAGTCTCGATCTCGCGCGCTCGCGAGAGCGCGACACGGAAATCAGTGAGCGGCACAGCTTGGCGCACTCGGTTCGCGGCAGGAGCGCGAAATCTCCGAGAGATGCGCGGGCAGGGGTCGGCACGGATGATGCTTTTTATTGGGCGCATGAAGACACGCACACTGCTTCCGATAGCTGGACTGCTGGCGTTGACGGCCTGTTCGGGGGGCGCGACGGAGGACAAGGGCGGGCCCGAGGCGAGCGAGGTGACGATCGCGCAGTCGAGCGTAGCGCGCGTTGCCGCGAGCGCGGTGAGCTCTGACGATCTGAATGCGGCGGTGGCCGCCAACAATGCGTTTGCGGTGGGTTTGTATGCCGAGGTGCTGAAGCACGAGCAGAGCAAGAATGTGCTCACTTCGCCGATCAGCGCGACGCTGGCGTTGACCATGACTTACGCGGGCGCGCAAGGCGCGACCAAGAGCGAGATGGCGAGCGCGCTGCACTTCGATCCGCAAGCGGGCGACGCGGTTTTTGCCGGCCAAAATGCGCTCAGTCAGGCGCTCAATGCACGCGCGGCAGCGGCGCTGGCTCGTCGTACGCAGGACGCGGCGCAGTCCGGTCAAGCCGCGCCGTCCGCAGAGGATTACCGACTCTCGGTGGTCAATTCGGTTTGGGGTGAGCAGAGCTACACCTGGGAAGCGCCGTTCCTCGACACGCTCGCGGCACACTACGGCACGGGCGTGTACAAGCAGGATTTCCAGCGTGCTTACGAGCCGGCGCGCGCCTTGATCAATGGTTGGGTGAGCGACCACACCAACGACAAGATCAATGACTTGTTGCCCAAGGGCGCGCTCGATGACTTGACGCGCATGGTGCTCGTCAACGCGATTCACCTGAAGTTGCCGTGGGCGAGCAATTTCATGTCCGCCGCCACTGCCCCCGGCGCGTTCGTGCGCGGCGATGGCAGCACCGTCTCGGCCGATTTCATGCGTCGCGAATCGGACTTCGCGTACGTGGACGATGGCCGGGCACAGGTCCTGTCGCTGCCGCTCGCCAACAACGAGTTGCAGGTGGTGATCGCGTTGCCACACGCGGACGTCACTCTCGCGGATTACCAGGCCACGCTGGCCACGACTTCAGCCGCGTTGCGAGTGCCGAGCGCCGTGTCTCGGGTCGTGCTCTCCCTGCCCAAAGCCAAGTTCACGTCGCGCAGCGTGTCGCTGGTCGAAGCTCTGAAAGCGATGGGCATGAAGCAGGCGTTCGACGACGGAGCCGCAAACTTCGATGGCCTGTGCGCGCATCCACCGGACGGAAGCCGACTGCACATCTCGGATGTGCTGCAAAAAACCATGATCGCCATGCAAGAAACTGGCGTGGAAGCGGCGGCCGCTACGGCAGTCATCTTGGCCGGGACGAGCTCGGCGCCCGTCGAGCCTCCGGTCAAGGTCGAGATGACGGTCAATCGTCCGTATTTGGTGGCGATCGTCGACGCGCCGACCCAGGCCGTCTTGATGCTCGGCCAGATCCAAGATCCGACCGATGCGGGCGAGCCCTGAGCTCTTAGCGTCGCCGCTTTTTTGGCCGCGTAGGCCGAGTCGAGGGACGATTGGCGCACGTCATTCTCCGGAGGCTTGGCCCGCATGGAACTTCAACAAATCCCCCGCAGCATCTTCAAGCAGACCCCGCCGCCGCTCTGGTACGTCACCAACGGTGAGCTCACGGTCGGACCAGTGGTCACCGGGTTATTGATCCGCGGCGTCGAAGCGGGGCGCGTGCCCGAGTTTTGCCAGGTCAGCCCGTACCACGCGGATTGGCGAGCGCTGACCTCGGTGCGTGAGATCGCCGCGCTGACCAGCAAGACCAATGGCAGCGCGCCGAGCGCCGAGCAATTGGCCGAATGGACTCGACCCGTCGAGCGCATCAAGGACGAGTGCGAGTTGAGTCACACCGTGACTTGGCTGGCGTTGATGACGACGGGCGCGGAGAGCGCCATGTTTCACTATCGCGGGCGCAATCAGCGCTCGCTGATCACACGCTCGGTGATCGGTCCGATCTCGAACGAGCGCCTCGGCTACGCCTTGCCGGAAGACGATTTGGTGTTGAAAGCGGCGCGCAGAGGTCGTCCCGTGCTCGGCCCGCCTTATGGGCCGACCGAAGACGCACTCGCGATTCGTTTCGCGAGCAGCCGCGGTGGCGTCGGTGCAGCGGCGATGATTCCGATCTTCATCGGCGACCAGCTGACCGCGATGCTCGAGCTGTCGCGCCCCGGACATGCGTTCCGGCGCACCGACTTGCAGCGCGCGGAGCGGATCGCTCAACGCGCCGTACGCCCGCGCTCGAATTGAGGCGAGCCACGGAGTCAGCGCGCTGACGCTCGGCTGACATTTCGGCGCGCTCCGCCGTGTCAGCCGTTTGACGCGATTCATCGGCATTTTTAGGTGATTTTTTCGAGATCTGGGCGGCCGGTCGTGGCACTTTTTGTGGGCCGTGAGCGTCACCGGGATCTCGAATTACAGCACCGAGCAGATCGCGAGTCTGTCGACGACAGACTTGCAGAGCATTTCTGCCGCTGATTTTTCGGGCTTGGTTGCGTCGCAGCTGGCGGCGTTGAGCACGAAACAAGTCGGCGCGCTCACTTCCCCGCAAGTCTCGGCGCTGACGGTCAGCCAGATCTTGGATTTCACGGCCGCGCAGTTCTACGCGCTGGCCACCCAGCAAGTCGCGTCGATCTCTGCGACCGACATCTCGGCGCTGACCAGCAAGCAGCTCAGTCAGATCACTCCGACCGAGATCGGGCAGCTGACCAACGAGCAGCTCGGCGCGCTCAGCAGTTCGCAAATCTCGCTGCTCAGCACCACGCAGGTGCGCGGCTTTTCGCCCGAACAGCTCGCGCGGCTCAGCACCACGCAAGTCGGCGGACTGACCGCGACGCAGCTCGGCGCGCTGACCACGACCACGGTCGCGACCCTGAGCATCACTCAGCTGGCGCAGCTGAGCACGGAGCAACTACGCGGGCTGAGCGGCGGCGCGGTCTCGGCGCTCGATTCGACACAGGTCGGTGCGCTGTCCGATACCCAGCTGGGCGCGCTCACGAATACGCAGCTCGCCGCGCTCAGCAGCACCGACGTGAGCGAGTTGAGCTTGGCCGACCTAGCGGCGCTGAGCTCGACGCAAATCGGCGCGCTCAGTCCACGTGCCTTGGCTGGCCTCTCCGAAACCCAAGTCGCCGCGCTCGGTACGCTGCAAATCGCCGGCCTGCGCGCCACTCAGCTCGGCTCGTTGAAAGAGACCCAGCTGACGGCGCTGGCGGCAACGCAGCTGAATGCGCTGGCGACGAGCGCGATCCCGGGTCTGAGCGCGGCTGAAGTTTCTCAACTGAGCGGCACGCAAATCGCGGCGCTGTCGGACTCGTTGCTGGGCGCGTTGAGCAGCGGGCAGCTCGCAGGCCTGAAATCGGAACAGGTTGCGGCCTTGAGCCCGACCCAACTCATCGGTCTGAAACCGACGCAATTGTTCGGGCTGTCGGCTACGGGCATCGCTGGCTTGAGCCCCGAGCAACTGGCGCAGCTCTCGACCTCGCAAGTCGCGGGGCTGTCCGGCGCGGCGCTGACCGCGCTCAACCCGACCGATCTGAACGCGCTCAGCAGCGCTCAGCTCGCGGCGCTCACTACGACCCAGATCCGCGCGCTGAACAGCACCGCACTCGGCCAGCTGACGAGCGCTCAGCTCGCGGCGTTCAGCGGGGCCCAGCTGTCCGCGCTCAGCGTCGCCGCGCTTCCGGGCCTGACGGAAGCGCAAATTGCTGCGCTTTCCGGGGCGCAAATCAAGGGTCTGACCGGCGGACAAATCTCGGTGCTCGCAGCCACCCAGATGGCCGCGCTCGCGCCGAGCCAGATCGCAGCGCTCTCGACCAGCGCGATCGCGGGACTGACCGGTGCTCGTGCCGCCGCGCTGACCAGCGAACAGCTCGCCGCGCTGGCCACGACCCAGCTCGCCGCGCTGACCGCCGCCGCCGTGCGCGGCTTGGTCGCGACCGAACTCGCCACGCTGACGACCACGCAGCTCGCGGGCTTCAGCTCGACTCAATTGGGAGCTTTGACCACGAGCGCCGTCGACGGTCTGAGCAGCACGCAGATCAGCGCCCTCAGCACCGTGCAGATCCGCGGCCTGAGCGCGGCCGCGGTCAGCGAGCTGTCGTCAACGCAGATCGCGGCGCTGTCGAGTAGCCAACTGAGCGCACTCACGGTTACTCAGCTGCGCGGCCTCACGAGCGCCGATCTGGGCGAGCTCAGCGCGACACAACTCGGACAACTGAGCACCACGCAAGAAGCAGGGCTCAGCGCGCAGGCGTTGCAAGGCCTGACCGCGGAGCAGCTCGCTTCGCTGAATACTACGCAACTGCGAGCACTTACGACTGCGCAGTTGGGAGGCCTGACGAGCGCCAGCATCGCTCTCCTCAGCGCCACCCAGCTCAGCAGCCTGGCTACGACTAGCCTTGCGGGCTTGGGTGCAGCCGGTCTCGGCGCCTTGTCCACCACGCAACTGACGAGCCTGGCGTCGACCCAGATCGGCGCGCTGAGCGCGGCGGCGCTGGGCGGCCTCAGCGAAGAACAGTTGGCGTCCCTCGCGACGACGCAATTGGCCGGTTTCACGGCCACGCAGATGCGCGCGCTGAGCACCACGCTGATCGCGGGCCTGAGTAACGCACAACTGAGCGCCTTGAGCACCACGCAGCTCAACAACTTGAACTCGAATCAGCTGAAGGCGCTGTCTGCCGAGCAGCTCGGCGCGCTGCAGGCCACTCAAGTGGGGGCATTGTCCGGCGCCGCGATCAAAGGCTTCAGCGCCGATCAGCTGGCGGTCCTGAGCACGAGCCAACTCGCGGGTTTGAACGCGACACAAATCACGGCCTTCGCGACCAGCCAAATTTCGGCGCTAAGTAGCACGCAGCTCTCGTCCTTGAGCACGACGCAGGTGCGCGCGCTGGCTTTCACGGAGCTCGCCGTGCTGGCAGATACGCAGCTCGCCGCGCTGTCGACCACGCAAGTCGCGGCGCTCAGCAACACCGCGCTGGGCGGCTTGACCACGAGCAGTATCTCCCAGCTCAGCAGTGCGCAACTCGGCTCGCTCAGCGCCTCGCAATTCGCTTCGCTCAGCTCGGCTGCGTTGACCGGCTTGAGCGTCGAGCAGATGGCGGCCTTGAGTAACACGCAAATCGGGGCGTTGACCGCGACGCAGGCGCGCGGGCTCACGACCAGCGCAATCAGCGCGCTCAATGCGGCGCAGCTCGGCGCGCTCGGCGCGACCGCCATCAAGGGGCTCACTTCCGGGGCGCTCGGCGCATTGACGACCGATCAAGTCGCGCAATTGTCGAGCGCACAGCTCAAAGCGCTGGCGGCCACGCAGCTTTTGGGCATGAGCGCGGATCAGGTCGCTGCGCTCAGCAGCACGCAGCTCGCGAACTTCGCGCCGCTGCAATTGGTTGGCCTGACCACGAGCGCGATCGACGGTCTGTCGACGACGCAGTTGTCGGCGCTCAGCACGACGCAAGTGGCGGCCCTCACCGCCGCCGCCGTGAGCGAGCTCAGCGCCACGCAACTCAGCGCTCTTTCGAATGCGCAGCTCCGCGCGCTCACCGCCACGCAGATCAAAGCCATGAGCAGCGCGGACGTGTCCGAGCTGACACCCTCCGCGCTGGCGGCGCTCGCCTCGACGCAACTAGCGGCGCTCAGTGCGAGCGGCATCCCCGGCCTGAGCGAAGCGCAAATTGCCGCGCTCTCCTCGACCCAAAGCGCCGGACTGACGCGCACCACGTTGGCCGCACTGTCCAGCGCCCAGCTCGGTGCTTTCGCCGACACGCAGATCGCCGCCCTGAACACGGCCGCGTTGGCCGGTCTGAGTACGGACGCGGTAGCCGGGCTGTCCAGCACGCAGTTCGCGGCGCTCAGCTCGAAGCAGCTCGGTTCTTTGTCGGCCGCGCAACTCTGGAGCCTGACCTCGACCGAAGTCGGCACGCTCAGCACCAGCCAATTGCGCGGCCTGAGCTCGACTCAGATCGGTGTGCTCACGTTGAACGGGGCAGATGCGCTGAGCCCGGCGCAGCTCGCAGCCCTGAGCACGACCCAGATCCGCGGGCTTGCCAGCAACGGGCTGAGCGAGCTGAGCGCGACCAGCTTCGCGGCCCTCGCCGACACGCAACTCGCGGCCTTCAGCGCAACGCAGTTGAGCGGGCTCACGAGCACCAACGTCGCCGCGCTGACGTCTACCGAACTCGCCGCGTTCTCCAGCTCGCAGCTCGTCGGGTTGACGCCGAACGCCGTGAGCGGCTTGACCCCGGATCAGCTCGCCGCCCTCACTTCCAGCCAAGTCAAAGGCTTTTCTGGCAAACAGCTCGGCGCGCTGAGCAGCGAACAGCTGGCCGCGTTGTCCACCGTTCAGGTCGGCGCGCTGTCTTCGAGCGCGATTGCCGGTTTGATCTCGAGCCAGCTCGGTTCGCTCAGCGCGACGCAGTTGGCGGCGCTCGGCACCGCGCAAATCAGCGCGCTGTCTACGACCGCCATCGGCGGGCTCACGGGCACGCAAATCGCAGCGCTGCCCCTCACTGAGCTGCGCGCGTTGTCCGCCTCTCAGCTCGGCGCGCTCTCACTCTCCGCGATCGACTCCCTGACGACGCAAGCGCTGTCCGCGCTCAGCTCCACCCAGCTGCGCGGGCTGAGCGCAACGGGGGTCAGCGAGCTGAGCGGTGATCAAGTCGCCGCGCTCGGCTCCACGCAGGTCGCTGCCCTGACGCCCAATCAGCTGAACGGACTCAGCCAAAGCGATGTCGCCGAGCTTGCCATGACGCAACTCGCGGCATTGAGCTCGAACCAACTCGGCGCGCTCACGACGACGGCCCTGTCTGGGCTGAATGAGCAGCAAATCTCGGCATTTAGCAGCGCTCAGCTGCGCGGCTTGGGCGCCTCTGCGTTGGCCAGCTTGAGCGATACACAGCTCGCCGCCCTGAGCTCCACTCAGCTCTCTTCACTCTCCGCGGCGACGATTGCCGGCCTGACTTCCGCACAGCTCGCGGGTATGAGCTCGACGCAACTGGCCACGCTGACTAGCGCGCAAGTTGCGGCGTTGTCGCCTGGCGCGCTCGACGGTTTGGCGAACACCGCGCTCGCCGCACTCGCGACCGCGCAACTCGGCGCGCTCGGCGCGAGCCAAGTGAGCGCGCTCAGCACCGAGCAAGTGGCGGCGCTGAACACCACCGTATTGCAGGCGCTGAGCACGAGCGCGATCCGCGGCCTGACCGACGCTCAAGTGGGCGTGCTGTCGCTCGCACAACTCGCGGCGCTGTCCGCGAATCAGGTCGCCGCCTTGTCGTCCAACGCAATCGGCGGCCTGACCTCGGACGAGCTCGCCGCGCTCAGCAGTAGCCAACTCGGTGCGCTCACCGCTGCCCAACTGGGCGCGCTGCGCGACAGCCAAATTGCTGCCCTTTCTCCGGCGCAAATCGCCAGTTTGAGCACCACCCAGGTGCGGGGCCTGCGACCCGAGCAGGTGGGCGATCTCAGTGCCGAGCAACTGGCTGCGCTGAGCACACAGCAACTCGCGGCCTTCACCGGGACCGAGATCGGCGGACTCGGTTCGGCCCAGTTAGCCGGGTTGAGCTCCGCTCAGATCGGCGCTTTGAACACCACCCAGGTCACAGCGCTGTCCGTCGATGCTCTTGCCGGCTTGAGCGTGACGGGGCTCGCGGCGCTGGGCACGACCAAGCTCGCGGCGCTGACCTCGGCGCAGATCGGCGCCCTCGCCACGACCCTGATCGCGAACTTGAGCACGACGCAGATCGGCGCCCTGACGCCGACCGAGATCAGCGGCTTGCTCGACACACAGATTTCTTCGCTGTCACTGACTCAGGTGTCAGCGCTCTCGACCCAGCAAATCGCCGCGCTCTCCGCGACGGGCGCGATGGGCCTGACGAACCAAGAAATTGCGGCACTTTCCCGCACGCAGTTGCGCGCCCTGCCGCTCAACGCACTGGCTGTGCTCACGCCCGATCAGTTCGCGGCCATCGCCAGCACGCAACTCGCGACGCTGAGCGCGACCCAAGTATCGCGGCTGTCGACCACGGTCATCGCGGCGCTGCCGGTGAGCGATTTCAGCGCGTTCTCTTCCGCACAATTTGCCGCCATCACGCCGCTGCAGATCAGCGCCCTCAGTGAGACCCAGATCGTTGGGTTGCCCTCGACCTTGGTCGGCGCGCTGAGCGGGGCACAGATCAGCGGCTTGCTCGACACACAGGTCGCCGCGCTGTCGACCACGCAGCTCGCCGCGCTCTCCACCGGTCAGATCTCGGCCCTGTCCAACTTCGGACTGAGCGGGCTCAGCAGCACGCTCATCGCGGCCCTCGGCAGCAAGCAACTGGGCGCGCTCTCAGCGGCACAAATCAGCAGTTTTAGCTCGGCGCAGCTGGGCGCGCTGGGCAGCGCGCAACTCGCCTCACTCAGCAGCAACCAGCTGCGCGGTCTGCTCGATACGCAGGTCGCGGCGCTCGATCTGTCTCAGATCGCGGCGCTGAGCGCGACGCAAATCGGCAGCCTGGGCAGCATCCAACTCGGCGCGCTGAGTGATACACAGGTGGCCGCGCTCAGCACGACGCAGCTCGCTGCTCTCGTGACCAGCCAGATCGCCGCGCTCAGCACGACCGGCGTGCGTGGCTTGACCGCGACCGAGATCGACGCGCTCAGCACGCGACAATTGGCGGCCTTCAGCGCCGCCCAATTCGGCGCCCTGAGCAGCACGCAAATCACGCAGCTCAGCACCACGCAAATGGGCGTGCTCAGTGCAGCCGAGCTGAGCGGTGTCACCTCCACTCAGGCCGCCGCGCTGTCGGCCGCCCAGGTCGACGCGCTCAATGGCACGCAACTCGGCGCGCTCTCGAGCAGCGGCATTTCCGGCCTAACAACCACGCAAATCGCGGCCCTTACCACGACCCGGCTGAATCAGCTGAGCCCTGTGCAGCTCGCCGCGCTGACCTCGAGCCAGTTCGCGTCGTTGTCGCCGGTGCAGCTCGCTTCACTGACCAGCTCGCGCATCGCCGGACTGTCCACGACCGAGATCGCCAGCCTGAGCACGGGGCAAATCAACGCTCTGAGCACGACCCAAATCGGCGCGCTGACCACCGCCCAAGTCGGCGTCTTGAACAGCACTGAAGTAAGCACCTTGAGCGGCGCGCAGCTCGCTGCACTCAGCACCGCGCAGCTCGCCAACTTCGGCACCAGCGGCATCCCCGGCTTGAGCACGACGTCGTTCGCCGCGCTGAGCAACAAGCAGCTCGCCGCACTGGGCCCAGCGCAATTGGCCGCGCTGACCACCACGCAAGCTGCGGGGTTGACCACGACGCAAGTCGGCGCCCTGTCGGCGACGGGGCTCGCGGGCCTGAGCGCGGCGGCGGCGGCGACCCTCAGCGCGGCGCAGCTCAACACGCTCAATCTGACGCAAATCGCTGCCCTTTCACCGAGCGCGGTGGGCGCGCTGAGCACATCTCAGATCGGGGCGCTGTCGACCAGCCAGGTGTCTGCGCTGAGCGCCACTCAGGTCGCGGGACTCGGTTCGACGCAAGTTGCTGCGCTGAGCGTCGCCCAGCTGAACGCGCTCAGCAGCAAGCAGATGGCCGCGTTGTCCTCGACCGGCATCAGTGGCCTGACCGCGGCCGAGTTCCAAGCGCTGAGCAGCAATCAATTAGCCGCGCTGGCCGCTCCCCAAATCGGCGCAATCAGCGGCACGCAAGTCGCACAGCTCAGCACGACGCTGCTCGCTTCACTGTCCACGGCGCAGATCGCGGGCTTGAGCTCGACCGGCGCCTCCGCGCTGCTTTCGAGCCAGGTCGCGGCCCTCTCGACCAACCAGTTGGCCTCTTTGTCGACGTCGGCGATGGCCGCCCTGAGTACGACGGTGATTGCCAGCTTGAACTCTACGCAACTCGGCGTGCTGACCCAAACCGAGCTGCGCGCGCTCATGTCGTCACAAGTCGCGGCCATGTCCACGACGCAGATCACTCAGCTGAGCTCGCTTCAGGTAAGCTCACTTTCGACGACCGGCATCACCGGCGTGAGCGCCGCCCAGGTGGCGGCGCTGAGCACGACTCAGCTGACCGCGCTCTCGCTGGCGCAAATCGGCGCACTCTCGGGCACCGCGATTTCCGGTCTAACCAGCGAAGAATTCGCGGCGCTGACCAGCGCGCAGTTCCAAAGCTTGTCGGCTACCGGCATTACTGGGCTGTCCGCGGCGCAAGTATCGAGCCTGAACACGACGCAGATCCAGCTGCTCTCCGAGGCCGAGCTGAGCGGCCTCACCGCGACGCAGGTCGGCGCGCTCGCCCCCACGCAAGTCGCGGCACTGAACCCCGATCAAGTGAGCTCACTGTCGGCGAGCGGGATCGTGGGTCTCACTGCCGCGCAGATCGGCGAGCTGAGCCCGACCCAATTCGCCGCCCTGACCCCGTACGAGGTGGCCGCGCTGACCTCGACTCAGATGGGCTATCTGTCGACCACTCAGATCTCGGCGCTCAGCACCGATCAGCTGGAAGGGCTGCAGCGCCTACAAATCCGAGCGCTCAGCCTGCCGCAATTGGCCGCGCTCTCTACGACTCAAATCGGCAGCTTGAGCGGCACCCAAGTCGGTAGCTTCAACGCCACGGAGCTGCAGAACCTCTCGCAAGCACAGCTCGCCGCGCTCAGTCCCGAGCAGATCGGCTCCCTGACCGCGATGCAGCTCGGCACGTTCAAACCCGAGCAATTCGCCATGCTCGCGCCGACGCAGTTCACCCAGATTTCGACCACCACCATCTCTTACCTGAGCACCACGACGATCACACAACTGACAACCACCGACATCGAAGCGATGAGCCCGACCCAACTCACCGCGCTGAACGATGACCAACTTGCAGCCATGAATGCCGCGCAAATCCAAGCATTGATCGATGCCCTGGTTTGAGCTCTAAATTCAGGCGATGCCCCAAGAGTTGAGCGTTCCGGATCTGATCCGCGCCGTCGAGCTGCTGAGGCAGGGCGGGCAATTACCGGCAGCGAGCGCGCTGTATGCCACCTGGATCGAGCACAATCCGAACCACCCCCTGCTGTACGCTGTGCTCTTCAATTACGCGGTGGCGCTGGCCGATGCAGAGCGGCTCGAAGCCGCCCGCCAAAGCTTGGAGCGCGCAATCGAGCTCAATCCCGAGTTCATGCCCGCGTACATCAACTTGGGCCGCGTCCATGAGCGGCTGGGCAACGTCGGGGCTGCGCTCGCGCAGTGGTCGGCGGCCCTTTCGCGGATGAGCGCGGTCACGGGCAGTGCGGTCTCGCACAAGACCACCACGCTCAATCAAAGCGCGCGCGCGCTCGAAGCGGCAGATCAGGACGCCGCCGCCGAACAAATGCTGCGGCACAGCCTGGAGCTCGATCCGACTCAGCGCGAGGCCATCCAGCATTTGGTTGCGCTGCGCCAACGGCAATGTGAGTGGCCGCCGCTACAGCCCTCGGAACGCATCGATGAGCCCGCGTTGATCCGCGGTTTATCTCCGCTTTCCGCGGCCGCCTTGAGCGACGATCCGCTCCTGCAGCTGGCCCTGGCCCACCACTACAATCGGCTCGACGTGGGCGCGCCCAGCGCGCTGCTCTGCCCACGAACGCCGATCACCGCAGCGCCTGGGCCGCTGCGCGTGGGCTACTTATCCTCCGATTTGCGCGAGCACGCCGTGGGCTACTTGATCACCGAGGTGTTTGGTCTGCACGCGCCCAGTCGAGTCGAGGCTTTTGCTTACTACTGCGGCCCGGACACGAATGACCCGCTGCACCAACACTTCAAGGCCACCGCTCACCATTTCAAATCGCTCAGCAAGCTGGACGACCAAAATGCCGCGCGACAAATCGCCAACGATGGCGTGCAGATCCTGGTCGATCTGAACGGCTACACCCGGGATGCTCGACTCAAAGTCGTAGCGCAACGCCCGGCGCCCGTGATCGTGAATTGGCTCGGCTTTCCCGGCAGCATGGCCAGCCCATACCACCACTATTTGATCGCAGACGAATTCATCGTGCCCGAGTCGCACGAGCTGTATTACTCGGAAAAGGTCCTGCGTTTGCCTTGCTATCAGCCGAGCCTTCGCGACCGCAGCCTGGCGCCTCAGCGGCCCACCCGCAGTGAGGTCGGGTTGCCCGAAGACACCACGGTGTTCTGTTGCTTCAACGGCGCGCACAAGCTCTGCCCCGCCACCTTCGAACGCTGGCTTTCGATCTTGGCACGCGTACCGGGCAGCGTGCTCTGGCTTTTGGGCAGCAATGACCCCACCAACGAGCGGCTGCGGAGCTACGCGGCGGAGCGCGGCATCGATCGCGAGCGCCTCGTGTTCGCGCAAAAGCTGGCCAATCCCTTCCACTTGGCGCGTTTCGCGTTGGCAGATCTGTTCCTCGACACGTCACCCTACGGCGCGCACACCACCGCCTCGGACGCGCTCTGGACCGGCGTGCCAGTGCTCACACTGAGCGGTCGTTCGTTCGCCTCACGCGTCTGCGGTAGCTTGGTTCGCGCGGCCGGGATCCCGGAGCTGATCTGCGAATCTGCCACGGAATTCGTGGAGAAAGCCGTGCGTTACGGGCGCGATCGCCGCTCGCTCGAACCCCTCCGCGCCCGCCTGAGCGAGAGCCGCAACCGCTCTGTGCTGTTCGACATGCCGACCCTGGTCAACGAGCTCGAGGGCTTGTACGAGCAGATGTGGCAAGCCCAAGAGGCGGGCACGCTGCCACGGCCCAACTTGGAGAACCTCGATGTCTATCTCGAGGTCGGCGCGAGCTCCTCTCTGGAGGCGCTCGACCAATCGAGCACGTCTGCCTACCACGCTCGCTGGCTCGAGCGCCTGGCACGGCGACACGCGCATCGTCCAATTGCCGCGGACTCGCGCTTGATCTCGCCCGCCGTGCTCGGCGCCTGGAGTTAGCTCGGGCCGCGCTTCAGCCGCCCGAGGCGATGAGCGTGAACTCGTTCATGTCCGGCAGCGAGTTCGAGTTCGCGTCGGTCCACTTGCCGACGTACCAAGCCTTGGCTGGGCCGGGCACGTCCGCCATGATGGATTGCTCGAAGTAGTACGCGGCGGCGGCCGTGCCGCCCACGGTGAAACCGTAAGCATTGAGCACCAACGAGCCGCTATTCGGCTCCCGCATGAACTGCACGGTGAACAAATCATTGCTGTCCGAGGTATCCGCGACCAATTGGCTAGCGATCAGCGCGTTGCTGCTCGAGTCACGGATCTCGAAGCTGTCTGCGGTGAGAAAATTGGTGAGCGGCGCAAACTTGTTCATCACCATGTAGTCAGCGCCCTTTTGGAAGTAGTTGCCGCCAGCGATGACCAACAACTCATCGCTGCCAGAAACCGGGTGACCGTTGCTCGGGTTCAAGGCATCGGCCACGGTCTGCGACACTTCGCGCACGCTCTGGCTCGAAGGGCATTGATCCACCAGCGCCTGGGCGAGCGCACGGCCCTTGGGGTCATCACCGACCTGACCGTCTAGAATGACGACGACCTTGCCGATCTGACAGAGCGACGAAAATTGCGCGGGCACGCAGCCGGACTGACCGCAAAACTGCGTGTTGTCGCAGGCGGTGCCACAAGCTCCGCAGTGCTGCTGGTCGTTCACGGTCGACACGCAATGCAGCGAGCAGCAGGTCAAGCCGGTACCGCAGCCTTGGTTCGTACCCTCCGCTGCCGCGCCGCAGGCAGGCGCGCATTGCGCCGCGCCGCAAACGTGCGGATCACTGCATTCCTGATCCGAAATGCAGTTCTGACAATCGTGATCGGCGCCGCACACGCCGCTGGCGCAGCTGTCTCCGTTCTTACAGCCGTCCACACACGTGTTAGCGGCGGAGCAATACTGCCCTGCGGGGCAATGATCGTTGTTCGGCTCGCACTCGACACCAGTTCCGCCGGCGCTGCCCGCTTCGGCTCCTGCGCCGGCCGTGGCCATCATGCTGTCGCCGGCCATGCCCGCACTCGCATTGCCAGCGGTGCCTGCGCCGGCGGTGCCCGCGCCCGCGTGGCCGCCCGTGCCCGCTTGGCCGCCCGTGCCTGCGCCGGAAGCTCCCGCCTTGCCCGCTTTGCCGGCGCTGGCCTGGCTGCCCGCAGAAGCTCCGCCGTTGCCAGCATCACCCTCAGGGGTTGTGCCTGGACCGTCCGAACTCGAGCAACCCGAACCTACCCACACCGAAGCCAAGAGAACGCTCCAGAGCCCACCACGAAGGAGGTCAATACGTGACATATTTGCTCACAATTCGAGCCGCGAATTGCGGCAATATGAATCAGCATGATGCAAGATCGATTCCGATTCCAGGTGAGTAAAATAACTTACTAGGTAGGAGTGGTGTGCCGAGCCCGCACCTTTACTGAAACGCCTCACTTGCTTACACAGCATGTGGAAACCTAGCTGCGAGACGGAATACTCGGCGCATAGCGCGGGTCTTGCCCTCGACTCCGGTGGTCCGCGGTCAGCGCGCTTTTCGTAGTGCCGCTTGCGACGGCATTTTGCACCTTCTAGGACGCTGATTTGCACTCCCAGTCGTAGCGAAGCGTCACTCTTGGTGCGAAATGACATTCGGCGCACGGCAAACCTGTTGTGGCGGAATAGAGCTAAGCCGCCTTTTCGCTAGTCTTTTTACTAACCTTAGCGGACGCAGGGGTCGCGCACACGGTTTGCAATGCTGCCCCGTATGTCGCTCCGCTTACTTATTCTGGCTCCGACGCTCGTCTGCTTGCTGAGTTCCTGCACGGTAGTGACGGACAATCCGACGGACTCAACCTCGACGCAGACTGCAGCAGGCAGCAATGGCGGAACCGAGGGGCTGAACCAAGACGCGGATCCCAGCCCGACCAGCGGCGCACACGCGGGGAGCGCCGGAAAGGCCAACCGAGGCAGCGCCGGCTCGGCGGGCTCTCGTACGACCGTCGAGAACACGGATCCGAACGACGAGAACACGAGCACCACGCCCCACAGGGCGGGCTCTGGCGGTGCTGGTCCGGTCGCTGACCCACCTAAGCCGCCCCCAGAGTCCTGCGACTTGAACGGCACTTGCATCACGAACTGCTTGGCCAACCCGGTCACCTGCGGTGTCGAAACCGCCTCTGCTTGCGAGTTCATCGGTTTCACCGGAGCCACGGCCCAAGTCGCTTGCGGGCAACGCGCGGTGATCGGGACGGCCTGCTGCGGAGGCTGCGGTTGTGTTCCAGTCGAGGTCTTTTTCGATGGCACTTACTGCTGGCAGGGCGTGCCCCGCTGCGAAGGCGGCGCGCTGGGCAACAAGATGTTGTACCCCCATGCGCCGACGACCCCCGCCGACCCTTCCTACACTCCGCCCCGCACCGTTCCCGGCACCTTCTACTTGGGTAGTGGCGGCTTCGGAGGTAGCGACGCGCAAGGCGGCGCGGCCGGCAACTCGAGCGGCGGCACGAGCGGCATAGCGGGCGCGCCACAAGGCAGTGCCGTCGCCGGTGCGCACACCGAAGCTGGGAACGGAGGCGCTGCCGAGCCCGGTGTGGGCGGCGGCGCTCCGTGACGCGGTGTATTGGCGGATTACTCGATCTTTAAGTCGTCCACCAACAACGCGCCGGGCAGCGGGCACGGCCCTGCGGTGCACAGCTCGGCGCTGATTCGCACGACGACATCCGTGCCTGCGTCGAGCAGGGGGACCTGCGCGGAGCGTACCGGAGCCGCCTTTTTCCAAACCGCATGGGTCGTCGACAAAGTTCCGGAAAGAAACGACGAAAAGTCCTCGGCGCGCCGGCTGCCGCCGATCACGCCCGCTTTCAAGCGAACCCAAGGCCCGTTCGAGTCGCCGTCGCTCAAATCGACGAAGCGCGCGGATACTTTGCTGCTCGTCGACGCTGCCTTCAGGTGAAAGGTCGCGCTGCTGCCCGGTGGCAAGAGCAACGCCTGTTGCCCACCGGGGATGGGAAGCCCGCTGCTGGCGTCCACAACCGCGGCTCCACCGGTGAGCGCGGCATTCAATGCGGACTCGAAGCCATCCTGGATGAACACGCCGGGGTCCGCGATCGTCGACAGAGTAGCCCCGCTCAGATCGAGCGCATTGTCTGCGAAATCCCAGCCCGCGCCGATCACCTGCCAGGCGCCGGAGAAGGGCAATACTTGATCGCTCTGGACCGCAATCACCCGCGTGCTCGAATTGTACACGGCGAGCGATACGGACTTGGTGCCGCTGAGCGAGACGGTTGCGGACTTCAATACTTCGGTGGTCAACATCGACGCAGAATCGATCGGATTCAACGGCGCGCTCGGCATGTCGAGCCGCGGCGGGGTTCGATCCAGCCGCCCGCTGAGCGACAGCTTTACGGGATTGCTCAGCGAGCAGTCTCCACAGCTCTCTTCGATCGTCCCATCGCCCGCGCCAACGAGGCGGTCGGCAAAGCCGTCCCCATCGTCGTCGAACGCGCTGAGCGTCATCGTCTGCACCGTGAGCGCGGTCAGTGGACCCGGCTCGGGCAACCCAACTAAGACGCTCGAAATGCTGACGCTGGACACACTCTTGCGAACCACCCCAAACTCGCCAACGCTGCCCTCTGCCGAGATGAGCCCTCTGAACATCGGCTGATCGAGCAGCACCAACGTCAAATCGAACTTGGGTAGATCGGAGTGCGAATCGGGCGAAACCCAAGTCGCAGACACGGTGACATCCCAAGCGCTCGTAGTGAGCGGCGCACTCACGTTGCCCTGACCTCCGCTGCCGGCGAGCGCAGATGCACCCGCTTGGCCAGCGCTGCCCCCGCGCCCGCTCGCCGCGACCCCTGCGTGGCCTCCACTGCTCGCGCCGCTGCTCGCTTCGGACTCTGCGTCGCCGCCACGACCAGCGTTAGCGATGCTACGCCCCGCGCTGGCGACCATCACGGAGCTGCTTCCGCCTTGCCCGGCGCGCGCGTCACTTCCGCCGTTCGAGCTCGAGGCGTCGCCGGCCTTCCCTGCGCAACTCAGCACACCGCAGACCGCCAGCGCTGAGCCCCCGATCACCGCCAAGCGATGTGTCATGAACGGTAGTGCAGCAAGCTTCGCGGCGTTTGCATAGACGAGAAACACCGATCATCGCGAGCAATGCCGCCGCGCGTTCAACCCTTCACTTCGAACGGAGCACGACCCAGCTCGACGCCATCGAGCGTCGAAATCACTGCTACCCAATGCCCAGGATCCTTGATCATTCGGGTATTTCCCCAGGTTCGGAAGCGCTCGGACGCCCCCGGCACACTCAGCTTCACGTGGCCAACGGTCGCCTTCGTGTCCTGATTCTGGAACATGACACGCACACTGCGCGCGTCCCGCGCCGAGTTCTCGAACTCCACGAACGCATACACCGGCGCTCGGCCCAACTTGAACTCATCACCCGCCACCGGCTCACGATTCTCGATCTTGCGCGTGACCACGAAGCGCTTCAACGTCAGCCCATCACTCGCAGCCTTGATCTCCGCGCCAACGACCGAGGCCGAAGACGCAGGCGAAGCCACGGGTGGAAGCGCGGAAGCCGTACCGTTCACGATCTTGGCGATGCTGCCCAAACTCGCAGCCGGTGCCGGCACACTCACGCTATCCGAAGCGCGCGCCGCTTCCGACACACTCACGTCGTGCGAATTGCTGCAGGCCACGCCCGCAAACGAAACGCCCACCGCGAACATCGCCGCCGCCAACGCACTCACCGCTACCCAACGTGAACTTTCGAGACCAGACATGATTACCTCCGCCGGACGAAAGCGCCGGTTGCCCACGCTCTTCAGCAAACCTCAGGCCAAGCCCAATTCGCCCCAGTTTTCGTATTTTTTGGGGGGCGATCGTGGCTACGGCACCGCACCCCGTGTCGTACGGGCCGCACATCCGGCGCATTCCGGCGAGCCTCTCCCTGAGCGTCAGCTACGCTGCACGGGATGCATCGCGTGCGCGCTCGGGGGCGACAGGGAATCGTATTGGCAACACTCGGCATGCTCAGCGCGCCGAGCTGCGCGTCACGACCACCCACGCCGCCTCCTGCTCCCAGCGCAGCGATCGCGGTCGCCCCGGCGCCCGCGGTAGCAACAGAACCCGCACCCGGCAGCCCACGCTTCCTCGACGCGATCCCAGCCGACCTGCCACCCGAACTCGCGCAACAGATCGGCTTCCTCTCCGACGTGTGCAACGTCGCAATGCACTACGAAACCGGGGGCGCGCATCGCATCCACGTCGGCTGCCGCACGTGCCCGCCCTTCGAAGGCCCCAGCGCCGTCTCTGACGGACGCATCGCCGTCGACGGCACAGAGTTCTATGAACTCGAACTCTACCTAACCGGCCATTTTACGGCTCCAACCGCCGACCAACGGCTCGCCGTATTCCGCGGTTGCGAACCCCACTCCGCAAACTGGGGCGGCACCCTGATCGCCGAACGCCACGGCGACAAATACAAAGCCGTGCGCTACCTCTCCGGCCTGCGCCCGCAAGCATGCCAGGCGTACCACCGCCCTGACGGCCTTGACCTCGCCGTGTGCGAGTTCACCGACACCCAGCAATCGATCTCCACCGACACCCTGACCGTCCTGGACTTCGCGGTCGATCCCCCCAAAGAACAAACCCTGCTCGCCTTCACCAACCAAGATCTCTGCCTCACCGATCCGGGCACCCGCAGCACCGAAGAAGTGATCGAAGGCTTCGAACTGAACCAAAACCCCGCCGCCAAAAACAACGGCCTGATCGTCCGCACCACCCGCACCGCCCGCGACATGGACGAGCCCTACCAACGCTATTGCCGCGAAAACGCCGCTGGCTCGCCCCCCCACGAACGCCCCTTCAGCAAACCCCAGGTCACTACCCGCCAGTACCGCTTCGACGGCGAAAGCTTCGTTCCGCGCTGATGCAGCGGGCGCGTGACGCGCTCGATTTCTGATGCTATCGAGCCAGCTCCAAGCACTTTCCGCGACTTGGAGGAGTGGCCGAGCGGTTTAAGGCACCGGTTTTGAAAACCGGCGTACTCGTAAGGGTACCGTGGGTTCGAATCCCTCCTCCTCCGCTGTCCCCTGCGGGTCCATCGGAGGAGCAGGGCTTTAGGCTGACGGGGCCGGTCTTCGACCTCCCCCTAGCGCGCGAATCCCTCCTCACGCTGGCCATCGCACTGAGCTGCGCTTTAAGCTGACGGGGCGGCCTGCGGCCTCCCCCTGGCGCGCGAATCCCTCCTCACGCCGGCTATCGCACATGCGTCCGGCGTGAGCCGAGACGACTTCAGTACGCGAAGTTCAGGCCCAGGGCGGGTTCGAGCGCGAAGTCAGGGCCGTGTTCACGGCCGATCAGGGCGTAGGCGCGCGCTTCGACGCCGAGCAGCACGCGTTCGCTCTTGTACAGATCGACGCCGACGGTGCCGCCGAGCGGGAACAGGCTCTGCCCGGGTGCATGCGCGTAGCCGGTGCGGAAACCGATGTATGGATTGAGCGTGCGGCGCTGACCGCCGCCGAAATAGTCGGAGTAAAAGGCGGTGCCGACGGTGAGCGCATAGAAGTCGATCGCTTTACTGGGCGCGCTGCTGAGGTCGTGCAGGAAGTCCAAATCGATGTCGAAGACACGACCCCATTGGAACGACAAGCCGCCGCCTGCGTAGCTGGTCGCGCTATCGCTGAACGAGCGGGGTGGCACGTCGATCAGGAGAACCGCGCGCACCCCGGGGTAGAAACGCGCGACGGGGTCGAGCGCAGCGCTGTTTGCGGCTGGCGTTGGCGTCAGAGTGACGTACACGGTGGAGCGCGCCACGCGGTCGCGGCTCCATTCGAGGTCGCTCCTGACCCGTGCGAGGTCGGTTCGGACTCGCGTGAGCTCCGCTTCGAGCTGGGTGGCTTCGGTTACGTTTGCGGCTTTGGCGAGCAGCTCTTCGTAGCGGGCAATGGCGTGCTCGAGGTTGCTTTGGACGACTGCCGCGTCGCTCAGAGCGCGGCTCACTTCGTTGGCTTCAATCGAGCTCGATCGCACTTTGCCGACCTCGGGGAGGCGTGCCACGAAGCGACGCACGCCGGCTGATGGGATGCGCAGTGAGAGGGCCGCGCCGCGGCGGTGCGTGCCATCTTCGAGCGCTTCGTTCATCACTTGGCCGTCGAACGCCTCTGTCAGCTTCATCAGTTGGCCGCGGGCGGCGTCGATGTCGAGCACCTCGATTTGAACTTTGGCTTCGATGTCGAACTGTTCCCCGCGGGCCGCGCGGGCGGGTTGCACGGGGATCGGCTCGGGCGGGGTCGATGACGGCGCGGCGCCTGCCGCTTCCTCCGCTTGATAGCCGTAGCCTGAGCTGCGCACTGCCGGCGCGTTGGCGAGCGGCCCGCTCAACACGACTCCTTGGTCAGCGCTGCTCGACGCTTGCCCGACTGCGATCACCGAAGCCTTGCGCGCGTGGCGGTCGCGCATCGCGAATTTCGGGCAAACGTCGGGGTCGATCTCGCAGATGTCGTTGGGGCGCGGCTCTGGGTGATGAGTGGCACTCGAATAAATTGCGGGAACGGCAATGGCAATCGGAGCCGGCGCGGCTGGCGCGGCCACTCGACTGGTATGGCGCGTGCTGCACGCTGCGAGTGAGATCAACCAAAGGACAACCAGAGCACTCACACCTCGATCGAGCATTGCGCTTGGACCGACCAGCGCGCGAAATCTTTGCTCCCTCGCAGCGGCGCATCTTGACAGTCGGAAGCGCGTCAGATGCACTGCGGAGGTGCTCTTCGTCCGCCTGCTCGCCGGTTCACTGCTCAGCGCTAGCGCGCTTCTCGGCTGCAGCGGCGAGCCCGATCGGCCGGGAAGCGCCGTCGCGGCCGCAGGAACGAGCCACTCCGCCGCGGGCAGCGGCCCGGGTGGCTCGCCGTCCACGGGCACAGCGGGCACGAGTTTCGCAGGTAGCTCGAGCTTCGCCGGTGGCCCGAATCTGATCGTGGATGCGGACGCGGGCCCGACCGAGCAAGGCGGCGGCAGCGAGTGCCAGCACCTCAACATCGGGATCTTGGGCAACCCGGGTGCGCGTGCGTCGTCGAACTTTCAGGCGTGGTTGGAGAAGAGCGGCACCAGCGCGCAACGCATCCACACCACCGTCAACGAGCCGCTCACCGCCGCCACCCTGAAACCATTCGACGTGCTCGTCCTGGATTGGCTCACGCGCGATTACACGCCGGAAGAAGCTGCGATTTTCTCGCTTTGGCTCTCCGCAGGCGGCGGCATGATGTCGATGACCGGCTACAGCAACACGGCCGCTGACTTTCATGCAAATTCGCTGCTCGCACCACTTCGAGTCGAGTACGGCGGCCCGCTGCTGAGCGGCCCAGTCGTCGACTTCGCAATCCACCCCGTCACCGCCGGGCTCACTTCGGTGACGTTCTCGGGCGGCTACACAGTCACCGATCTTGGAGGCGGCGCGAGCACGCGCACGCCGATCGCGTTCTTGCCCGACGCCAACGCGGTGGCGGGGATCGCCATTCAAGTGGGTAAGGGCCGCGGCATCGTTTGGGGTGACGAATGGATCGAGTTCGACTCCGAATGGTCCACCCTGCCGGAGATCACGCAGTTTTGGGTGCAGCTGTTCGCTTGGATCGCGCCGAAGAACAAATGCGAATTGACGCCGCCGAAGTGAGTGGCATCCAATCTGGCCATGAGCCGGGTCGAGATCACCACCGCTGAAGGAGTTTGTCCGAGCTACGTCTTTCGCCCCGCGTCGGGCAACGGGCCTTGGCCCGCCGTGCTCGTATACATGGACGGCCTGGGCATTCGCCCCGCGATGTTGGATTTGGGCGTGCGACTCGCAAAGAGCGGCTACTTCGTGCTCTTGCCCGATCTGTATTACCGCTCGGGCCCGTACGAGGCGATGGACGCGCGCACGGTGTTCAGCGATCCGGAGCAACGCAAGCGGCTAGTCGAGAAGTTCTCGAGTCACATCTCGCAAGCCAAGGTCATGTCCGACACGCGAGCATTCATCGACTATTTGGCTTCAGAACCGGACGCGAAGGCGGGCGGCATCGGGGTCACGGGCTATTGCATGGGCGGCCGCATGGCACTCACCGCGGCCGGAACTTATCCGGATCGCATCGTGGCGGCGGCTTCGTTCCACGGCAGTCAGCTCGCGTCGGACGCGGCGGATAGTCCGCATCTGCTCGCCCCTCAAATGAAAGCGCGTCTGTATGTCGCAGGCGCGCTCGATGATGCGTCATTTCCGGATGCGATGAAGCAACGGCTGGAAGCTGCGCTCACGGAGGCCGGCGTCGCGCATGTGGTGGAGACGTACCCCGCCAAGCATGGTTGGGTATTCAGCGACACGCCGGTGTACGACGCGGAGGCGAGTGAGCGGCATTGGCGAGAGCTTTTGGCCTTGTTCGAGGCCGAACTCGGCTAACGAGCTTCGGAGCTGAGGACGCCCCAGCGCGCGCGCAGCAAGTCCAGCCGTTCCGGCGCGTGACCAAAGAAGTCGAAGTGATCGGCAAAGTCCATTTTGCAAGCGGCGCCGCGATTGAGCGCGCGGAGCACCTTCGGTACGTCGAATAGCCCCTGTTGCCCTTTGGCGATGGGCGTGATGCGCAAGCCGATGTGAAACTGCAGAATGCCGAACAAGAGAAATACGAAGCCATCCGTACGGGCGAAGCCGGCTTGAAAGGCGGCTTGCTGGATCTCACCCTGGGGGTCCACGCCGTAGCCGGAGACCACGTGACCCACGTCGTGGAACAGCATCAATTCCGGTAGGCCACCCTTTTCGCCAGGCAGGGCGAAATCATTCTGACGGTAGTGCTCGTACAACCCGCGACCCAGTGTGCCCGTGGGCAACTCGGCAAGGGCGTAGTAGCGGGCGGCGAGCCGCTCGTCTTGGCCGAAGCCGAGCAGCGTCGGCAGCGCGACCTTCAGGAAATTCGGTGCGCCGCCTTGCTGGGCGAAGCGTTGCACGCGGCGCACCATGTCGACGCGCGCGAGCATGGCGCGGCCGTGGGCGACGCGATCCAACACGCGCAGGCCCTCTTCGTCGACGTCGAGCGCGCGGGCGAGCCGCGAGACGGCCTTGGCAGCGCGCTCATCCGGCTGACCTTCGACCAAACTGAGAATGATGGCGAGCTGCACCACGCGCTTGCGGCGATGAGGATCGACCACCGCCCGCGCGAGATCGTCGAGCCTTACGAAGTGCAGTTCGTCCGCCCGCACACGGTGGCCGTGGAGCTCGGCCAGGCCTTCGATCATTTGTGCTTCGGCTTCCGTGAAGCGGTCGTTGCTGAACGCGACGTCGCGCAGGGCGCCGAGCACGAGGGCCAATTCTTGAGCCGGAAAAATCGCGATATCCATGCTTTTCGTCTCCCGTATGAGGAATGCGAGTTTCGAGCGCTGCACTGCTCGACCTGCGCGTTTCTCTGCTTCTGCAACGGATGTGCCGAAGCTCAGCGCGGATTGGATAACATCCGGCTGCACCAGGCTGAACGTTCGCTAGGCGTTCGGCAGGCGCAGGTGCTCGACGTGCAAAACTTCAGGTACGGGCGCGTAGGCCATGGCGCGCTCGATCACGTTACGCAGTTCGCGCACGTTGCCGGGCCAGGAGTGGGCACGCAACGCATGCACGGCGTCCGCCGCGAGATCGGGAGCGGAGCCGGCCTCTGGCGCGAGCCGGCTGATGAACAGCCGCGCGAGTGCGAGGATGTCCTCCGGCCGCTCACGAAGCGGCGGGACCTGAAGCGGAATTACGTTCAGGCGATAGTACAGGTCCTCGCGAAAGCGACCATCTCGCACGAGCCGATCGAGGTCGCGGTGGGTGGCGGCCAAAATCCGCACATCGACTCGACGCGGCCGTTGCTCGCCGAGCGTGGTCACTTCCGCGTTCTCCAAGAAGCGCAGCAGCTTGGGCTGAGTATCCAGCGGCAATTCGCCGATTTCGTCCAAAAACAGGGTGCCGCCGTCTGCCGCGCGGATCACCCCGGGGCTATCGCTGGTCGCGCCGGTGAAGGAGCCTTTGCGGTAGCCGAACAATTGGCTCTCGAACAAGTCACGCGGCACGCTGGCGCAATTGAAGACGATGTACGGCTTGTCGGCGCGCGCGGAGAGATCGTGCACGGCGCGCGCTACCACCTCCTTACCCGTACCGGATTCGCCACCGATCAGAATCGTGGCTGACGAGCGCGAAAGCCGGGCGATCTCCGTCTTGAGCTTGCGGGTGGCGGCCGCCGCGGCGACGAAATGTGGCAGCACGTGGTCGACCGCGCCCTCCGAGTCAGGCGTCACGGTGTTGCCCATCACGCGGGGAACGAACGCCGCCAAGATGCGCAGCGCCGCGAATTCCTCAGGGTTCAAGGCGCCACGCACGCCGAAGCGCAGCGCGCCCTCGGCCAGATCGGGAACCTGAACCACGCCCGGTTCGTTCTCGGACAGCTCGCTTCCGCCGACCAGCGCTTCGCGCCCCGGGAAAAGCTCGCCCAAAATGATGGCGAGACCACGGCGGTGCTGATCCTGCGACAGGCCGCGCACCGAAAGACGACCCATCGCGCCCACGAGTCGCTCGGTCATCGTCTCGGCGCGCCATTGCTCGGCCGCCACCGGCTTGGAAATGATCTGCGCGCGCCTGACCAAGTGGGGCGACCACACGCCGAGACGCCGCAATCCTTCAACCGCTTCCGCCAGCAGCGGCTCCGAATCCGGCGCGCCCGAGGCGCGGGCGACCATGGCCAAGTTGGCCTTGGAGAAAGCCACTTGAATCACATCACCCATGAGACCGAAGGTGCTCACCGTAGTCTCGGCCTTCTGACGCGCCTCCGAGAATTGCCCGCTGGCGATAGCGATGAACGATTCCATGCGCGTGCACAGCACCGAGTGCCACGCCGAGGGATGCCGTTCGATGAACTCGCGCGTGCGGCGCACCGTGGCGCGGCAACCCTCGAGGTCCTGGCGTAGCAATTTCGCGAGCGCGTACTCGAAGTACGCGTGGTGCATCAGGTAATCGATGCCAGTAGTGGTCTCGGGTGCAGCCAGAATCTGGGCGAATAGCTCTGAGCCACGCTCCACATCGCCCTCTAGAGTCGCCAACATGCCGCGCACGGCGAGCGCGTGGACGTTGGCTAACGGGCGACCACTGCCCGCAACTTCGGCGTCCAGCGCCTCGGCCCACTCGGGCAAGCGCTTGTTGCGATCCGTGAACAGATAGAAGCGCGCGACGGGCATGGCCAGGGCGTAACGCGGCAGCGAGCCACGCCGGGCCAGGGTGTTGGCCTCTTCGATCACGGCGTCCACTTCGTCGAACCGGCCGAGCCGCGCGAGCGCTTCGATCTCACAGGCCAAAATACGCAGCATGGATTCACCCGGCGGCAGCTCGGCTTGGCGCGCTCGGCGCCTTGCCATCTGGGTGATCTCCAGCACTTTCTCCGGCAGCGACGAGCCAGTAACGGCGCGCCAGGCGCGGTCCGCCAAGACCGCGATCGCTATCGGCCAAAGCCCCAGCCGCTCGGCGAGCGCGAGGCCCTCGGCGCTGTGGCGTTCGGCGAGCGCTTCGTCCCCGCGGAAAGCCGCCACCATACCGCGGTAGCCCAGCACCAGAAAGCGAGGCAGCGCGGACTCTGCTCGCTCCAGACTCTCGGCAGCGGCTTCGTACACGTGCACGGTCACGCTCGGCCCTAAAAACCGCGCCGCCGAGATGCGCGCCGTGGCCAAGAGCACCCTCAGGTCGTTCTCGTCGGATTCGAGCAGCGCATCGGCGCGGGCCGCGTGAGCATTCACGCGCCCCACGTCGAAGAAGCGCGAATCAGGCGCGCTGAACAACAATGCCGCGAGCAAATGGGTTCGCGCCGCGATCGCGCGCACCACGCCGCCGCGCTCTACTTCGTCCAAAATCGGTGTCAACGTGACGAGCGCGCCGCGCGAATCGAGCCGCCCGAAGATCTGCGCTTGGATCAGACCGAGCGTGGCCAGTGTCCGCCCCGGCGGCGTTTGCAGTTGCTTGCCCGACAGTGCATGCAAAAGTTCATCTTCCGCCGCAAGCCAGGACTCGCCCATCAAACGATCGAGGAGTGGTTGAAGCAAAGCTTCATCGGCCGCAAAAGCGGCTGACGGGGCGGGCTCGCTCGGTGGACGCTCCAACAACGGCTCGGAAGTGCTCTCGTCCTCGTCTTCGTCGGGCAGCGCGCCTTCCGAGCCGGGGTTTGCCTTGGTGCCCACGCCTTCTTGTTGCAAGCGGCGTAAGGCTTCCACCATGCGCGCGCGGGGGCGGCGCGCCTCCTTGTTGTCGTCCGGCAATTCCCAGCGCAAGACCGTGAGCGACGTCACCCCCAGCAAACGCGCGAACGCTGCCCGACTCAGCGAGCCACGAATCGCGCGAATCTCCCGGTGATCCATCGGACTTGCGCTCGTAACACTACACCGGCTCGAGCTCGTCTGGGAGTACCAGTTCCACCAAACTGAGCCGTTCGGCGAGGTCGAAGCGGAATTGGCCCGCTTCGACCCGGAGCGCCAACTCAGTGTCGGTCGACGCGATGACACGAGCGTTTCGCTCCTGATCCAAGAAACGCAAGAAGCGCGGTTGGGTCAGGAGCGGCAGCTGATCGATGGTCGCAACGTACAGCGTCCCGGAACTGACGCTTTGAATGGCACCCGAGATGATCGGCGCGTGGGCGGGACCGCCGAACAGGCTGAGTTCGACCGCTTCACTGCCGAGCCCGCGACAGTCGAAGCCGACGAACGGCTGTTCTCGCCGCGGAGACCGCTCGTGAAGCGCATGCGCGACCGCGTGTTTGAGGCCCGCGCTGCCCCCCACGAGCAGCACCGTCACTCGAGACGGGGCGAGCCGGTAGAGCTGCGCCTCGAAGGCAGGCTCGACGCCGAGCGAAGGGCTCGCGGCTACCGGCTCGGCGTTTGGATAGCGCCGAGGGTCGCTTGGATACTGATTCTTGGGGCGGGTCATATCCGTTTCTTCCTCATTTCCCGCTTTGCAGCGGCTCCAGCTCCTCCCAAGCAACTTCTCTGCCGTTGGCATCACTTTCGCAAAGGGCCGCTCTCGAACGGAGCTTTGGGATGGCTCGTATCCACATTGCGGTGCTCAGCAGCGCCGTATTTGCGATGGGTCTTTCGACTGGCTGCTCGCAGAAACCCGAAGCAGCAACGTCGCTGCCGCCACGACGCAGGCCGGTGAGGTCGCGCTTCAGGATCACGCCGTCCATCGGCGCCTTGGCGTCGCACAAGCGCGCGTCGCGTACGTCACGGGCGGCTAGCGATGGCAACTCTGGTGTCCTTCGCGCCGCGTGAGTCGCCACCCGAGACGTTGAAGATATCCAAACCCGGCTCGGGAGGCGGCACGCTGATTGCTCATTCCGCGTGCATCATGAAAATTCATCTCTGCGCGGCCGCCATCTGCGTGCTCACGACGAGTCGCTTTGCTCAGGCACAATTGGCCGACTCAGTCGTCGCAACCACTGCCGAACACTATCCGGCCGCCAAAAGCGGCGATCTGCCGGGGAAAATCGCGATTAATGTGCTGCGCGCAAGCGCGGGCATACCGATCGAAGTCGGCAAAACGACGACACTGATCGCGGGCGCGGGCTACGAGTTGATCGATGCCGAGCCTACCTACGCGAACTCGCTCCAGCTTCACTCGGTCAAGGGTGTCTTCGGCATCGATCAACGCATCGACAAGCGCTTCGAGCTGGTGCTGCTCGGCGAGGCCGGGCTCGCTTCGGATTTCAGGGACCCCGTGGGCTCGCGCGATCTTTTGTTGTCGGCCACGGCCTTCGCGACCTATTCGTTCACGGACTCTTTCAAGCTCGGCGCAGGCGCCATCTACGATCGCCGAACCGGGGAGCTCAAACCCTTGCCCGCACTGCTACTCAAGTTGAAAGTGGGCGAGCGCTTCCGAGTGCGCGGCTTTGCGCCGGTTTGGCTGACCGCCGAGTACCACTTGTTCGATTGGCTGGACGTGGGCGCCCGCGCCAACCTGGACGGCAATCGCTTCCACCTCGGCAAGGAAACCTGGCAACTGGATAACGCAGAGCTCGCTTATTCCAACTTCACGGTGGGACCCAAGCTGACCTTCAACTTCACTGATTGGCTGCACCTCGACGTGTACGCGGCTGGCGCGGTCTATCGGCGCTTCGAGGTGTTCCAAAACGACGAGAGCTACCTGCGCTCCGATCTGTCACCCACCATCGGCTACGGCGCACGCTTTTGGATCGCGCCGTCCGGCTGGTAGCAGACGGGCGCAGCAGCTCGCTATTCGCTGCTGACGCGGCCGCGGCTCTGCTTTTTGGCGGCGTGCACGCGCTTTTCGGCGACGCGCTTGGCTTTCTTGGCGCGACTCGGTTTGGTCTTGCGGCGCGCTTTGGGGGTGACCATTGCGGCGCGCAGCAGCGCGGCCAGCTTTTCGCGCGCGTCTTGCAGATTGTCGGGCTGATTGCGGGTCAGCTGACTCGTGATTTGGATTTGACCTTCGGCGTCCAAGCGCGCAGCGGCTTTCACACGCAAGCGCGCTTTGAGTTCGTCGCTCAGCGCGTCGCTGTCTTCGAAGTCGAAGCGCAGATCGATCTTGCTCGAGACCTTGTTGACGTTCTGACCGCCTGGGCCGGAAGCGCGCACGGCCGTCCAACGAAGCTCGGATTCGGGGATGACGACGTGCGCGACGACCAGCGGACCTGACATCGGCTCAGTGCGAGGCGAACTCGAAGCGATAGAAAAATGGCTCGGTAATGCCAAGTTTTCCGAGCGGAGCTTGGGCGCTGAGCAAGAACAAATGCTGATCGTTGCTGAAGATCATGCCGTCCCAATCCGTTTTGTCTGGGCAGTGCGCTTTGTAGTGCATGGATGAGCGACCCGCTTTTTCGATGAAGCCGTCGAGCTTCACCTTGTCGCTACAGCGCCCCTGTACCTTCATCAAGAAGTGAAGGAACGACTTTTCGCTCGGCTTGTCTTTGAGCAATGGCAACACGCTGACCGTGTACAGCGTCGCATCGGCGCCCATCACGGAGCGCACGGGGCCTTCTGGCCCGGCCTTGACGACCGAGCCGATCGGCATGGCCACGCTGAAGCCGTTCGCAGAGTCGGTCACTTGTTCCCAACCTTCGGGCAAACCCGCGGGCGCCTTCTCCGCTGGCTGTGCGGCTTCACCTGCCGCGCACGCGGCAATTTCCCGGAATTTCCGGGAGCAACTCTCGGGTGCGACGTTGGCGCAGGTGAGATCCTTGGCGTCGCGGGCGCACTCGAGCGCAGAGCGGACTTGATCGCCGCAGCCCGCGGGGGGCGGATCGTACTTGCCGCAATTGAGACGACAGCTCTCGACTGCAGAGGTCCCGCATTTGTTCACTAGCTTGTCGCACTTGGCCAGGCAGATCGGAAGGATCGCTGCGGGCGCGGGCGGCGGAGCTGCGGCTGCAGTCGTGGCGGGCGGATTCTCGCGCGTGTCGGGCGTGGGCATGACCTCGCTCGCGGGCGCTTTGCTCGGACGCTCGCTCGCCGCCGGCGAAGCCTCGGGCGCCTCGGCGGCCTTCGGCGTTTCCGCGCATGCCACGACCCACACTGCCAAAGCAGCAAACCCACCGCCCACACCGCACCAGCGACTCATTGTAAGATCTTAGCCTATTTCCGCGCGTTTCGCGCGCTGTTTGGATCAACGGGGTCGGGCAGAGGTCTCGGGCAGCAGCTTGGCCATGCTCAGTTCGCCACGCGGCTTGGCCTTGAGCTGTCGAGCAATCTCACGGGCCAGCGCATCTTCGGGATCGAGGCTGTGCGCCGTGGCCAAAATGGTTTCCAGGTTTTGGCGGTCGTTCAGGGCGGCCGCGACCAAGGCCTGACCGCGGGTCTCGGCCATCAGCACACTGCGCGTGGCCACGTCGAATTGGCCATCGTGCTCCGTCTCGGCGATCACGCTGCGAAAATCGGACGCGCCTTGCTGCAAACCTGCGACGCGATCGGAACGCCCCAGGGGCTGCGGCGCAAAACGCATGAAAAAAGCCTGCGGAACCAGGTGTTCGAGCTGGGCGCGGTCGAAGCTGGGATCGAACTCGACGAACAGCGGCCGTGCGTCGGCCAGACTGGAGAGCGCGTACTCGCTCGGTCGTCCACTGAGGGCGACCTCGCGGATCAGCGGCGCGAGCGCAGGCTCGGTGCGCAGCAAGCGCGCGCGCACGTTGCCGCGTTCGAGCAATGGCATGGGCACGACCACGATGTCTGGCCGTTGACCGCGCACGATACGCGCGGCCAAGAGTCGCCAAGCCAGCGCCTCCGAACGCAGCAAGAGCAGCCCATCCGGCGGCACGCTCGCCAGCGCTCGGTCGGTCCAAACCTCGGCGGCCGCCTCGCCACGTCGATCGGCCGCGTATGCGGAGTCTTCGGCGCCCACGAAAACCAGGGTGAAGTCGAAGACCACGAGCAACACGCTGGCCGGCTGCGCGAACGGGATACGGGCTCGAGTCAGGGCGACCGCGCTGGTCTGCACCGCGAGTGCCGCGCACACCGCGAGCGTCGCGATCGCGAGCAAACGCAACGAGCCGAACGCATCCGGCGTGAGCACGGCCACGCGGCTCACCGGGATCGCCAGATCGCCAAGCACGAGCGCGACCAACGGCACCATCGACGAGCGCGTGGGCTGTCGCAACATGCCGAGCAGCAAGCCGGCGATCGCCAGCCCAAACGAGATCGCGCCGACGTCCGTGAGCCACGCGCCGAGCGCAGTCGTGCGCACACCGGAGGCGTCGACCAGCGCCAAGCTGGACGCGGCAAGGCCATGCCCGAAGTCGAGGCCGCCCTGAGCCGAAAGCGGGCGCACCAACAAAGGCAACAGCGCAAATCCCCAAAAAACCGCGATTCCGCCAGCAAAAGCCAGCAGCGCGCGCACCCGCGGCAGGCTGCGTTGGCTGGCCCCTTGCACGAGCAGCGCAAACAACAGCACCAGCGCCGCGGCGTGCGCTTCCGAAAGGGTGAGTCCGACGATCGCTCCGAGGGCCATCGACAAGCGCGCGTCCTTGCGCTTCACCGTTTCGAAGCCGAGCAGGATGCCCGCCAAGACCAACGCGGTGGCCATCGGTGCGCCCCCCGCGACCGTGCCCTCCAACTGAAAGCTCTGCGCCAAGGTCGCGGTCAGGGCGCCGGCGAGAGCCAGGGCCGGCGTAAGCCGCGGCGTGGGCACGGTGCGCTCGAGCACGCGCCGACCGAGCAGGAAGATCAAGAACGAACACAGCGCGAGCGACAGCGCGCCCGCCCACGAAGCGCGCAGCCAGCGCCCGCCGAGCGGCAGCAGTGACAGGAGCTCCACGAACACCGTCGTTACCCGGCCCTCGGTCCCGGCCGGCAACAGCCCGAGCGCACGCGCGATCGGTAGGTCATCCCGCCAAACCGGCGCCGCGCTGGCTCGAAACGCGGTCACGATCAGCGGAATCACGAAGGCGGCATGGCCGCACACGGCATCCAGCCAATGGCGAGCCGGCTGAGCGGGCGAGGGTCTTTCTCCGGTCACCCACTCTCGGTGCCATAGGCCGGGTTTTTGGCCCAGTTTTCGGGTTTTTCGAGGTTTGGGGCGCCGAAAGCGGGCCCAAATTGCGCACTGGGGTGGACGTTTTGCGCTAGAACGGCTGCCCCGTTGGTCCTCGAACCCGGGCGCAAAAGGAAACCGAAGTGGCACGATTCATCGACGAGCTGAAACGCACTCACGACTGTGGCGCCTTGCGCGCTTCGGACATCGGCAAAGAGGTCATCCTCTTCGGCTGGGTCGCGATTCGGCGCGATCACGGCTCCCTCGTGTTCGTCAATTTGCGCGATCGCGGCGGCGTAACTCAGGTCGTGTTCGACGCGGATGCTTCGAAAGAGGCACACGAAGTCGCCAACGCCATTCGCCCGGAATGGGTGATCGCCATCCGCGGCACCGTGCGCTCGCGCGGTGAGCAGTTCAGCAAGAAGGAGGGCAAGCTGGTCAGCGCGGCCAACGCCAACATCGCGACCGGCGAGATCGAAATCGCCGTGCTCGAGGCCTTCGTGTTCAACAAGGCCGAGACCCCGCCGTTTGGCATCGAAGACTCGGTCGACACGCGCGAAGAGGTTCGGCTGGAGCATCGCTACTTGGATCTGCGCCGTCAGCCCCTGCAGACCGCGCTCCGCATGCGCCACAACATCAACCTGGCCACCCGCAACTACTTGTCCGGCCAAGGCTGTATGGAGATCGAGACGCCGTTCTTGGTCAAATACACGCCCGGCGGCGCGCGGAACTTCCTCGTCCCCTCGCGCCTGCATGCGTCCAAGTTCTATGCGCTCGCCGAGAGCCCGCAGCTGTTCAAGCAGCTGTTCATGGTCGCCGGCTTCGATCGCTACTTCCAAATCGTGCGCTGTTTCCGCGATGAGGACCTGCGCATCGATCGTCAGCCGGAGTTCACTCAGATCGACATCGAGCTCAGCTTCATCAACCAGGATGATTTGTTCAACCTGGTCGAGGGCTTGGTGTTCACGATTTGGAAGGCCGCGCTCGGCATCGATTTGCACCAGTACTTCCCGAGCGGCCATTTTCCGCGCCTGAAGTTCGACGAATCGATGGAGAAGTACGGCAACGACAAGCCGGATCTGCGCTTCGACTTGCGTCACTTCGACATCACCGATCTCGTGATCGAGCACAACGGTGGCGGCATTCCGTTTTGGACGCCGATCGCCGAGAAGTTCAAGAGCGGCGCCTATCGCCGTGATCTGCCGCCCGAGATCGTGAAGGCCATGGTCGTGCCGGCCGCCTCCGCGCTGTCGCGCACGGATCAAGAGAAGCTCGAGCAAACCGCCAAGGGCATGGGCGCGGGCGGCTTGGCCCGCGCCAAGGTCGGCCCGGATGGCACTTGGGTGCAGTCGCCCCTGTCGAAAACCGTCACCAAAGAAATGGTGCTGGCAATCAATGAAGCGACCGGCGCAAAGGAAGGCGATCTGTTGCTGTTCCAGTTCGGCAAGACCTCGCTCGTGCACATGGTCATGGCGAACCTGCGCGTGATCATCGCCAAGAAGCTCGGCCTGATCCCGGATGTCGGCCACGGCGGCGTGTGGAACTTCTTGTGGGTCGTGGAGCCCCCGTTGTTCGAGTACGACGACGAGCACAAGACGTGGGCCGCCGCGCATCACGCCTTCACCCGCCCGCACGACGACCACGTGGATCTGATCGAGAAGGATCCAGGCAAAGTGCAGTGCTACCGCTACGATTTGGTGCTGAACGGCTTCGAAATCGCGGGCGGCTCGATTCGCTTGCACGATCCCGAAGTACAAGCGCGCGTTTTCGCCGCACTCGGCATCAAGGACGAAGAAGCCCAGGAAAAGTTCGGCTTCTTGCTGTCTGCGCTGCGCTACGGCGCGCCGCCGCACGGCGGCATCGCGCTCGGTATGGATCGCATCGCCATGTTGCTCGCCGGCACAGAGAGCATTCGCGACGTGATCGCCTTCCCGAAGACGCAAAAGGGCACCGATCTGATGAGTAACGCTCCAGGGTTGGTAGGGCCGAACCAGCTCGCGGAACTCCGGATCCGCACGGTCGGCGAAGGCTGAACCGGCTCACGCCCGCAGCAAGGAAGGCGCCTTTCTCGTCAGAGCGCGCCTTTTTGCCCGTCCTTGAACGGCTGACGCGCCGCCATTCTCCGTCCTCGACTGAGTCCGGGTTGTCGGCGAAACTGATGAGAATTTCACGATGAGCGCGCGCATTCTGGTTGTCGATGACAGCCCCACGATCCGAAAGGTCGTGGGCTCTATCCTGGAGGCGCGCTCATACAAGCCGCTGCTCGCCGGGGACGGCCAAGAGGCGCTCGAAATCTTGGGCACCGAGACCGTCGATCTGGTGCTGCTCGACTTCGTGATGCCGCGCATGAACGGCTACCAGTTCTGTCGCGAGCTGCGCGCGGATCCGAACTTGAAGAACCTGCCCGTGGTGCTGATGAGCGCCAAGGGCGACAAGATCCGCGGCCAATTCGTGCAACAAACCGGGGCAATCGACGCGATCACCAAGCCCTTCGACGCACGTGGCTTGATCGCGGTAGTCGAAGGCGCGCTCAAGAAACACACCGAGGGTCGTGGTCGGCCGGTCCCCGAAGCGCACTCCATGCCGGAGGAGCCGGACTCGAACGTCGAGAACTTCCGCCCCAGCCGCGCCAGCTTCAGCGATGATCCGGGGCTCCGTCGCGTGCAGGCGGCGCACGAGTTCGCGCGTTCGATCAGCCACGTTGCGGCCGCCGAATTGTCGAAAATCCCCGAGCTTTCTCCGGATCTGACGGAGGCCGTGAACGTCGCGCTGCAGCGCTCGATCACGCCCGACAACATGGGCGCGTTGATGACGCTGCTCAAGATGCTCACCATGGGTGAGAACACACGCGACGCGCTGTCCGGCGACATTTCGGTGATCTCGATCGCAGAGGTGCTGCAGCTCTTGGATCTGCAGCGCCAAACCGGGGTGCTCAGCATCTTCACCCGCCAGAGTGAGATCACGCTGTACGTGAAGCAGGGGCGCCTCGACTTTGCGGCATCGCGCGGGCTGCACGTGGAGTTTCGCATCGGCCGCTACCTGGTCGAAGACAGCGCCATCACCCGCGACGAGTTGCAGACCGTGCTCGACAACCGCGCGGGCTCGAAGCGCTTGCTCGGCGAGCTGTTGATTCAGCTGGGCATGACCAACGAGGACCAAGTGCGGCGCGCCCTGGTGCGCCAAACCCACGAGCTCGTGTACGAGGTCGTCCGCTGGAAAGCCGGGCGTTTTGCGTTCACGGTGGGCGTCGATAACCCGGCCGCGACCAAGGCATCGCTGAGCATCGAGACCGGAGGTCTGGTGATGGAAGGCTTCCGCCGCGTGGATGAGTGGCGCCAGATCGAAGGCAGCTTCGACTTCGACGAAGTGCTGTACCACGACACGGTCGCGATCGAACGGCTCGGTCAAGACGCGAACCTCACGCGCCAAGAGCGCTCCGTGCTGGGCGCCATCGACGGCAAGCGCTCGATCCGCGAGATCGTCGACCTCGCCGGCGGCAGCTCGTTCGAGACTTGTAAGATCTTGTATCAGTTCCTCAACTCACGCTTGGTGCGGCGCCGCGCCGCGTGAGCCGATGGCCCAGCGCGCAGGGCTATTGGTGCGAAGCGGCGGAGAGCTCGCATTTCTGCCCGCGGGCGTGGCGCGGTCGCTCTTGCCTCTACCCCGCCTCACGAAAATACCCTGGGATTCTGCGCAAATGGCGCTAGTGGGCGGGGAAGTGGTGGCGGTCCTCGTACTCGGCGAGCCGAGCGGCGAGCTGCTCTTGTGTGAGTTCGATGGCCAAGCCGTGGCACTCTCGGGGCTGTCTGCGGAGCGCGTCGGCTTCTGGCCCGCGAGCGAATCGGGCGTCAGGGTCGACGGCGTGACCGTGCCCGCCCTCGACCTGAGTGATGCACTGAAGCAATTTCGAAGCGACCGCCCAGCGGCACAGGAAGCGCACCATGAGTGACCTCGAATCCAAGCCGAGCCCAGCTTCGGCCGTTCAAAGTGCACGTCTCCTGGCCGTGTTGGAAGCGACCAGGACCGCCGCCGCGCGCGCCACCAACGAGCAACGCACGGCCAGCGGCGGGCTCGCGCGACAGCGCGTCGAGCTGGAGGCGGTGCAAGAATCGGCGCAAAATCTGGCCACGCGCAGCCGGGATATCCGCAACAGCCTGCAGGTTTTGCGTGAGTCCGTGGACCGCGCGAAGCTCTCCGCGCTCAATGCTGGGCTCGAAGGCGCACGCCTCGGAGAGCCCGTCGGCAAGGCGTTGGTGGTGATGAGCGACGAGCAGCGCAACTTGCTGGCACGCGCGCTCGACGCACTCGAAGAGCACAGCACGCTCTTGGCCGAGGTCGAACGCGATCGCGACCGCTGCTTGGCCGAGCTGACGCAGGTGAGCGAAGGCGCGCGCCAAACCGGGGCCGTGTTGAGTCGAGCCGAACAACAGAGCCAGCTGACCAGCGCCCTACTCGATCAGCTGCGCACCGACTTCGTGGAGCTTTTCGGCAGCGATCCGGACATCGCGCGGGCTATGGCCGAAACTGCGGCCCACGTGCGCACGGCGGCGGTTTCGCTGCTCGATCTCACGCAACGCGCGCCCCTCGGCGCAGATGCCATGCGCGAGCTCTTGAGTCCGCTCTTGGCGCTGATCCCGGCGCGTGAGGAGCCGCCGAGGTGAGCGAGTCTGCCCACGAGCTCGGCCGCTTGTTGGCAGGCGAGATCACGCGGCGTGTGCGTCTGCTCAGCGATCCCAACGCGCCCGACGTCGAGCTGCGCGCCGCCCTGCACTCGCTCAAAGGTTCGGCAGGGATGGCCGGGCACACCGAATTGTCACTGGTGATCGCGCAGTGCGCTCAGCGCGTGCAGGCTCGGTTGCCCGGTGCGCTCGCCGACACGCGCGCGGTGCTGGAGCACGCGCTCGCGCGGCTGAACCAGGATTTGCCGCCATTTGCCAGCGTTTGGCCGGAGCCTCCGCCGTTCCTCGGGCCTTCACGGATCGATTCCAAGTATCGCGATCAATACTATTCTGCGATTCGCGAGCGACTCGGTGAGCTCGACAGTGTGCTCGCCAGCACCGGCGACGCGCTTTCCGGCCTCGAACGCGCGCAGCGCGCGGTTCACGCCATGAAGGGCGCAGCTGCGGCCTTGGGCGACGACGTGACGGCCTGGTACTGCCATGGCCTCGAAGCAGCCCTGCGCAGCGTGCGCCGCGAGCCAGCCCCCGCGATCGACGCGATCGTCGATCTTGCGCGCCATCGTGCGCTGTTTGCCTTGCTGCTCGACGACCAAGCACGCGGCATCGAGACGCTGCGCGCGCTCGCTCAGCGTCGCGCACGGGAGTTACCCGCGCACGCCCGGCTACCCAGTCGCCCACCGAGCCGCCCACCGAGCGGGGAATTTCAGCTGAATGCCGCCGCTTCGCTGAAAGTGCCGGTGAGCACCCTGGATGCCTTCAGCGAGCGGCTCGAGCGCATCGATCTGGTGCACGACGAGCTGCTCCGCTCCGGTGATCTGGCGCGTCAATTGGCGACGCGCCTACGCGACACGAGCGCGGCACTCGCGGAAGCGCGTCGTACCTTGGGCAGCGCGCACGCCGACAGCACTGCTCTCGCGCGCATCGAGCTGGCGACCGCGCAGTTGCGTACGAACGCCGCCAACGCCGAGCGCGGCGCAGGCGTATTCCGGCGCAACGCGGAGTTCTTACGCGCGCGCACCGGTGAGATGCGGAGCGAACTCGGCGCGCTGCGCCGTGCCTCATTGCACTCTTTGTTCGAAAGCGTGAAGCGCGCCACGCTTCATGACGCCGAACACGAGGGCAAGCTCGTCTCGGTCGAAATCGCCGGCCCCGACGTGCCCATCGATCGCCGGATCTCGGAGCGCTTGTTCGACACCGTGCTGCAATTGGCCAAAAATTCGCTGGTCCATGGCTTGGAACCGCCTGCCGAGCGCGCCCATGCGGGCAAAGCTCCCCTCGGACGGGTGACGCTATCGGCCGAGCAAATCGGCGAATGGTTGCGCATCACTGTCGCCGACGACGGGCGCGGCGCGGACGTGGCGCGCATCCGCGAACTCGCCGTCGCGGCAGGGGCCGTCACGCGCGCCGCCGCAGATCGCGCCGCCGACGACGACCTGCTGTCCCTACTGTTTCTGCCCGGGCTGACCACGCATGATCGCGCGGATCTGCTGGCCGGGCGCGGGCTCGGCCTCGACTTGGTGCAAGACACGGTACGCCGCCTAGGCGGCACGATTCGCTTGCAGAGCCGCGCCGGGGGCGGCCTGACCGCGAGCTTCGAGATGCCCAGCGACCAAACCGTGGTCGAGGTCTTGTGGCTGGAGGAACTCGGTCAACGCTTTGCCTTGCCTGTCAGCTTCACGGGCCGCGTGGAGGCGTGTTGCCCGGAGCAGCCTCCACCGGTGCGTTTGGGCCGCTGCTTGGGCCAAAATTGTCCGGAAAAGGCCGCCGTTTCTTTAGAGCTAACGGTGTACGGCGTGACGCCGATTCGCGTCGGCCTCGACGGCGTGGGCGAGATCGAACAAGTCGCGTTGCGCGCGCTGCCCGATTTGATCGCCGAGCGTGGGCCGTATGGTGGCGCGGTGTTGCGCAGTGACGGCACGCTGCACCTGGCGCTGGACGCGCCGCTCGTCGCCGCCCGCGCTTGGACCCTGCGCCCGCCTCATCCTCAGGATGCCGCATGAGTGCGCCCTCGATCGCGCGGCTCACACGCGCAGACTTCGAGCCGATCGGGAAGCTCTTGCAAGCGAGTGGTCTCGAGGTCGACCTAGAAGCCGAGCTCAATCGTGAGTTCGCCCTGCCTTGGGTGCTGAAGAGCCCAGCCTCGACCGAGCCGGTCGCGTTCGCGCTGGCGTGGAGCGTGGCCGATGAATTGCAGCTGCTCGATATGGCGAGCCACCCGGAACACCGCCGAAAGGGCTACGCGCGTGCGCTCTTGAGCGAGCTTTTGAGCTACGCGCGCCGAGAGCACAAGCGGCTCTTCCTGCTGGAAGTGCGGCAATCGAACGAGCCCGCAATTCGACTGTATCGCAGCGTCGGTTTCGAAACGACGGGCGTGCGTCGCGGCTACTATTCGGATACTGGTGAAGACGCCTTGGAGATGCGCATCACCTTCGATCCGAATACCGGCCAAGTCTTAGCCGAGCCCAGCTGATGAGCGCGCGCGTGATCGGAGCCCTGCTCGCCGTCGGCATCGCTACCAGCGCGTGCGACGACCACAAACAGATCAACGCCAAAGATGCGGGTCTGACCGAGCCCAGCCCCAACGCCAGCATCCTGCCCGCACCGCTCGCCAGCGACGTCCCGGGCGGCGCCAAAGCCAACGGTGAAGACGGCGAGCACCGAGACGCCGGTCACCCACCCGCCGATGCGGGCCCGGATGCGCCGCCGCCAGAGCCGCGCGCGCTGCGCGAAGATCAGGCGCTAGCCAACGAAATCCCGCACGAAACCAGCGGTTTCAGCCTGAGCGCGCGGCTGCGCTGGCTGGACGTCCCGAGTGCACCGCGCGTAGCCGAACAGAACCCGGACGGTGTACAGCGCGCGCGCGACGCGGGCGGCTTCGATCTGGTCGTGGACTTGGCCGGCGGTCGCATGCGCTTCGCGTTTGCGTCACGCGCGTTCACGCTTCCCGCGGGTACCGAGCTACACGCGCGCGATGATTTGTACGGGCATGCGTTGCTCTGGCCGAACCGCACCACATACACGGTGCTCGCGCCAGGCTCCCTGCGCAGCGTGCTCTCGCAACAGCGCGCCGACGTCGTGCCGCTAGTCCGTCCGCGCTTCACGGCCTTGTCGGGCGGCTCGCTGTTCGGCTTCAGCACCGAACGAGTCGAGCTGAGTACACCCACCGGCAAGCTCGAGCTCGAGCAAGCCCGCGCGCCCAGTCCGTTGCCCAGCACGGCGATTTGGGGCAGCGGGGCCAGCTTGTGTCAGCTACTGATCGAGCTGGTCGGCGCTTCGCCGGTGAGCTCTGCCTGTCGCGCCGATCTGGTGCCGGTGCGTGCGATCTACACTTGGCCGAATGGTCAGCACTTTGCGTTCGAAGTGCTGCGCCTGACGCGGCGCAGCGACTTCAATCCGATTGCTCTGTCCGTACCGCCCGCGGGCGCGGAGTTCCGCCGCAGCGAATTGCCGCCTCCGCCGCCGGTGGGCATGCTCACGGACAACGAGCTCTCGGAATTTCGAATCCGCGCCGCCGCGCGCACCGATCGCGTGGATCCCAGCGCGCCCAAGCTCGGGCTTTTGCTGGCGAACCACAGCGACAGCCTGCGCTACTTCAGCATCGACGGCGCGCCGGTCGCGCGTTTGCTGCCGGGCGTCGAACAAACCTTGCTCGGATTGCGAGCAGGGAAATACCAAGTCAGCGCGCGTGATTTCTTCGACGGCGAAGAAGCCGTCGTAAAAACCGTCGAAGTCCCCGCGCGCTTCAGCCTTGGCGACGACCCCGAAAAGACGCACTAAGAATCCAAAGTGCGCGTGCCGAGCTCGTAATCTTCGGGGCCGAACTCGGCGCCTTCGTAGCCGCTGTCCAGCAACTTGGCGTGTAGCGCCTCGGTCGCGACCTCGAGCACTTCGAAGCGAGTCGAGAAGGAGAAAAATTCTTCCTCCGGGACCGGCGGCAACGCGGCCAAGCGCTGCGCCAAGAACTCGTGATCCTCTGGCGACACGCGCAGCATGGAGCGCGGACCGTCGTGCTCGGTTCCGCTGTACAGCGCGTCGTACGCGCTTCCGATCGGATTGAACCAAAGGAACACCGCGCTCGAGCACACCGACCAATCGTGGACGTTGATCGTCGGGACCCGCCAGAAGCCGCCCAAGCGACCGCGCACCAGCTCGCCGAAGTAAGCGCCGGCCGCGCGCGCGATCAACGGTGCCAATTCGGGACGCTCGCGAATCGTCTCGCGTGAGAGCGTCGCGTAGTGATCGAGCAGCGGCAGGGTCTCGGGCGTAAAGTCGAGATCGACCTTCAGCGCCCGCCTCACATATTCGAGGCAGGCGGTAACATAGTCGGGGATCGGCTCGGGGGGCGGCTGAAAGCCGGTCGTGGTGGTCATCTCGGGTCGGCGGGTGGTTAGGCATGCCCGAACCCGGCCAGCGACGCCAAGGGAAAGACCTTTGAACCGGGAAATCTCGTCCGAAAGTCGCGTTCCACTAGAATCCTGCCTGCCGGCCCAGCGCACCAGCGACGCACCCAGAGCCCGCTAGCGACCCAAAAGCCACGCTTCAGCCGGCCCTAGCCCGATCTGGTTCAAAAAAAGCGCTGAAAACGCCGTGTGCTGACCGCGATTCTAGACTTGCGTCAAAGGCTCGCGCTAGGCGAAGGTGAAGACGCGCGCTTACCTTCCCTCTCGAGCGTGTTACTCTCGAAAATCTCCCCATGCGCCTCGGTATCCTGAGCGACATCCACGCCAACTACGAAGCGTTGAGTGCCGTTGTCGAAGCGTTCAAACGCGAAGAGATCGACAAGTACTACTGCCTCGGTGACACCGTGGGTTACGGCGGCTCGCCCAATGAGTGCGCGGACATCGTGCGGGGCTTGGTCGAAGCGACCATCCTCGGCAACCACGACGCCGCCGTCGCGGGCCGTATGGACTACTCGTACTACTACGAGGCGGCGCGCCACGCGCTCGACACCCACGCGCAGCTGCTCTCCGACGAGAACATGCAGTGGCTGAAGGGCCTGCCGTATCAGATCAAGTTCGACGAGATCGGCGTGCACCTGTGCCACGGCTCGCCGGTGCGGCTCGAGGAGTTCGAATACATCTTCGCGCCCGAGCAAGCGCGCGAATGCTTGCCCATCTTCGATGAACTCGGCCACATCACGCTGATCGGCCATTCGCACCTGTGCAAGGTGTTCGCGCTGACCAAGTCCACGGTCGAAGAGCTGCCACCGATCGACTTCGAGCTGCAGCCAGATCGCAAGTACATCGTCAGCGTCGGCTCCGTCGGCCAACCGCGCGACTACGACAACCGGGCCAGCTACACGCTGTACGACTCGGACAAGAAGCGCTTCGAATTCAAGCGCGTCGAGTACGACATCGAGACCGCCGCCGACAAAGTGCTGCGCGCCAAACTCGAACGCAACTTCGCCCACCGCCTCTTCATCGGCGTCTAATTTCGCTCCGCCCTACGCTTCGCTCGGCAAACCCGCGCGCTGCGACAATCGACGCAATCGCGCCACTCAGCGTTCGCTAGCGAAGCCAAAGAGATTGGGCGCTCGCGATCCCGCATCGCACCTCGATTCGCGCCCGAGTTTCCGTACTGAGCGGCTCCCTGATTTTCAACCGCCGATCCGCGTCGACCTAACCCGCTGAAAGGCTCCCTGATTTTCAACCGCCAAGCCGCAAAGTCCTCGAAGCGGCAGTGCACACGAGCTGCCCACCGAAGAACTCGCGGAGATTTTTTGGCTGGCGCTGCTTGGCGCGCGTTCACGCTGCAACGACGAGTACGGCTCGGGTACTCCGGCACCCTCACGGGCTCTGTGTGCTGCTGCCCTCAATAGTGCGAGCGCGCGCCGCGTACCACTAACCCCAAACTCGCTTCGCCTTCCGAGCTGGATAGATAGTGTGTTGCGACGCCGTGGGGACTTTGCGGCTTGGCGGTCAAAATCTCAGGTAGCGCCCAGAGCGCTCTTCGACGATTCAGCACGCGCATTGCCCGGCTCGCGCGGCGTCGTGATGAGTCGGGAGCGGCGCGCGCTGTGAGGTGCGATGCTGGATCGCGATCGCCCGCTCTCACGAACCGCGGGGCCGGATCGGAGTTATTGAGCGATGGACCACTCGGTGCTGGTGGGGGTGTCCATGAGCGTGACGCCGAGGGCGAGGAGTTCGTCGCGGAGGGCGTCGCCGGCGGCGAAGTCTTTGTTTTTGCGGGCTTCGGCACGGCCCTTCACTTTGGCTTCGATCGCATCAGCGGTGAGCCCGCGGAGGCGTAAGCGGCGGACCTTCACGCGCTCGAAGTACTCTTCGGGCGTGGGGTGCAGAAGGCCGAGATCGGTCGACAGCTTGGCGATCGCGCGCAGCGCTAGGCGCCCGAACAGCGCGATGCCACCGTGCAGCAGCACGTCTTTCTTTTTTCGCTTGGCGAGATCGCAAGCTTCGTTGGCCGCCTGCGCGATTTCACCCAAGGCGGCGAGTGCAACTGGCGTGTTCAAGTCGTCGTCGAGCGCGGCTTCGGCGGACTCGGCGGCTTTCAGCACACGCTCGCGAAATGGCACCAATTCCTGCGGCAATTTGCCAGGGGACGTCACATCCCCGGTGGCCAGCGCGCTCAGCCGTTGCAGGGCGCCGTACACGTAGTCGATGCGGCGTTCGGCTTCGTCGACGCCCGGAAACACGACGCGACCGGAAGGGAGCTGCTCGGTGTCGAACTGGAGCGGGCCGCGATACTGCGCGCCGAGCAAGAACCAGCGGAAGCCCTCGGCGTCGTTGCGCTCGAGCACATCGCGCACGGTCACGAAGTTACCGAGCGACTTGCTCATCTTCTCTTTGTCGACGTTGACGAAGCCGTTGTGCATCCACAGCTTGGCGAGCGGCCCTTCATTGGGGTGCGCGGCTTCACTCTGCGCGACTTCGTTCTCGTGGTGAGGGAAGATCAAGTCCATGCCGCCCGCGTGCACGTCGAAGCCGTGCCCGAGGTAGTGACTGCACATCGCCGAACACTCGATGTGCCAGCCCGGGCGGCCGCGACCCCACGGGCTCTCCCAGCCCCACTCGTCCAGGGGACAGCTCTTCCAGAGCGCAAAATCCAAGGGATCGTGTTTGGCGCCGTCTTTTTCTACGCGCGCGCCGGCGATCAAATCGTCGATTCGGCGGCGCGAGAGCTTGCCGTACTCGCTGAAGCTGCGCACGGCGAAGTACACATCCTTGCGACCTGGTTCGGGCTCGATCGCGTAGGCGCTGCCGTTCTCGAGCAGCTTGGCGATCAGCTCGTAGATCTGGAGCAGGTGATCGCTGACGCGCGGCTCGTGATCGGGCGTGAGGCAGCCGACCTCGCGCATTTGGTCTTGGTACACGGTGGCCATGCGCCGCGACAGTTCCAAGGGTGCTTCGCCGTTCTGCTTCGCGCGCGCCAAGATCTTGTCGTCTACGTCCGTGATGTTTCGCACGTAGTTGACGCCGAGGCCCTTGCTGCGCAGCCGGCGCACCAGCAAATCAGGCGCCAGCGCGGCGCGGGCATGGCCCGCGTGCGGGACGTCGTAAACCGTCGGGCCGCAACAGTAGATGGTGACCTTCTCGCCCTGGGGGGTGAGCTGCTCGGTCGTGCGGGTCAGGGTGTTGTACAGCCGCGGAAGCGGTAACGAAGTCATCGGCGGCTCGATACTAACCCGCGATTTCAGCCGCGGACGGCTCGAAAACCAGTGAAGCGCGTGGCCTGTAGGCGTTGCCGCCCGATCATCGCCGGGCGCACCCCGAGCACGCCCGCCAAAAACCCGCCGATATGCGCGAAAAAGGCCACGCCACTGCCCGTGTCCAAGCCCAGGGCTGCCCAGCCGCCGCTGAGCTGGAGCAGAAACCAGAACCCGACCACCACCCACGCGGGCAACGAAATCAGGAAGATGAAGACGAAAACCGTAATCGGAGCACGGGGGTAGAGCACGAGGTAGGCGCCGAGCACGCCTGCGATTGCGCCGGACGCGCCGACCATGGGCGCCGGGCTCCCGATGTTGGTCAGCACCTGGGCCGCCGCCGCACACACGCCACACGACAAGTAAAACGCGACGTAACGAAGGTGGCCGATGGCATCCTCCACATTGTCGCCGAAGATCCACAGGAACAGCAGGTTGCCCGCCAAGTGCCCAAAGCCACCGTGCATGAACATGCTGGTGAAGATGGTGAACGCCTCGCCCGAAGGGTCGGCCGAAATTCGGGTGGGGACCAGGCCATAGCCCGAGATCACATAGGATTCGCCGTGGTTGCCGATCAGTTGCCGCTCCAGCAAGAAGGCCAGGATGTTGAGCGCGATCAGCAAGTAAGTGACGTACGGCGTGGTACGCGTCGGGTTCTGGTCGCTGATCGGAATCATCGGCGTGTCACTTTAGCCTGAATCTGGGCTTCTAGCCGGTCCGCGTGCCCCCGCCCGATTCCGAGGCCGAACGCTGATACGGTTGATGCTAAGGTGCGACGGTTCATGGTTTGGCGAAGGCTTTTGCGCGGTTTCGCGGCCACTGTATTGGGTTTGATGCTGGCCGGCTGCGCGTCGTCCGGCTTCGACGGCAGCGTGTACCACGACGAAGACATTCGCTTTCGCGTGGGGCCGGTGCCGAATTCTTGGCGCAGGCTCGAAGTGCAAGACACACGGCTGGCCTTCCGCGATGACGCGGCCAACGCGACGGTGGCCGTCAACGGGCGCTGCGGTTTGGATGGTGATGACGTGCCGCTGGCCTCGCTCACCCAGCATTTGTTTTTGCAATTCACCGAGCGCGAGCAAATCTCGCAAGCCAAGGTCAGCTTGGATGGGCGCGAGGCGCTGCGCACGGAGATCAATGCCGCGCTCGATGGGGTCAAGAAGCGCTACCTGGTGTACGTGCTGAAGAAGAACAGCTGCGTATACGACTTCATGTACATCGCCGAAGCTTCCGCGCCCGCTTCGCGCGCGGAGTTCGAGCGCTTCGTGCAAGGCTTTGCCGCGCTCGAGTGAAAGATGGAAGTCGCTTCCTCGCCCAGTAATCCGCAGGCTTCGAGCGAGCCTCCGTCCAGCCGTCTGAGCATGCGGCCGAGCTTGATGCCGCCGCCGCCCGAGCCCAGCTTGGTCAAGCGTCAGACCGAGCGCGTGCTGCATTTCTTCGAGCACATCGGCGTGATCTGGCACATGTTCACCGGCAGCATTCGGGCCGGCTTTCGCCGGCCGCTCGAGGGCCGCGCGATCCTGAAGCAGCTCGATTCGCTGGGCGTCAAGTCGGTGGGCATCGTGGTCGTGACCAGCGTGTTCATCGGCATGGTGATGGCCGTGCAATTCGCGTTCGGCCTGCAGAAATTCGGCGGCCTCGAATATACCGGACGGGTGATTGCGCTGAGCTTCGCGCGCGAGCTCGCGCCCACGCTCACGGCTGTGATCGTCGGTGGTCGCATTGGCTCGGGCATGGCCGCCGAGCTCGGCGCGATGGCCGTCACCGAGCAAATCGACGCGATCCGCGCGCTGGGCGCGGACCCGCTCAAAAAGCTGGTTTGGCCACGCCTGTTGGCTTCGGTGATCGTGATGCCGGTCGTGGCTGCGTTCTCGTTGGTGCTCGGCTTCGCCGGCGCAACGATGATCACCGATCTGCAATTCGACATCCCCGCCGCGTTCTTCCTGCGCAGCGCGCTGGGCGCAGTGAACATGAGCGATTTCGCGGCGGGCATGATCAAGACGCCGGTGTTCGGCGCGATCATCGCTTTGGTCGGTTGTCACTTCGGCATGACCACCAAGGGTGGCACGGCCGGGGTAGGCAATAGCACCACGCGCACGGTGGTGGTGATCTCGATCGCGATCCTAATCGCAGACTTTTTCTTGACCAAGCTAGCCATCATTTTGTGGCCGCAGGCCTGACTGTTTCGGACTGAGAAACACGCGAAAAGCGCGAGCGCACAGCCGAAGAGCTCAGTGCCAAAAGGTGTTGACGCGGCTCGTGGAGTGCTAAGCTTCCTGTCGATTGCCAGTGGGAACTTCGGCCATGCAAACACAACGCGTCTTCACTATCTCCGAAGTCAACGCGCTGATTCCAGACCTGTCGGATCTGGTCGGCGACCAACTGCGGGAGCAGAGCGAAATCGAGCACGGCCTCGCGGAATTGACCCGCTTGTCCGGCTCGTCGCCCGCCTCCCTCGAAGCCAACGCCGATGATCAGAAGGACGTAGCCAAGCTCAAGCGCGATCTGAAGCAACGCATCGAGCGCTACGAAGCGGGCTGGGCGCGCGTCCAAACCATGGGCGGCGTAATCAAAGATCCGCAGACCGGCCTGGTCGACTTCTACGGCCGCGTCGGGGAAAAGCTGGTCTGGCTTTGCTGGCGCTACGGCGAGGATTCGCTCTCCCACTATCACGATCTGGAGGCGGGCTTTTCCGGTCGCCGCCCGCTCACCGCCGACGTGCGACGCGCACTGCTGAACTAGCCTCATGGCCGTCGACCGAGCCGCCGCCGCGCGCGCCATTGGCGATTTTCTGAAGGCGCTCGGTTTCGATCCCGCAGAGCATTCGGATCTTACCGACACGCCGGAGCGCGTCACCGAAGCGTTCACGGAAGATCTGCTGCGCGGCCACGGCGTGGACGTGAAACAGCTGATCCTCGGGGGCTCCTGCGAAGCGCCACCCGCCACCAAGAGCGGGCCAGTGGCCGTCACCGGTATCGCCGTGGCCACGATTTGTCCGCATCATTTGCTGCCCGCGCTCGGTTACGCGAGTATCGTTTATCTGCCTGGGAGCTCGCTGCTCGGCATCGGCACTCTGACGGCCCTGGTGGATGCCTTCGCGCGACGCCTCACGCTACAAGAAGCAATCGGGCAAAACGTAGTCAGCGCGTTGATCGAGCACGCCGGCGCGCGCGGCGCGTACTGCGAGCTCGAGCTCGAGCACGCCTGTTTGCGTGCGCGCGGCGAGCGACAGACGAGCGCCGTGGTGCGCAGCTCGGCGCGCTCGGGTGAATTCAGCGGCCCTGCCGCGGTCTCGGAAATCATGCTCGCGCTCGGTCGAGCACGCGCCGGTTCGGAACACCCGAAGGGGTGTAGTATGCCGGAACGCCCTTGAGGGCGGGCTCCCATGAAGAACATCCTGATCACCGGCATGAGCCGAGGCATTGGCCGGGCCACGGCGCTCGCCTGCGCCGCGCGCGGCGCCGGGCTCGGCCTACTCGGGCGGCCCTCGGAAAAGCAGCGTGAATCCGCCGACTTGTGCCTGAAAGCGGGCGCGAAACGCGTGCTCTCGCTGGCGGCGGATGCGACGCAAGTCGCACAACTGGAGCGCGCCGCGGGCGAATTTTTGGACGCATTCGGCGCACCGGATGCCGTGATTCACAGCGCCGGCATTGCCGTGCGCAGTAGCATCGAGGCAACCAGCGTCGCTTCTTGGCAGGAACAACTGCAGATCAATTTGAGCGCGCCATTCGTGCTCACGCGCGCCTTGCTACCGGCGATGCGCGCGCGCGGCGCCGGGCGAATCGTGTTCGTCGGCAGCATTTCGTCCACCCTCGGCACCGCCAACCTCGCCGGTTATTGCGCAAGCAAGTGGGGTCTGATCGGCCTGATGAAGAGCCTCGCGGCCGAGCTCACGGACAGCGGGCTGATGACGTGCGCGGTGCTGCCCGGCTCGGTCGACACCGAGATGCTCGTCGGCAGCGGCTTTCCGCCGCGCATGAGCGCGGAGCAGGTCGCGCAAACTCTCGTGCACTACGCTTTCGACGCGCCGCTCGCCCACAACGGCGGCTGCATCGAAATGTTCGGCACCTGACCAGATGCTGATGAGCGCGATCGTGTGCGAATGAGCTCGGAACGCCGGACTTCTGCAGCGGCGACTCCTGGGCGCGGCCGCGAGGTGCGTGGCTGGATCACGATCGCCCCCCATTCCGGAGGCCGGAGAAGGGTGAAAGCCCGTCATTGAGAGGGCCCGCCACACCCGCTTTTCTCTACCGTTGCTCCCTTCCGGGCCTGGCGGGGTTCAAGTTGCGCTGTCGGCGGACCCACAGATTCAGTGACGAACGAGGGCATAGCGCAGGCTTGTCCGTCTGCCAAGGACGGATCGGTATACATTTGTGGCTAGGCCCGGCTGATGAGCGACCCGCAGCGACCGAACCCAGATGCGCCCCGCTTCGAGGTGCCGGACCTCGAGCTCGAGCCCGTACCGCGTTCGTTGCGCCAGGCTGCACCCGTGGCCGCTCCGCCACCCACGCCTCGTCCGGCAACGAGGCCGGGGAGCGCGCAAGATCAGCTGTTCGGTTCCACCTTCGACTTCGGCGATGAGCTCGAGGAATTGGAGTTCGAACGCACCGCGCAGCCGAACCTTCAGCTGGCTGGCGAACGCGCGCTGCGACCGGACGGCGCGAAGCGCGCGGAGCCGCCCGCTGCCGACGCGGGCCGCCCCTGGCCCACCGGACGCGCGCCGGTGGCGGCCGAGCTCGTGATTGATGCGCACGAACTTTCGATCTTGGCCGACTATGGCGAGCCGCCGGACAGCGTGCCGCTGACGCTCGGCTATGCCTACCGCGTGTTCACGCGCCAACGCGAGCTGAAGCATCAGTTGCTCCCGATGGCCGCCGAGTGCGAGCGCGCGCAAATCGAGCGTGAAGCCACGTTGGCGGAGCTGGGGCGGGAGCTGCGGCCCGCAATCGAACAAATCACGGCATTTCGGCGCGTTTTGGCGCCACTGGTAGAGATCGAACAGCGCGCGGCAGCACGCGGCCACGCGCTGAACTCGATCAACAGCCAGCGTGACGGTGAGCTTGGGCAGCTCGATGTTGGGCTCGGTCGACTCAAGAGCCAAATCGAAATCGAGCAACGCTTAGAGGGAGATGCCCAGCGCCAGTACGACGCGCGCGAAGCCAACGCGAAACGCGTAGATGCCAAGCTCAAGCGCATTCGGATCGAGATGCGCGCCGTAGCGCGGGTGACCGAGCAAAAGCTGGGACCACAAGGCGGACAGATCCCCGACGCGGAAGCTGCACAACTCGCCGACTTGCGAGCTCGCGCCGAAGCGCTCGGGCCCGAAGGCGCACAAGCACAGAGTGAGTTCGAGCAAGCCAAGCAAGCGCTGAGCCAGGCGCACGCGCGACTCGAGGCCCTGCGCCAAAACGAGCGGCAAATCGGCCGCAAAAAACAAGCGCTGGCCGGCGTGTATCAGAAGGAGCTTTCGGCGCGAAGCCAGGGCCTGAGCGAAGTAGAAATCGAACAGCGCGCGGCACTCGCCGATTTGGCTCGGGCGGCGCTGGCCGCGCGCGGCACGCTCGATATCCCCGAGGCTTGGCTGGAGCGCGTGCGTAACGTCGGTGCTCGCGCCGACGCACTGATCGTGCGCACGGAAATGCAGCGTCGAGCCATCGCGAGCTACGACGGCCCGCGCGCTCGACAAGGCGTGCGGCTCGCGTGCACGGCGGTCGGTCTCTTACTCGTATTGTTCGTCTTCAAGCTGATTTTCTAGAGGATCGCACTGTGACCGAATTCGACAAATCAGAGCGCCTGGCCGAGCTCAACCAACAGGCGCTGCTGGGCGGCGGTAAATCTCGAATCGACAAGCAGCACGCGCTCGGCAAGCTGACCGCGCGCGAGCGCCTTTCGCTCTTGCTCGACGTGGGCAGCTTCGTCGAGCTGGATCGCTTCGTCACCCATCGCGCGACCGATTTCGGCATGGCCGAGCAGCACCTGCCGGGTGACGGCGTGGTCACGGGGCAAGGCACGATCGACGGCCGCAGCGTGTTCGTCTTCGCGCAAGACTTCACGGTCTTCGGCGGCTCACTGGGCGCCGCGCACGCCGCCAAGATCGTCAAAGTGATGGAGCATGCGCTGCGCGTCGGCGCGCCGATCATCGGCCTAAACGACTCCGGCGGTGCGCGCATTCAGGAAGGCGTGGAAGCGCTCGGCGGTTACGCCGATATCTTCCTCAGAAATACCCTCGCCAGCGGCGTGGTGCCGCAGATCAGCGCGATCATGGGGCCCTGCGCGGGCGGCGCGGTGTACTCGCCCGCGCTGACCGACTTCGTGTTCATGGTCGAAAAGACCAGCTACATGTTCATCACCGGGCCCGACGTGATCCGCACCGTGACGCACGAAGAGGTCACGAAGGAAGCGCTGGGCGGCGCACACACGCACGCCGCCATCAGCGGGGTCTGTCACTTCACGGCCGCAAGCGACGCCGCGTGCATCGCGCGCATTCGCGAGTTGATCGGCTATTTGCCCGCGAACAACACCGAAGAGCCTCCGCGTCGGGCCAGCTCGGATCCCGTCGACCGGGAGGTACCCGAGCTCGATCGCATCGTGCCACGCGAGAGCAACAAACCCTACGACATGCTGGAAGTGCTGCGCGCAGTCGTGGACGACGGCAAACTACTCGAAGCGCACGAAGAATACGCGCGCAACATCCTGACCTGCTTCGCGCGCATCGCCGGCCGCGTGATCGGCATCGTGGCCAATCAACCCGCGGTCCTGGCCGGCGTGCTCGACATCGACGCCAGCACCAAAGCCGCACGTTTCGTGCGCTTTTGCGACTGTTTCAACATCCCCCTCGTGACCTTCGTCGACGTACCCGGCTTTCTCCCCGGTGTCGATCAAGAGCACCGCGGCATCATCAGCCACGGTGCGAAGCTGCTGTACGCATTCTGCGAAGCCACCGTACCCAAGCTCACCGTCATCACCCGTAAGGCTTACGGCGGCGCCTACGACGTGATGAACAGCAAACACATCCGCGCCGACGTGAACCTGGCCTTCCCCAACGCCGAAATTGCCGTGATGGGCGCCGACGGCGCGGTCAACATCGTCTACCAAAAGACGATCGAAGCCGCCGAGGACAAGGCCGCCACGCGCGCCGCCTTCGTCGAAGAATACAAGAACCGCTTCGCCAACCCCTTCCACGCCGCCGAGCTCGGCTTCATCGACGAAGTCATCGAGCCCCGCGAACTGCGCAAACGCCTGGCCACCTACCTCGCCCTCTTCGCCAACAAACGCGACCGCAACCCGCCCCGAAAACACGGCAACATCCCGCTGTAACCGCGCGCCGGTGACACGCAGCACACGCCCCTCGCCTCGAGAGCAAGACGGGGGCGCTCGCGCGCCAGCATCGCACCTCCCATCACCGCGCGATGCCGGCTCAGAGCCCTCCCAGAGTTTTTCAACCGCCAAGCCGCAAAGTCCTCACCGCGACTAAGGACACGATCTATCCACCTCAGGACACCCTGAAAGCTTGTGGTTTGCGGTGTCAGTCGCTGCTTTGCATTTTCACCGTCAGTTGTCTGCGACTTGGGTAACTTCTCGGTTGCACAACCTCGTTGACAACGCGTGCACGCGCCGCACATCGCTAATCCAGCAAGTCGTCATTGGATCCTTTGGTGAATAGCCCGTATGATCCACCGCTGTAAGGACTTGGCGTCTTGGCGGTTCAAAATCCGAGACGCACCGCGTCGCGACGAGTTGGATTAGCGCGCCAACCGTCGCCCATAGCAAACTCCAAAAATCTCTGCGTGCTGGGTTTCATTCCGGGGGATCGAAGTAGTCCACTTCGACGCCGCGGTGGGTTTTGAAGCGGGTGACTCCGGCTCCGCGTGACACGATGTAATTGGGGCCAACGGGGACTTTGCCCAGGCCGCCGGGGGTGTCGACGATGAATTTGGGCAGGGCGATGCCGCTCAGCCGGCCTTGCAGTTCGCTCATGATGCGCAGGCCCGTGTCGAGCGGGGTGCGTAGGTGGCCAGTTCCGCGCACAGGGTCCGTTTGCAGCAGGTAGTAGGGCTTCGCGCGTTCGCGCACGAGGCCGCGGAAGAGTTCGGTCAAGGTCGCGCTGTCGTCGTTGATGCCGCGCAGGAGCACGGTGTGGTTCATCACCGGGAAGCCGCCGTCCACCAGCCGACGCAGGCCTTCGCGCGCTTGCGAGGTGAGCTCCTTCGGGTGGTTGAAGTGGGTCATGATCCAAATCGGGTGGAACGGCCGCAGCGCTTGCACGAGCTCGTGCGTGATGCGCTGGGGCAGCGCGACCGGCATGCGCGTGGCCAGGCGGATGGTCTCGATGCTCGGGATGCAGCGCACGGCCTGCAGAATGCGCACGATGCGCGTCGTGCTCATCGCTAGCGGATCGCCGCCGCTGACAATCAGATCGCGAACTTCTGGGTGATTGCGCAGGTACTCGAGGGCCGGCAGCAGGCGCATCTCGGAGCGCGGGCCACCACCGCTGCCGACAATGCGACTGCGTGTGCAGAAGCGACAATAGATCGCGCAGCGATCGGTCGCGAGTAAGAGCGCGCGATCGGGGTAGCGCTGCACGAGCTCGGGCGCGACCTCGTGCGCTTCCTCGCCCAGTGGATCGCGCAAGTCGCCTTCCACTTCGCGGCCTTCGAGCGCGTGCGGTACGACTTGCTTACGGATCGGACAATTCGGGTCGTGCGTGTCACACAGGGACAAGTAGTAAGGCGTGATCGAGATCGGCAGGCCCGCGCGCTCCGCGGCCAGGGCGCCCGCCAATTCTTCCGGGGAAAGCTGCAATTTGGCGCGCAAGCCTTGGACCGAGCGCACCGTGTTCCGCATCTGCGAGCCCCAATCTTGGGCGTCCGCGTCAGGCAGCAGACGGAGACCGGTGGGGTCGGGCGGCAGGTCCTCTTCTTCGGGCGGCAAGGAGCTGGTGGTCATCGGGCGCTCGTTGCCGGCGCAGGGCTGGCTGCGTCCGCGTCTGGCACTTTCACTCGGCTCAGCGCTTCGTCGTCCACGCTCACCGGGAAACGCTTCTTCAGTTCTTGCTCGAGCTCGGCTTCGCGGGCGCGGATCCGCTCCTGGACGAGCGCGACGCGGATCGTTCGCTCGGCGTCTTGGTAGGACCGATCGCGCGCTTCGGTGCGGCCCGTCATGCGCACGACGTGGAAATGTCCCGCCTCGGTCACGACGCGATCGAGCACGCCGCCGAGTTTGTCGATTTCGAATACCGCCGCGCGGAGCGCCTCGGGGACACGCGGGTTTGCGCCGCGTGGGTGACCCGGCGGCCCAACGATGCCCAAATCACCAGCCAGCTCGGTCGGCGCAGGGCCCGCGGAAGGCGCGGGTTTATCGAGCGAAACCTGAGCTACGAGCTTGCCCCAGTCGGCTGCGGAGGCACCCAGCGCCTTTTGCAATGCGGCCTTGGCCTGAGCCTCGCTGCCGAGCAGGAGGTGCGCGACGCGCCTGCGCTCGGGCTCCTTGAACTCATCGTGGTGCGAGTCGAAGTAAGCGCGCACCTCAATTTCCGGGATCTCTGCGGGAGCAGGCACGCTTTGGCGCATGTCTCGCAAGAGTTCATCCCGCAACATCTGCCGCACGCGCTCTTGCGTCTCCGGTTGCTTGTCGAGACCGCGACGCTTGGCTTCTTCTGCCAAGAGTTCGACTTGAATGATTTCGTTCAAGAGCTGCTTGCGGCGCTCGGGTGATTGGTAGCGAAGGCGCTCGAACGGGTCCATGCGCTCGAGCGTCTCGGCGTAGTCACCGAGCGTGATCTCGCGCTCACCCACTTTGGCGAGCACCTGGCGGGCCAGCTCTGGCGTCAATTTTCCGGCTGGGGCAGCGCTCGAAGAGAGCGCGGGGCCGGCGGTTTGTTTCGGCTTTTCGCGGCAACCCGCGGCCAGCCCGGCACACAGCAGCGCTGCGAGCGGAGAGCACCGGAAAAGGCTGAAGCGCAAAAAGGCCCGCATGCGAGAAGCACCGGGATACTACGGGCTCGGCAAAAGTGCCAGAATCGGCCATTGCGCGCGTTCGCAGGCGGAGCTACGCATCGCGGCGTGGAAGAAGAGAATACTGGAAAACTTCGTTACCGTCGCGTCATCATCAAGCTGAGCGGTGAAGCGCTGAGCGGTAAAGAAGGTGGCTCCGGCATCGACACCACCACGCTCAAGGCCACCGCGAGTGAGCTCGCGGAAGTGCATAGCACCGGTGTCCAGCTCGGCTTGGTGGTCGGCGGCGGCAATATCTTCCGCGGCCTGCGCGGCGCCAGCGAAGGCATGGATCGCGCGCAGAGCGACTACATGGGCATGCTCGCCACGGTGATCAACGCGCTCGCGTTGCAAGACGCCCTCGAACGCAGCGGCGTGCCGACGCGCGTGATGACCGCGATCGAGATCAAGCAGCTGGCCGAGCCCTACATTCGGCGCCGGGCCATGCGCCATCTGGATCGCGGCCACGCCGTGATCTTCGCGGCCGGGACAGGCAACCCATACTTCTCCACCGACACCGCAGCCTCGCTGCGAGCCATGGAAATCCACGCGGATTGCCTGCTCAAGGCGACCAAAGTGGACGGCGTGTACGACCGCGATCCGCGCCGTCACCCGGACGCCAAGCTACTGAACAACGTCAGCTACGACCGCTTCCTGAACGACCACCTGGGCGTGATGGACTCGACCGCGGTTGCTTTGTGCCGTGAAAACGGGCTGCCGATCCGCGTGTTCAAGATGGTGCCGGGCAACATTCGCCGCGTCTGTCACGGCGACCCGGTCGGAACCAGCGTAACCGACAAGGCCGAGTAGTCATTCCCGACGCTCTGGCGCGTCTCTCGAATCGCGGGCGCCGCTCGACTCGGCCGAAGAAAATCTCACCCCTTCGCGCGGGACCGCTCGAGTTCTGAGCGGGAAAATAGCCGCAAACGCTGGTGCCGCGCTGAAGCCTTCGGGCTAAGCTTCGGCCACCCGCATGTGGCAATCCCTCCCTGAGTTGGGCACAGGAATCGTGTATGCGATTCTCGTTGCCGCCGCGTACACCTTCGCTGTTGCGTTGGCCGCTGGTCGCGGACGACCACGGCTCCTGCAAGCCGCGCGCATGGGAGCGTACGCCACTTCGGCGCTGGTGTTGTTCGCCGTGCTGCTGCTCTCGTACGCGTTCGTCTCGCACGACTTTCGCATTCGCTACGTCGCTCACTACAGCGATCGGCGCATGTCGACCACGTATTTACTGACCTCACTCTGGGGCGGACAAGACGGTTCGCTCTTGTGGTGGTCGCTGCTGCTCTCCGGCTACATCACCGGCTGCGTGGCTTGGTTGAAGGGCCGCTACCGCGAGCTCCAGCCGTACGTGATCGCGACCTTGATGGTCGTCGTCGGCTTCTTCGCGATGCTGATGCTATTCGCCGCCAACCCGTTCGAGACCAGCATCGCGGGCGCGCGGCCGGACGGCGAGGGCCTGAACCCACTCTTGCAGAACTACTGGATGATCATTCATCCGCCCTGCCTGTACATGGGTTTCGTCGGCTGTTCCGTGCCTTTTGCGTTCTGTGTGTCGGCATTGGTCACGCGCCGGCTGGACAACGAATGGGTGATCGCAGTCAGGAAGTGGATGCTGTTCGCGTTCCTGTTCCTGTCCATCGGCAACGTGCTGGGCATGATGTGGGCATACGAAGAGCTCGGTTGGGGCGGCTTCTGGGCCTGGGACCCGGTGGAGAACGCAGCTTGCCTGCCCTGGTTCACGGCGGCGGCCTACGTGCACTCGACGATGATTCAAGAGCGCCGCCCGATGCTGCGGGTGTGGAACGTGTTCTTGATTTGCCTCACGTTCTTCCTGACCATTTTCGGCACCTTCCTCACCCGCGCCGGCATCATCACCAGCGTGCATAGCTTTGCTCAGAGCAGCATCGGCACGTACTTCGTGTATTTCATGGGTGTGATCTTGGGCGCCAGCTTGGGCCTGATCGTGTGGCGCTTACCGGAGCTGAAGAGCAAAGGGGAGATCGAAGCCGCCGCCAGCCGTGAGGCCATGTTCGTGGCCAATAACTGGGCACTTTTGGGCGGAATGACCTTCATCTTGGTCTCCACCATGTATCCGAAGATCAGCGAGCTCTGGGGTGAGAGCGCGACCGTCGGTCCCCCGCACTTCAATCGTTGGATGGGCCCGATCGGTCTGATCATTTTCGCGCTGATGGGGCTCGCGCCGCTGTTCGGTTGGCGCAAGACCAGCGGGGAGTCGATCAAGAAGGCGTTTCGTGCACCGTTGATCGCTTTGGCGACAACGGTCGTGCTGCACTTGGCGCTCGGCAATTACTTCGGATATCCGTTCTTCGTCGCGCGTGATGCGTTCTATCCCGGCACGGTGGGCGTGCTGTTGCAGAAGGTCGGCTCGTGCCTTCCGGGCATCACGATCGCGCTGTGCGGCTTCAACGTCGCGGTGATCGTGCAAGAGTTCGTGCGCGGTGTGCGCGCGCGCCTGGCCGTCTCCGGGAAACGCGGCGAGACAGAGTCGCCGCTCGGCGCGCTGTTCCGCTTGGTCGAGAAGAACCGCCGCCGCTACGGCGGATATATCGTGCATTTGGGCATCGTTTCGATGTTCGTCGGCTTCACGGGCACCGCTTGGAACATCGATCGCGAGACAGCGATGGTGCCCGGACAGAGCCAACGCATCGGCGAATACGAATTGAGGTACGAGGGCTCGCGCCGCTGTCCCGGCAACCCGAAGTGCAGCGTGGTCGAACAAGCGGACATCGAGAAGACGATGATCTTCGCCGATCTCAAGGTCACTCGCTCGGGCAAGGAGCTCGGCTACGTGCACCCCGCGAAGTTCATTTATCACGCCTCGCCGGACGGTCCGACCACGGAAGTGGCCATGATGCGATCGCTGCACGAGGACTTGTACACGGTGGTCGGTCAGATCGACCCTCAGTCGAAGCGCGCCACGTTCCAATTCCACGTAAACCCGTTGGTGTCCTGGATTTGGGTCGGTCTCTTGATCCTGATCGCCGGTACGACGACTTCGTTGTTCCCGGAGATCAGCTTGGGTGAGGTCGGGGCTTGGTCGTACGTTCGAGCCGGTGCGGGCGTGGCCGCCGGAACTGCCTTCGCGGTTTGGATCGCCATGGCACCGGGTACCGCCTACACCCAAGAACGGCCGGTAGTGCCCGCGCGTCACGCCGCGCTCGCCTCGGCTCGCTCGCTCAGACAGCTGCCCACCGCCGGACTCGGCGCGGCAGGCTTCGTCGGTTTGGCACTGGGTTCGGTGGTCTCGTTCGGACGACGCCGACGAGTTGATGCTAAAAGCTCGCGCGACTGACGGATGAATAATCGCTTGCCCCCCTTGCGTATGGTCCGTTGGGCCGCGCCACTCGTCACCCTGCTCGCCGCAATCACCGCTGGCACGCTTTACGGCGTGCAGCTGGCGGTGCTTACCCTAGCCGCAGCCGCGCTTTTGCTCGTCATCTGGCTGCTGTGGAGCAGCGTTCAAGCGCTCGCCGGTGAATCCGAGCTGACGTTCGAAGAAGCGTTCAGCTTGGGCGCCCGTTCGGCCGAAGAGGAACAAAAGCGAGCGGTACTCCGCGCGCTGAAGGATCTCGAATACGAGCGCAGCGTCGGCAAGATCAGCGAAGAGGACTACCAAGAGTACGCCGCTCGGTATCGCGCCGAAGCCAAGCGCTTGATCCAAGGCCTGGAAGAGCATTTGTCGGAGGGCCGCAAACAGGTCGAGGCAGAGCTCGCACGTCGGCTGAGCAAGAGGCCCAGCAAAGCCAAGGCGGAGTCGGCCGAGGCGGAAGCGAGCGAGAAAAACGGCTCGGAAGAAGACCGACCGTCGTCACCGGAAAGCGCAGAATCGGAACCGAAGCCGAGCCCTCCTGCCACCCGTGATTGCCCGGCCTGCCAAGTGAAGAACGAGCTCGACGCGCGGTTCTGCAAAGCCTGCGGCAAGAGCATGGAACCCGCCGAGGAGAGCCAGTCGTGAGCGCCGTTCGACGTCTGATTGCGTTCTGCGTGGTCGCCGCGTGCCCAATATCGCTCGCCGCGCTCGCGCGGGCGGCGGACTCTGCACCCAGCAGTACCGCTGCACCCAGCGCCACCGCCGCGCCAAGTTCGAGCGGCGCGCGCAGCGATGCCCAGCCCGCCTCGACCGCCAATGGGCATCAGGCAGCACCGCCCCAAGGCTCGGCGGAAGCGTCAGGCGCGCCCGCAGGTCGCTCCGGTCACCCCGGTATGGCCAACGCTGACCCCCAAGCGGACGTCAGCGAAGCCAGCGCGGATCTCGCTCCCGGCACGATTTCAGCCACGATCGTGAACGATCAGGGCATGCCTCTGGCGGGCCAGCAGGTGCGGCTCGGGATCATGTTCCAAAAGATCTCCGAGGGTGAGTCGCGCTCCGAGAAGTTCGCCCAAGCCGATGCACAAGGCACGGTGCAATTCAGCGGTCTCACGCGAGGCAGCGACCATGCCTACCGCGTGACCGTGCAAGTTGGCTCTGCCAATTACCAGACCTCGCCCTTCAACCTGAAGCAGGACATGGGGCAGCGCGTGGTCTTACACGTGTTCCCGTCCACCACCGACAGTGAGCGTGCCGCATTCGGCATGCGCGGTTATCTGTACGTCGAAACACGCGATGACGTGTTTCAGTGTGAAGCGCTGTTTCGGGTCTTCAACGTCGGACAGATCACCTGGGTGCCGAAGGACGTCGTGATCCAACTGCCCAAGGGCTTCAAAGCCTTCAAGGCACAAGAGGGCATGACCGATGTTCGATTCGAGCAAGTCGAAGGCATAGGCGCGCAACTCAAAGGCACCTTTTCGCCGGGTCAATCGGAGGCATCGTTTCGCTTCCAACTGCCAAAAGCCAACGAAGATACGCTGATTTTTCGCATGTCGGTGCCACCGCACGTGGCAGAGATGCGCGTGATCGCGGAAGCATCCTCGACCATGAACCTGTCAGTCGATGGCTTCCAACCGCCAGTTGCGACTGCCAATCAGAACGGTCAACGCGTGTTGGTCTCGGTCAAGCAGCTCCGCGAACGCAACGAAGAGCTGAAAGATTTCACCGCAACGCTGTCCGGTATCCCGACGCCGGGGCCCGGGCGTTGGTTCGCGCTGGCGGTCGCTGGTTTTCTGGCCATTGGCGGCGTCTTCGCGGCCCGCGGCGCGTTCGACGACGCCATGGGCGGGAAGGACGTCACCGCCGACAAGAAGCGCGCACGCGAGCTCCTGCTGGGCGAGCTCGAGGCACTCGAAGTCGCTCGCCGCGAAGAGCGGATCGGCCCGCGCTCCTACCAGCAGAGTCGTGTCGCGCTGATCGATGCCATTGCCCGCCTCGGCTTGCCCATGACCCCCAGTCCAAAGCGCAAGGTCGGCAAGGTGATGACCCTGCGCAAGCGCCCCAAATCGGCCGCCCAGAAGGGCTGAGCTGCTGGCCGTTCGGGGCCCGTTTCGGTGCCTCCAGCCACCGGGATAGGCTGGGGAAAAGTCTCTGGACTGCCCGGGTACGAAAGCTGTGGAAAGCCGCCTCGACCCAGTTATCCCGGGTTGCTCCCGATCCGCGTCCCGGGCAAGTCCACAGCTCAATTAGCCAATTACTTGACTAATTTCCGAACCTTCCAGAATTGCCCACAGTCCGCACAGGCTCTACTAAGACGTCTCTCTATTTATAAATTTAAGAGAGAAGAGAGAGAAGAGATCCGAGCTGGCCTAGCCCTCTCCGGGCCGAAAGGCCGAATCGGGAAGCAGCCCGACGGAGCTCTAGCGCCTCAGCGAAACCGCAGGTAGACGTGGGCGTTCAATGCACGTCGTCGTCGCCAAGAAAGACCTGCTCCGAGTTCTCGCGCGCTGCCAGGGCGTCGCGGACAAAAAGAGCACCATGCCGGTACTCGGCAATGTCTTGCTCGAAGTTTCGGGCACCGATCAGCTGCGCTTGGCCGCGACCGATTTGTATCTCGCGGTCAGCGGCAAGATCCCGGCGAAGGTCGAAAGCGGCGGAGCGATCGCGATCGGCGCGCGTGACTTGTTCGAGCGCGTGAAGTTGATGCCCGATGGTCAGATTTCGATCGTCACTTCGGGCGGTGCGGCGACCACGATCCGCGCCGTGGGTGCCTCGCGTCGCTTCACGCTGCACGGCATCCCAGGCGAAGATTTCCCGAGCTTGCCGCAACCGGACGAAGCAGCTGCGCCGCTGACGATCCCGATCGCTACCGTGTCTTCGCTGATCGCTGGCACTTATTTTTCGATTTCGACCGACGAAACCCGGCTGCATTTGAACAGCGCGCTGTTCGAGTGGGAAGGTGACCGCGTGCGGATGGTCACCACGGATGGTCATCGCCTTTCGAAGATGGACGCCACTTTGGCAGGCAAACAAGCCTCCGCCACGATGCTCATTCCGCTCAAGGGCGTGCTCGAACTCAAGCGCTTGTGCGACGAAGCCAGCGAAGAATCGGGCTCGAGCGAGATCCGCATTTCGCAGAGTGGTCCCAATGCGTTCTTCCAACTGGCAGGCTTCCAGTTCAGCGTGAAGCTGGTGGACGCGCAATTCCCGCCCTACCAGCAGGTCATTCCCGAGCACAGCGAGCAGAAGGTGCGCGCACCTCGGGCCGCCCTCGCGGACGCGCTACGCGCCGTCTCCGTGGCCGCAAGTGACCGCACCGGTGGCATCAAGCTCACGCTCGCGGGGGGCAAGATGCGCTTCGAGAGCGAGAACCCGGACAGCGGTGAAGGCTTCGACGAAGTGAACGTCGATTACTCCGGTCCCGAGCTCACCGTCGGCTTCAACGCGCGCTACTTCTTGGACGTGCTCAGCGCGATCTCTTCGGAAGAGATCGAACTTGCGGTCAGTGGTGAGCTCGATCCAGCGGTGGTTCGACCCGTCGGCGAGACCACGACTTCGTATCTGTCCGTCATCATGCCGATGCGCATTTGAAGCTCGGCGTTCTGGCTGAGGTCATGGCGTGACGGCGCTGATTCGCTTCCAGAACGTCACCGCGCGTGCGTTTCGCAATCTGAGTTCGGTGGAGTTCGAGCCTGCGCCCGGGCTCAACGTCATTTCCGGAGACAACGGCCAGGGCAAGACCAGCTTGCTCGAAGCGCTGTACTTCGTGGCCGTCACTCGCAGCTTCCGCGCCGAGAAGCTCGAAACCTTGATCCAAGAGGGCCAAGAGTTTGCCAGCGTGCGGGCCAAGATTCAGGACGGCGATCACACGCGCGAGCAACGCGCGGTGCTCGGCCACAAGCAGCGCAGCGTGCTGCTCGACGGAAAAAAACCAGAGCGCTTGGCGGCCTACGCAACGCGCACCCCCGCGGTCGTCTTTCATCCCGGTGACGTCGAGCTGGTGAATGCCAACGCGGCGGCGCGGCGCAAGCTCTTGGATCGCGTCGCGCTGTACGTCGATGCTCAAAGTAGCGACGCTCGCTTGCGTTACACGCGCGCGCTGCGCGAGCGCAAGACGGCGCTCGACCTGCGTGGGCCGCAAGCTCGTGAGTTGCCCGCCTTCGAGCAGGTGATGGCGGAACACGGAGCGCGCTTTGCTCGCGCCCGTCGTGAGGCCGCCGATCGGCTCCTCACCGCCTTGCAGCCCGCGTTCCTGCGCATGGCTCAACCCGGGCTCGCGCTGCAGGCGAAGTACAGGCCAGGCGGTACGCTGGACCCGGCGGAGTTCGCCGCCGAGCTGGAGGCGCGCAGAGCGCGTGACGCTCGCCAACGGGCTGCATCCTTCGGTCCACAACGCGACGAACTGCAGTTGGTCGTCGATGGTCGTTCCGCGCGCCATCACGCCTCACAAGGCCAACAACGCATCTTGACCTTGGCGCTGAAAGTCGCGGAGCTCGAGTGTGTACGTGAAGCGCGCCGCGCACATCCCGTGCTGCTCTTGGACGACGTTTCCAGCGAGCTCGATCCGGCCCGAACCGGCGCCGTTTACGACTTCTTGCGCGAAACTCAGAGTCAAGTTTTCGTCACCACGACGCGCCCAGAATTGTTTCCGACGCCCGGTGCGAGCAGCCTCGAACGCGCCGATTGGCAGCTCGTTTCTGGAGCCCTGAAAAGGCTCTGAATCAGCCTCCGAAAAAACCTCGCCTGAACCCTGAATCCAGCGGAATTTACGCCGGATTCAGCTTGCGTGGAGGGCGCTTCGTGACTATAAAACATGGGTCGAATACGAGACCTCTCCGGCCTTTTGCCGTGTCGGTTTCGTGAGCCAGACCAGGACCTCCAAGTTGACGACCGAGGCAGCAGAAGACCAACCGCGTTCCGCGGAGACTTACGACGCTCGAAACATCACCGTGCTCGAAGGCCTGGAGGCAGTGCGTAAGCGCCCCGGCATGTACATCGGTGACGTGCACGACGGTTCCGCCCTCCACCATCTGGTGTGGGAGGCCGTCGACAACGCGGTAGACGAGCATTTGGCCGGCTTCTGTGACGGCTTCACCGTCACTGTGCATTTCGACGGTTCGATCACGGTCGAAGACAACGGTCGCGGTATCCCCGTCGGCATCATGGAAGACCGCGGCGTGAGCGCGGCCGAGGTCGTGATGACCGTGCTGCACGCGGGCGGCAAATTCGACCATTCCAGCTACAAAGTGTCGGCCGGTCTGCACGGCGTGGGCGTCAGCGCCGTGAACGCGGTGTCCGAGGTCTTGCGCCTGGAGATCAAGCGCGAGGGTAAGGTTTGGTTTCAGGAGTACCGCCGCGGCGTACCGCAAGCGCCCCTGGCCGCGATCGGTGAGTCGGATAAAACCGGCACCAAGGTCACCTTCAAGCCCGATCACGAGATCTTCTCGAACCTCGAATACAACTACGACATTTTAGCCAATCGCTTGCGCGAACTGTCGTTCCTGAACTCGGGCCTCGCGGTCAACTTGGTTGACGAGCGCGCGACGGGGCGCAAAGACACTTACCAATACAAGGGCGGCATTCGTGAGTTCGTCGCGCTCTTGGCCCAGGCCAAAGAGCCCGTCCACGAAGACGTGATCGCCTTCACCGGAGAGTTCCCCACCGGTGACGGCAAAGGCACCGCCGTCGTCGATCTGGCGCTGCAGTGGACCAACTCCTACGCCGAGCAGATCCTGCCGTACACCAACAACATCCACAACAAGGATGGCGGCACCCACCTCACCGGCCTGCGCGGCGCGCTGACCCGCTCGCTGAACAACTACGGCACCGCCAACAACTTGTTCAAAGAGGCCAAGAGCGGCCTCACCGGTGACGACACGCGCGAAGGCGTGATCTGCGTCATTCACGTCAAGCACCCGGACGCGAGCTTCGATTCACAGACCAAATCCAAGCTCGTCTCGAGTGACGTGAAGGGCATCGTCGAGAACGCGGTCAGCGAGCACTTGGCCGTCTATTTCGAAGAGCACCCGCAAGTAGCGCGCAAGATCTTGGAGAAGGCCGTGATGGCCGCCAAGGCCCGCGACGCCGCCCGCAAGGCCCGTGAAGTCGTACGCAAGGGCGTGCTGGATGGCTCCTCGCTCTCCGGAAAATTGGCGGACTGTCAGAGCAAAGATCCGACGATCTCGGAGATCTACATCGTCGAGGGTGAGAGCGCCGGCGGCAGTGCCAAACAAGGCCGTGATCGACATTTCCAAGCCATCCTGCCGCTCAAGGGTAAGATCTTGAACGTCGAGCGCGCGCGTCTGGATCGCATGCTCGCCTCGCAAGAGGTGGCCACGCTGATCTCCGCGCTCGGCTGCGGCATCGGCGACAACGGCGGCTTCGATATCTCGAAGCTCCGCTATCAAAAGATCATTCTGATGACCGATGCCGACGTCGACGGCAGTCACATTCGCACGCTGCTCTTGACCTTCTTCTATCGTCAGATGCGTGACGTGATCGAAAAGGGCTATTTGTTCATCGCGCAGCCGCCGCTGTTTGGCGTGCGCAAGGGCAAGAAGTACCAGTACCTCAAGGATCAGTCCGCGCTCGACCGCTTCTTGATGGAGAGCGGGATCGAAGATCTCACCGTGCAGGCCAGTAGCGGCCCGTTGCTGTCCGGGTTGCCCTTGTTCAATCTGGCCTCGCGCTTGCGCTCCATGCGCAACATCTTGGCCAAGATCGACCGCCGCTGTGACGCCCGAGTGGTCGCGGCGCTGCTCCGTGCGAACGCCATGACCTTGGCTGATTTCCGCAATCACCAGACGGTCGAAGCGGCGGCCAGAAGCCTGCAAAAGTACCTAGAAGAGCGCTATCCGGACTTGACCCCGCTCACGGTCACCGTGGAATGGGAGAAGGCCCACGACGCCGGTCGCCTGAGCGTGAAGTTCCGCCCCGGTGCTTCTGCGCGTCCCGCCATCGCTGATTGGGAGCTGGCGGATTCCGCGGAATACCAGGAACTGCTGTCCATCGAAGAGGACATCCGCTCGATCGGCGCTATGCCGTATACCGTGAGGGTGAACGAGGGCGACCCGCGAACCCTGCCGGACCCTGAGGCACTCGAAGCGTTCATCTCCGAGCGGGGCAAGAAGGGCCTGCAGATCACCCGCTACAAGGGGCTGGGAGAAATGAACGCCGATCAGCTCTGGGACACCACCATGAGTCCGGACGCGCGCACACTCCTACAAGTCAAAGTGAACGACCCTGTGCGTGCAGACGAGTTGTTCAGCGTGTTGATGGGCGATCAGGTCGAGCCGCGGCGCAAATTCATCGAAGATAACGCGCTAAACGTGCGCAATCTGGACATTTAGTCCTCGCCTCGGGGCGTGCGCCCGCAAACGCACGTTGCCATTACCGGCATTGACCGATGCCGTGGCACGCGCATTTTCTTCGGGAGCTGCTGGCCGCGTTGGGGGACGCGGCCGCGCCTGCATGCTCCGCGCACAACACAAGGTGCATCTTGCAACGCGTGTCAGCTCGACTTGCGCTGCGCAAACTCCTCGTCGGATTCCGCTCGTTGGGTGACGACACCCGCGCTGCTGTCTCGCAGTTTCCGATTGGCAGTCTCGCTCCGGGCACATCCGAGGGGAAACGAATCTTTCACCCTTTCCAGTAGACCTGCGCTGCGCACGCTTCGCGTCGGCGCGGCAAGAATCGTTCACGCTGCGTAGCGATCGAAACTGCGCAGCGAGTCGGCATGCGCAAACGAATCAGTCGCTTTGGCTCACGCGCCCATTGCGAACTCTAGGTGGCCCGGTTTACTCTCCCGCATACGAGGGTTTGCTCGAGGCTCCTGGGCGCTGCCCCGGGGTTTCAGGCAGAGCGTTACTAGTCACTGCGGTCAGAAAGGAGGGGCTGCCCAGCGCAAGCCAATGGTGCCCCTCGCACCGGGTGCATCCGCCGGGTAGCGCGGGATTCCGATGGCGGAGAAAGGCACTACAAAAAAGGTCGGTCGGCTCATTCGCTCAGCGCGCATGCATCGCGGGTTGACGCAGAAGGATCTGGCCAAAAAGCTCGGAGTTCGTTCCGGAAGCTATGTGGGAATGCTCGAGTCGGGCTTGTGCAAAGGCATTGGCATCGGCAGGCTCGAAGAGATTGCCTCGTTTCTTCACGTGAACGGCATCGAGCGTTACCGCTGGTTCGCCGCCGCGGGGCACTTGCATCCGCCGCTGTTCGGGGCCCTCATGAAAAGCCCGGAGCTGTGGGATGAAGTAGTGCACCTGCTCGGTGGACAACTGCGTAGCCGGGTGCGGAAGAAGGCGCGGTCCTGAAACAGACCCAGCGCCGACGGCGCGAGGGCATCGTTCGAGCCCTGTCTCACCTGTGAACTCGCGTTCCGGCGGCGCATGCGTCGCCGCCGGAAGGGGCTCGCATCTCGCCGTCCCACGTGGAACACTCGCGCAAGATGTCTTGGCGAGTTCTGCGTCTCTTGGGTGCTCTTGGAGTGCTGTTCGTGATCGGGGCGCCTGCCTGTGGCGGCAATGCCTCCGATTCCCACTCCAACTCAGCGGGTAGCGCCGGCAGTGGCGGAAGCGGGGCCCGCGCAGGGTCCGGCGGCAGCACCACGATTGGCCGGGCGGGAACCGCCGGCACCGGCCCTGTGCCGACATCCGTGAAGTGCGGCAGCAAGACCTGCATGGGGGTCGTGATCCCGATCCAAAACTTCGTGGTCCCGCCGTGCTGCGCGGACGAGAAGACGAGCCACTGCGGCTTGGATTCGTCCGTATTGGCCGAGTTTGGTCCTACCTTCCCCGAAGCCTGTCAGCCGGTGGAGCAACCCGGCAGTGAGGACAGTGCGTGTCCCGACAGCCCTTCCACCCCGGTGGATGGCGCGGGGATCTCGATTTCGTTTCCCGGCTGCTGCCGCCCCAACCATGAGTGCGGGTACCAGCTCGATACCGTTGCAGGTGTAGTTCCGCTCGCGCTCGGCTGCGTGGACGCGCGGCCATTCCTGAGTGGTAGCGACCCGCAGACCTGCGGTGGGACAGGCGCCGCCGGCGCCGGCGGAGACAGCGGCAATGCAGGCGCGGGCGGAGATTCCGCCGGATTAGCCGGCTCCGGTGGGGATTCGGGCAACGCGGGCACGAGCGGCTGATTCCGCGGCAATACGGCTCAGAGCTCGGGGCGCCTGCTGCCCCTTGATCCGACGCAGGTGAGCCTTACGTTGCATCGGCACTGCTCGAGTGCCCGACAACGGAGAGATTGCCGATGCGTATGGATCGTTTGACCAGCAAGAGTCAGGAAGCATTGCAGAGCGCCGCTGCAGACGCATCACGGCGCGGCAACCCAGAGCTCATCCCCGAGCATCTGTTGGTCGCTATTTTGGAGCAAGAGGGCGGCGTCGGTGCTGCGCTCGCGCAACGTGCGGGTGCGGATCCGGCCGCCTTCGCCAAAGAGCTGAAGGCGCGCATCGAAGGCCTGCCCAAAGTCAGCGGCGGTGCGGAGCCGAGCTTCGGTCGTCGCACGACGCCGCTCATGAACCAAGCGGAAGACGAAGCCAAGCGGCTGAAGGACGATTACGTCTCGGTCGAGCATTTCCTGCTCGCGGCTGTGAAGCACGACAAAGACGTGCAGGCGGTCGCCGATCGGCACAGCCTCTCGTACGACAAGCTGGTGCGCGCTTTGGCCGAAATTCGCGGCTCTCAGCGCGTTACGGATCAAAACCCGGAGGGCAAATTCCAAGCCCTCGAGAAGTACACGCGTGACCTCACCGCGCTCGCCAAGCGCGGCAAGATCGACCCCGTGATCGGGCGCGATGAGGAGATCCGGCGCGTCATGCAGGTGCTCTCGCGCCGCACCAAGAACAACCCGGTGCTGATCGGCGAACCCGGCGTGGGCAAGACCGCGATCGCCGAGGGCATCGCGCACCGCATCGCCAAGGGTGACGTGCCGGAGTCGTTGAAGGACAAGCGCATCCTCGCGCTCGATCTGGCCAGTATGGTTGCCGGCTCGAAGTTCCGAGGTGAATTCGAAGATCGCCTGAAAGCCGTGCTCAAAGAGGTCGAAGCCTCGAGCGGCGGGATCATCCTGTTCATCGACGAGCTGCATACGCTGGTCGGTGCGGGTGCGGCGGAGGGCGCAATGGACGCCGCAAACATGCTCAAGCCGGCGCTGGCGCGCGGCGAGCTGCGCGCGATCGGCGCAACCACGCTCGATGAGTATCGCAAACACATCGAAAAAGACGCGGCTTTGGAGCGCCGCTTCCAGCCCGTGATGGTCAGCGAACCCACCGTGGAAGATACGATTGCCATCTTGCGCGGCTTGAAGGAGCGCTACGAGGTGCACCACGGCATTCAGATCACCGACTCCGCGTTGGTCGCGGCGGCGGTGCTCAGCCAACGCTACATTGCCGATCGCTTCTTGCCGGACAAGGCCATCGATTTGGTGGACGAAGCCGCGAGCAAGATCAAAATGGAGATCGACAGCTTGCCCTTCGAGATCGATCAAGTGCAGCGCAAATTGCTGCAGCTCCGGATCGAAGAGCAGGCGCTCACGCGCGAACGCGACAAGGGCAGCAAGGCGCGTTTGGAAGAGCTGCGCCGTGAAGTGGGCGAGCTGAACGAGCAGCGCGACGGTATGCGCGCGCAATGGCTGCGCGAGAAAGAAATCATCGAGCGCTTGCGCAAGAACCAAGTCGAGCTCGAGGAGCTGCGTCAGCAAGCCGAGAATGCGCGGCGCGCTGGCGATCTCGGAAAAGCCGCGGAAATTCAGTATGGGCGCATCCCCAACATCGACAAAGAATCGGAGAAGGACCGCGCCGAGCTCGCCCGCGTCCAAGCCAATGGTTCGTACCTGAAGGAAGAAGTCACGGACGAAGACATCGCCGCGATCGTCTCCAAGTGGACGGGCGTGCCGGTATCGAAGATGTTGGAAGGCGAGAAGCAGAAGCTGATCCACATGGAGCAGAGCCTGCGAGAGCGCGTGATCGGGCAAGAACCCGCCCTGGTCGCGGTTGCCAACGCCGTGCGCCGCTCGCGCGCGGGCCTGGGTGACGACAAACGTCCGATTGGCTCGTTCCTATTTTTGGGTCCCACCGGCGTCGGCAAAACCGAAACCGCTCGGGCTCTGGCCGAGTTCTTGTTCGACGACGAACGCGCGATGATTCGCATCGACATGAGCGAGTACATGGAGCGCCACGCGGTCTCCCGGCTGATCGGCGCGCCCCCCGGCTACGTCGGCTACGACGAAGGTGGGCAACTGACCGAGCCCGTGCGCCGTCGGCCGTACTCGGTCGTCCTCTTCGACGAAGTGGAGAAGGCCCATCCGGACGTGTTCAACACGCTCCTACAGTTGCTGGATGACGGCCGGCTCACGGATGGCCAAGGCCGCACCGTCGACTTCAAGAACACGGTCGTGATTCTGACCAGCAACATCGGCACCTCCGAGCTCGCCGCAATCGAAGAGCGCCGCGACTTGAGCGCGGAAGAACGCGAGCAGGCCAGCCAAAAGGCCGTCCAAGATGCGCTGCACGCTCATTTCCGTCCGGAGTTCTTGAATCGCTTGGACGAGGTGGTGGTCTATCACCGGCTGGATCGCAGTGAGCTGCGGCACATCGTCGAGATCCAATTGGGCTACTTGGTGAGCCGTTTGGCCAAGCGCGATCTAGGCTTCCAGATCACCGACGCGGCCAAGGAATTCTTGGCCGAAGCCGGCTGGGATCCGCAATTCGGGGCCCGCCCCCTCAAGCGCGCGATTCAAAAGCTGGTCGAAGATGCGCTCGCGCGCCGGGTCCTGGAAGGAGCGTTCGCACCTGGCGAAGTCGTGTACGTCGATCGAGATCCGGACGCGGGCCTGACGTTCACCAGTCGTCCGAAAGGCGAGCCCGCGCCGGAGCCGCTGCGCCGCCCGAATGCGTCACTGAACTAAACCGAACGCGCTCAGATCGCCGGCTCGTGCCCGTGTTGCGCCACACGGCGGACTAGGGCAAGGCCGGCGATCGCGGCGCGCCGCCGCACCTGGTCGCGGTTGCCACCGAACACCACACGCCGATCGCTCACGCCAGTGGCAGTCGCGACCGCGTAGTGAACGAGCCCCACCGGTTTCTCGGGCGAGCCGCCGGTGGGGCCGGCAATGCCGGTCAGCGACAGAGCGATATCCGAACTGAACGCGAGCCGGGCGCCCTCGGCCATGGCCCGCGCAACCTCCGCGCTGACCGCGCCGAAGCGCGCCAGGAGCACTGCGGGCACACCCAAGAGCGCGATTTTCGATTCGTTCGAATAAGTGACGGCGCCGCCGCGAAATACCGCGCTGGCGCCGGAATGCGCGGTAATCAGCTCCGAAACCAAGCCGCCCGTGCACGACTCGGCCAGCGCCAAGGTTTGGCCCTTGGCCTGTAGTAGCGTGCACACGGCTTCCGGGAAGCGCGCTTTGCCTTCGCCGAAGATCACTTCGTTGCCCAGGCGCTCGCGTACGGCGCGCGCGCCGCCCTCGGCGCGCACTTGCGCCTCGCCGACGCTCGCGGCGCGCGCCAGCACTTTGACCTCGATCTCGGGCAGCGTCGCCCGGTAGCCGATCAATACGCCGTGTTCCGCTTCGATCCCGGCAAGGCGATCGTTCACTTCACTTTCCGCCAGGCCGAAGGTGCGCAGCAAGACCTGGAAATGGCGATCGCCCAGCAGCGGTAGAATCGCGGGCTCGACGAACGACTCGAACATCGCCTTCATCTCGAAGGGCACGCCGGGCATGAAGTACGCGAGCGCGCGGTTCAGCTTCAATTCGAAGCCCGGCGCGGTCCCATTGGGGTTCGGCAAGATCCGCGACCCACGCGGAAAATCCGCCTGCTTCCCGTTGGACTGCGCCATCTGACGACCGAAACGCAAGAGCCGCTCGCGGATTGCTTCCAGCGAAGGTTCGTCGCGCACCAGCTCGACGCCGGCCAAGCGCGCCGCGCACTCGGTCGTGATGTCGTCCGTGGTCGGGCCAAGGCCGCCTGTGCAAACCACGACCTCGTGCGCTTGGGTGAGCCGCGTGAGCGTGGCCTCGATCCGGGCGCGATCGTCGTCGACACAAGCGATGTCGAGCACCTCGAAGCCGATCGTCGTTAGCGCCTCGGCCAGCCAAGTGGCGTTGCTGTTCAGGAGCTCACCGCGGGTGAGCTCGGTTCCGATACACAAGATCGCTGCCGACATGGCGCAGGGATACCACGCAGCGCCCGATCCCGTCGATGAACGACGCGCCCCGCTCGGCGGGATCAGGATCAGCGTGCGCAGCTCGAATTGCCAGGCCTTCGGCGCTCCGGAAAACCCGTCACGCCCGCGGTACACGCCCTATTCGGCGGCGTGATCAGCTGCGTACGCGCAGCGAAAGCCGACGTGAGGGGCGCGGGTTTGGCGCGGTTCGACGGCCCAAGTCTTTAGGTCGGCCGCGAGTTCCGAGCGGTAGGAGCCGCCACGCGCTGCGAAGCTGCCGTCGCGCTCCAGTGTCCATTCTGCGACGTTGCCTGAAAGATCGAGAATGCCTTCGGGGCTTGCGCCGTCGGGTCGCGCGCCGGCCAGATCCGGACCCGTGCCGCCGCGGGCGCAGGGCCCCGTGACCAGTCCAAAGCTTGCGCGGCGACAGACCAGGCCAGTGTTGCCCCAGGGGTAACGTCGGCCTGCGCTGCCTGCGGCCGCGAACAGCCATTCGTCGGCGCTCGGTAGGCGCCCGCCAACGAACGCGCAGAAAGCGCTCGCCTCGTCTGGGCTGATGTTGCGCACCGGGCGGCCAGGCTCGGACTCATCGGCGATCTTCGGGCATGCACCCGCCGCCGCGCAGATCCGAAAGCGAGCGACCGTGACCTCGGCGCGGTCGAGCGCAAACGCGGGCACACTGACGTCGATCGGTGCTCGATCGGGATTCTCCCAATCTACCGCGCCGAGATGACTGGTTCCGCCGGAGATCGTGACACGCGCGTCGGGTAGCAAGCACCCGCCGGAGTCATCGCTGAGCATTTCGTTCGCGCACGCTTTGGCGACACCCGAGCATTGTCCGGCGCTGGTGAGGCCTTGCCCGACTCCGCAACAACGCGACTCTTGGACGACGAGACCAGGCGCGCAGCGCGCGGGCTCGCGTCGCTCGGATTGTGCAAAGCGCACGCTGATCGCGATCGAGGCCAACGCCGCAACTCCGGCCGCTACGGCGTAGTTGATGCGCGTGAGTCGGATTTTTCGCAAGGTCTGGGCCGCGCAAGATAACGCGAAACCGCGCGCCAGATCAGCACGGTCCGGCGAAATACGGTACGGCGCTGAGGAAAGAGCGCTCGAACGAGCCGGCCCGCAGCACCGAACGCATTTGTAACGGACCATCCGGACCGAGCAGCAGCGAGCCACCCGAGCCGTCGAAATCCACGAGCGCTCGCGGATTGAGCCGGTGGTTGTCGATCGCCGTGAGCACCTTGCTGGGACCGGCCGGACCCGACTCCCAAACCGCGCTCAAACTGGCCGAGAAGCCCGCGCCGCAACCGCTGCCCGTTTCCACGCTCACGAACAATATTGCCGGTCGACCGGGGAGTGCGAGCCTCGACACGTTGCGCCGCGCATCGCGATCGTCCCAAGCGCCGTCCAGATCCGGACGCTCGGCTCGAAAGCGGCCTTGTAGCGCCGCATAAGCGGGCAGTGCGCGAAACGCCGTCAGCAGCTCGGCGCCCACATCTGCCGACGCGGGCTCGGGCGCGGCGATTGCGGGCGCGGGCAGATTGGGATCGACGGCGAGCAGCGCGCCTTTGCACGGCGCCGAGAACTCGGCGATCAGGGTTCGACCCCCGACCGCGGATAGTCGCCAAATTTCGTTGGCGATCGTAGCAGGCGGCATGGCCGGCCCTTCCGCGCAGCCCTCCCAATATTCGGCGGTGCGTGGGTCGGGCGTGACTCGGGCGCGCAGCGCGAAGCGCTGCAAGCGCGTTTCGCAGACCGCGCCGCTCGGGCCGAGGACTTTCACGGGGCGGCCGAGCCAGCTTTGCAGCGCTTTGGGCAAGCGTGCGATCGCGACGGCTCGCGTGGCGCTGCTGCCATCACCCGTGAGGGTGAGAGGTCCCTCAGCCCAGCCCGGGTTTGGTTTGGCGTCGAGCAACGCGCCCTCTTCGTCGGCCAACCACAAGCCGGGCGCGGCGCGCAGCGGCACCAGCGCGACGCTCGCGGGCGCAGTTTTCAGCGCCGAAACCGCGATCGGCGCGGGCCAGGCGGAAGCGCACGCGCTGGGCGCGGTTGGCATCGCCGTGGCGCTCGGGGCCGCGCTGGCCGCGGAGCTCGTGCTGGCGGCGGAGCTCGTGCTGGCCGCGGAGCTCGTGCTGGCCGCGGAACTTGCGGGCACGGGCTTCTTCGCGGGCGCGCTGCGCGGGTGGCAAGCCAACGCCTGCGTCAGGAGTACGCCGCAGGCGAGGGCTTCAAGCTTCAACGGCGGCCTCGGCATCGCTTGGCAATGCCTCACCGCGGATCAATCGCTCGAGGCTCGGCTCGTCGATCACCCGAGCGCCGAACTTCTTCGCGGAGTCGGTCTTGGCCTTGCCCACTTTCTCGCCGATCACCAAATACGTGGTGCCCTTCTTCACTTTGTCGTGCACCTCACCGCCGGCCGCGCGGATCGACTCGTGCACGTCCTCACGCTTGCGCGTGAGCACGCCGGTGACACAGAACGAAGCTCCGGAGAGCGGTCCCTCGGCGGCGGCGCGCGCCTTGGGCTGCGCTCGCGAGACCTGCAGACGCGCGAATTTCTCGAGCAAACGTCGGTTTTCCGGCTCCTCCAAGTAGCGCCGCACGCTATCGACCATCTTGGGTCCGAAGCCGGCGATCTGAGCCACGTGCTCCACCACGTGGTCCGAGCCCCAGGAGATCAGATTCTCGAGTGACTCCGCTGCTTCGGCCAATTGCTTGGCGGCGACTTGGCCGACGTGCTCGATGCCGATCCCGGTGAGCAAGCGATCGAGCGGCTGCTTACGAGACTTGTCGATCGACTGCACCACGTTCTCGGCGCTCTTCTTGCCCATGCGCTCGAGGGCCTCGATCTGCGGCACGGTCAGCTCGTAGAGATCCGACACATCCGCGATCAACTTGCTCGAGATCAGCTGCTCGATCAGCGATTCGCCCAAGTGATCGATGTCCATCGCGTAGCGGCGCGAGAAATGCAGAATTGCGCCCTTCACCTTGGCCGGGCAGACGCGATTTGGACAGCGAATCGCGACCTCTTCTTCGCTGGCCACGACCTTGGTGCCGCAGCTCGGGCAAACCTCGGGCATCTGCCACGGCACTTCGCTGCCGTTGCGCGCGCTGGGGTCGACCGCGATCACCTGAGGGATGATTTCCCCGGCCTTTTCGATGCTCACCAAGTCCCCCACGCGCACATCCAAGTGCTCGATGATCTCGGCATTGTGCAGGGATGCGCGTGACACCACGGTGCCGGCGAGTTGCGTCGGCTCCAGGTTGGCGACTGGCGTCAGCGCCCCGGTGCGCCCCACCTGGACCACGATCCCGAGCACGCGCGTGTTAGCGCGCTCCGCGCCGAACTTGTAGGCGATGGCCCAGCGCGGGAACTTGGCGGTCGCGCCCAAGATGTTCTGCGCGGAAAACGAGTTCACCTTCACCACCGCGCCGTCGGTCTCGTACGGATAGTCGCGCCGCGCGCGATCGATGTCTGCGATCGCCGCGCGCACTTCTTCCGGCGTCTTGCACACGCGCTCCAGGCGGTGCGTCGGCAAGCCGAACTCGGCGATCTTCGCCAAGGCGCCGGCGTGGGTGGGCGCCAGATCCGGGCCCTCCACCACCTGCCAAACCATCACCCGCAGCTGACGCTGCGCGACGATGCGCGGATCGAGCATGCGCAGCGAACCCGAAGCTGCGTTGCGCGGGTTGGCAAACGGCGCTTCCCCGGCGGCCACGCGCAGCTCGTTGATTTTGGCCAAATCACGGCGAAAAATCACGACTTCAGCGCGCAGCGTGAGCGGCCCCGAATAGGGAATGGTGAGCGGCAAAGAGCGAATCGTCTTCAGGTTCGTAGCGATGTCTTCGCCGCTGATGCCGTCGCCACGCGTCGAGCCGCCCACGAGCTTTCCATCGCGATACAAGATCTCCACGCTGCCACCGTCGAGCTTGGGCTCGACGCAAAACTCCGAGATCGCGCTGGCGGGCAACCCGCCCAAGACACGCCGCTCGAACTCGGCCAGATCGGCGTCGTTGTACGTGTTGTCGAGCGACATCATGGGTACGACGTGCGGCACGGTGCGCAAATCCGTGCGCAGCTCGTCGCCCACGCGTTGCGTTGGCGAGACCGCGGATTTTAGCTCGGGGTGCTCGCTCTCCAGCGTGCGCAGCTCGGCGTACAGCGCGTCGTAGTCGCGATCAGCGAGCGATGGATCGTCGAGTACGTAATAGCGATAGTCGTGGGCGCGCACTTCCGCCACGAGGGCCTCGTGACGCTTCTTCGCTTTGGCGAGGCTGGTGGTCATGGTCGCCCCCCGGGGGGTAGCGGCTGGGCCGGAGAGGGAAAAATCACGCGCGGGAATTTGCTTGAGTTTTGCCCGTTCCGCCTTAGGAAAGTTAGCCTAGGGTCCGACCCGAACCGAGTATGGCCAAGCCAGCAGCAGCCGAGAGTGAGGCGCAGCGCTTTCTCCGAGAAGGAAGCGGACCTTGGGCGGATCTGGCGCTCACTTTGCCCGTGTTCGTCGGCTACCACCTGGGCGTCGTATTTTTGCCCGTGCGGAACGCGGCGGACGTCGTGACCCGCGAGCTCACGACTTTGGCGGAGAATAGCATCTGGCAATACATCGGGCTCACGCTCGGTATTGGCGCGGCGTTCGCGGGCGTGCTGTTGATGCTGGGTCGCGGCCACACGCTGCACAGCTCGCGCTTCGTGTTCGTGGCGCTCGAGGGCGTGCTGTACGCCATCGCGATGCGCCTCGCCGGGCAATACGTGGTGCAGCAACTCGCGCTGGTCGGCGGAATACCCGACGGGCGATTCAGCGCGCTGGTGATGTCACTCGGCGCCGGGTTCTACGAAGAGATCGCGTTTCGAGTCGTGTTGTTCGGGCTCGGGTTGCGCCTCATCCTCGGCTTGATTGGCGGCCTGACGCGCGCCAAGCGCCTTTTGATCGGCGTGGGCTGGGCGCTCACGATCGCCTTCGTGTTCAGTGGTTGGCACTACGTCGGGGATTTGGGCGAGCCCTTCGAGCTGCGTTCGTTCGTGTTTCGCAGCGTTTGCGGCCTGGCCTTCACCGCGATCTACACGTTCCGCGGCTTCGCCCCCGCCGTCTGGACGCACACCATCTACGACGCTTGGGTCTTGCTGTTCTAGACCTTGAAAGAGCCGGGCGGCGGCTCGCCTTTCCCCGACGACAAACCGAAAAGAGCCGCGAACGATTCGACTCGGTCGCGGCTCTCTCGCTGCTTCGGCGGCTATCCGCGAGGGATCAGAAGGGGAAGTTCTCTCCGAAGCAGGTGTTGAACGCGTTGACTTCGGTCTGGCACGCCGTGGTCGGCACCGGCACCGATTCCTCGATGCAGCTCCAGTTTTGCGGTTGTCCCGGTGGCACCGCGGCAAAGCAGTTGTTCATCGTGGCGTACGCGGCGGAGCAAGCGGGAACCAGCTCGTTGAAGAACTCCTGATCGCTCTGGCACTGGCTGATGCAGTTGCTCATCAGGGGCAAGAGGTCCGGGCAGCCCGAGCGGATCTCCGCGCCGCACAGGTTGCCACATTGCACGATCGGGGCCTGGGCCGCCGTGCAAGCTTTGGAGTTTTTGTTGACCGTGAGCGTCGTGGTCGGGCTGTTGTCGGGCGAGAGCTTGTAGGTGAGCGTCTGGTTCGCCGTGAAGTCCGCGCCGAACACGAAGTTCTGCGTGCCGACCTTGAACTGCGAGGGGCGCCAACCCACCGTGTCTTGGGCGAGCACGTTCTTCGTGCCGTAGGGCACGGTCACGGTCACGCCGTTTTTGTTCGTGTAACCGAAGTACGCCGTGTACGTGCCGCTCGGGTTGGGCGCAACGCACTCCAGGAACGGAATCAGCGTCTCTTGGCCGCCCTTTTTGTACGCCTGATCCAGGAACGGCAAGAAGGGGTCGATGCGCGTGTACAGGCTGTAATCTTCGCAGGACAGACCCGTCCAAGAAGAGACGCCCGCGAAGTAGTCCTGCCCGGATTGATTGACGATGATTGGACCGCCCGAGTCGCCGAAGCAACCATTGGCGTTCGGCGCGTGGCCGTCGAGCTTGACGGTCGCGTTGCGAATCGTCGCATCGAGCATGCCCGGGTTCGGATCCTCCGGGTGATAGTCAGCAGCGGTGGGCGTGCCGACGATCTTCGTCTTGCCGGTGCGCTGAACGCGCGAACCTGCGCCCGTAGTCGGCGTGGGTGCGGTGTTGGCGCCCCAGCCCGTGATCGTGACTTGCTTGTTGTTCCAGGTGTTGTCGAGCCGGAAGCGGGCAAGAGGTACCGGGTCGAAGGGCAGTTTGCGATCGAGGTAGACCACGCCCATGTCCGCGCGGATCACGGTCGGATCCCACTGCGGGTGAGCCTCGTACGAGTCGGCCGCCGACCAGAACGAAGGACTTCCGGGAGGTGGTGGCACGAACGTGTCACCGATCTGGGTGAGCTGCGGGAAGTCTGCCGTGTAGTTGTCGCCGTAGTAGGCGAACACTTGATTGTTCCACACGTTCTCGAGGCAGTGCGCGGCCGTGAGCACCACGCGCGGGGCGAAGTACGAGCCCGTGCAGGTGCGCGAACCGAGGCTGTTCGTGGCCGCATTGTAGGTTCGGATGAAGAGCATCACGACCTGATCCTTGCCGCCCAACTGCGTCGAGCGGATGATCGCTTCTTCGCTCACACCCGCGTTTCGCTCATCCATCCCTGGCCCAGCGCCGCTGGAACACGCTGATAGAAGCGCACCCATACACAATACCCACCGCACATTCATTTTCTGCATTGGCTCCTCCGACTGAAGGCGCGACCCCACCGGTCGTGCATCGCCGGGGAACTTAGCGGCAGCTGATTGCGATTGGGTGAGTTTTTCGCCACTTCGGCGAAAAATAGGGTGGTAGCCCGCCTGCCCATCACCTTGCATATGAAGCAAGGGTTGGATTGAGACTCTCGCGGGGTTGGATGCGCAAGAATGGGCGATCCCGATCCAGCCACGCAACTCGAGTCACGCCGCGTTCCCAGCTCTTCTGCGTCAACGATTCGAAAGCGTCATTCTGAGACGGTTTCGCAAGGCCGCTAGGGATTTGCCGAGCGCGTCAAATTCGCTGGGCCGTGAAAGGAGAGCTCGAGTTGCCTCAGTGAAAGCGGCTGCGTCGACCAGACCATCGTCGTCGAGTCGTGAATCGACGTCCGTGCGTTTCCAGTTGACCGCGTCGGGCTCGCCCTGCGACGCCGAAGGCTCTGACGATGCGTGACGTGCTCGCGTGACCATCAATAATCAAATACCCACTGCGGCGACCTCGGGGCGATGCATATCGAGTGGCGGCCCGTCGCGAATTGCCAATCACACTCACGTGTCAACGGTGATTAAAATACTACTCAAAGCAGCTGAATAAAGCGAATTGGCGTGATCCCCCCGCCCCACTCGCGCAGGCAATACGTGGCAGTTTTGGTGGTCGCGAGCGCCGAATCAGAGTGTTGGGGGTGGTAGTAGTCTTTTGGATGCGCTCGATGCTGCTCCAGGCCCGGCTGAGAACTTTGTTCGTCGCGTTCGCCAGCGCGTTCGTTTTTCTTCCGAATCGCGTGCACGCAGAGTCGCCTGCGCCACCCATAGCGGCATCGACGTCGCCGCCGGCGTTGCGAGAGCTCGTGCAGTTGGCGCGCGAGCGTGCGCCCGAAGTCGTGCTCGGCCGTTCCGCGCTCACGGCCAGCCGTTCGAGTTACGCGAACGCCCGCCTCGCGCCGCTCGGCAATCCGCTGCTCGAAGTGAAAGTGCAGGGCGCCACGAAAGACGTCGTGAAGGACGTGAACATCGAATCCGCGCTCTGGCTACCGGTCGAGATTTCGGGTCAAAAGTCGCGTCGTGGTCGCGAAGCAGACGACTTCGTCGAGCTGCACCAGGCGATGCTCGAGCAAGCGCGCGCTGCGGCTGCGGGTCGTGCGGTGCGCGCGTACGGTGCGCTCGTGGTCGGGGCCAGCCGCTTCCGAGTGCTGACCGAGCTTGCGACCACCGCGCAGTCGGAAGCACGTTATTTCGCCGAACGCATGGCGATTGGCGATGCCACCGAGAAGGATGCCGCGCTGGCCGCGGTGGATGCGGCTCGTCATCAAATGGCGCTCAGTGAAACCAAGAGCGAGCTGCTGCGCGTCGTGGGTGACTTGTTCGAGCTGACTGGTCGCAACCTGAGTGCGGAGGGCGTGTCGGAGGCGCTCCCGCCGGGCTTTTCCGGCGCATTGCGCGCGCCGCCCGCCGTCGAGCGTTCGCCGCTATTTCGCGTGCTAGCCGCCCAGGCCAAGTATTACGGAGCTGCGCGTGATCGCCTGGAGAGCGAGGGTTGGAGTCCGCTCAGCGTGGGGCTCTTGGCTGGCCGTGGTGACGTGGGCGAGACGCGCTTCGGTGCAGGTTTGGCCTACGCGTTTCCGACTTTTCGCGCGAATCAAGGTGAGCGCGCGCGAGCCGACGCCGAGCGCGTGCGTGCGCTCGATGAACTTTCGTTGCGGCGCGAGCTGTTTGCGCGCCGAGCAGTGCTGCTCACCAGCGAGCTCAGCGAGCTCGGGCGCGCCTTCGAGATCGTGACCCACGCCGCGTTACCGGCCGCCGAGCGCGCGTTGGCCGCGGCCAGTGAGACGTATCGCGTGGGCAAGGGAGACTTGTTGTCCGTATTGGTCAGTCGACGTGATTTTTCTTCGCTATCACTTCGCCGTTTGGAGATCCTCGACAAGAGCTGGCAATTGTTGGGTGATTTGGTCGAGATCACGGGAGAGCTGCCATGACTTCAGAGGTATCGAATCCCACGGCGCACGCCGCGTCGTTCTTCACGAGGGGACGTTTGATCGCGCTCGCGGCGGGCGTCGTGGTGCTCGGCGTTGGCGGCGTGATTTGGGGAGCACGCAGTTCGGGCGATACCGACGCAAGCACGCCACTCGAAGTAGCCGATACACCGCGCGTCGACGGTGAGCGCATCACGTTCTCGCGCGGCTTCGTCGATCGAGCGAAGATCAAGTTCACGCCGGTGTCGCGTTCGCTGCTCGTGCCCGTGGTCACCGCCGTGGGCACGGTCGACTTCAATCCCGAGCACGTGGCGGCGGTCGGCACACGCCTCAAGGGCCTGGTCAGCCGGGTCGTGAAATTCGAAGGCGACACGGTCGAGTCAGGCGCGCTGCTCGCCGTAATCGAGAGCGCCGAGCTGGGCGAGGCACAGGCGGCGGTCAGTATGCTCGAGGCCGAGAAGCGCGCGGCCGACGTGAACCTCACCCGCGAGAAGACACTCTCGCAAAAGAACCTGACCACGCAACGCGAGGCCGAGGTAGCCGGTGTGGAGGCGGAGCGTTATCAGCTGCTGCTGGGAGCCGCGCGGCAGAAGGTAGCGGCGCTATCGGGTGGCGTGGGCAGTCGTCCGAGCCGGCTCGGCTCACACGAGCTGCGCTCACCATTGAAGGGCACGATCGTCGAGCGCAGCATCGCACCCGGTCAATCGGTGGAGGGGCAATTGGTTGCGTTTCGCATCGCCGATATCGACCACCTGTGGGTCGCGCTCGACGTCTTCGAGCGCAATTTGTCCAAGATCCGCGTGGGCGATCGCGTCGAGCTGAGTCCGCTCTCGGCCCCGAACGATGTCTTCGAAGGGCGCGTGGCCCGCGTCGGAGCGATCATCGACTCCGAGACGCGCAGCGCACCAATCCGCGTGGAGGTGGACAATCGTGATCGCCGTCTGCGCGCGGGCCAAGCCGTGAACGCGCGCATCCACGCCGCGGGCGTCGGCGAGCAACAGAGCACGCTCGTGCCCCAAAGCGCGATCACCTACGTCGACGGCAAACCCACCGTGTTCGTGAAGAGCGGTGAAAACGCCGTGAAAGTCGTCAAAATCGAGCTCGGGGTGACCAATGGTCAAGAGACCGAAGCGCTGAGCGGCGTGAGTCCCGGCGACGAAGTGGTGAGCGATGGCGTATTTGCGTTGAAGAGCGAGCTGTTCCGCTGAACTTCGGGAAAGTCACATGCTGAAGTACTTGGTATCGGCGTCGATTCATGCGCGGGGCGCGGTGATCGCGGCGCTCGTCTTGTTGCTCGTGGTGGGTGCCTGGGCGGCGCGCACGTTGCCCATCGATGCTTTGCCGGACGTCTCCACGGTGCAGGTCTCGGTGCTGACCTCGGCCTCGGGCCTGTCCCCGGTCGAGATCGAACGCACGGTGACGATGCCGCTCGAGAACGCGCTCAACGGCGTGCCGGGCGCGGTCGGACAGCGCAGTGTCTCGCGCTCGGGCCTATCCGCGGTCACGGTGATCTTTCGCGAAACGATGGACATCTGGTTCGCGCGCCAGTTGGTGCTCGAGCGCCTGCGCGGGGTGGAGCTGCCGGCCTCTGCCAGTGCGCCCGAACTTGCCCCCGTTTCCTCGGGTTTGGGCGAGATTTATCAATTCGTGGTCAGGAGCGAGCACCACTCGGCGATGCAGCTACGTACGCTACTCGACTGGGAGATCGTGCCCAAGCTGCGCAACGTGACCGGCGTGGTCGAAGTGAACACGATGGGCGGCGAGCTGAAGCAATTTCAGGTCGTGGCCGATCGCGCCAAGCTGAAGGCGCAAGGCCTCTCGCTCGAAGACGTCGTGCACGCGCTGCGCGCCGCGAACTTGAACGCGGGCGGCGGCTACATCGACCGCCGTGAGGAGTCCTTCACGGTGCGCGGACAGGGCATGCTGGCTAGCCCCGACGAGATCGGCCACGTGATGGTGCGCTCCAACAACGGTAGCCCCGCCGTGCTGATCCGTCACATCGCGGACGTGAAGGTAGGCCCCGCCCTGCGCCAAGGGGTGATCACCCACAACGGCAAGGGCGAGGCCGTGACCGGCGTGGTGATGATGCTACTCGGCGAAAATAGCCGCACCGTCGTTACCGCGGTCGCCAAACGCGTGCACGAAATCCAGCCGACTCTGCCGCCCGGCGTAAAGATCGAGGTCATCTACGATCGCAGCGATTTCGTGGGGCGAACGCTGTCCACGGTGATGAAGAACTTGGCTGAAGGCGTGCTCATCGTGACGCTCGTGCTGATCGTCTTCTTGGGCAGCTGGCGTGGCGCGCTGGCGGTCGTGCTGGGCATTCCGTGTGCGATGAGCGTGGCCCTGCTCGGTATGCACTTGTTCCACGTCACGGGCGATCTGATGTCGCTCGGCGCGATCGACTTCGGCTTTTTGGTCGATGGCCCGATCGTGATCTTGGAGTCCGTGATCGCCGCCACCGCCGGGCGCAAGTTGATCGGCGCGGCGCGCGCCGGTGCGTACTCCGAGATCGCCGGCGCCGTCGCGCGACCGGTGGCGTTTGCGGTCGCCATCATCATGCTGGTTTACATCCCGCTGCTCGCGCTCGAAGGCGTGGAGGGCAAGATGTTTCGGCCGATGGCGATCACCATGGCCTGCGCGCTGTTCGGGGCGCTGGTGTACGCGGTGCTGCTCTTCCCCGCGGTGCTGGTAGCCATGGTGCCTCCCGCAAAGGGGCACGGCCCGGCTTGGCTGGAACGCGTCGGCCACGCATATCGCGGCCTACTGCCGGCGATCGTGCGCCGTCGCTGGCTGCTTTTGGCGGCTTCGCTCGGTGTTTTCTGGCTGTCCGCGTGGCTCTTCGGTCGGCAAGGGGCCGAGTTCGTACCGCGCATCTTCGAGGGCGACGCGGTGGTCACCATTCGTCGTGCGCCGAGCATTTCGCTCGACGAAGCGCGCAAGCTCGATCTCGAAGCCGAGAAGGTGCTGCACACTTTTCCCGAAGTGGTGACCACACTGGGCATGACCGGTCGCGCCGAAGTTGCGGTCGACCCGGTGGGCAACGACAACACGGATTTGTTCGTGCGCTTGCGACCCCTCGAACAGTGGAAGACCACGCACGATTTCGACTCACTCTCGGAGCGCTTCAAGACTCAAATCGAAAATCGAGTTCCCGGCACCTTCGTCTCGGTTTCGCAGCCGATCGAAGACCGCACCAACGAGCTGATCAGCGGCTCGCGTGCGGACGTGCAGATCCAGATTTTTGGCGAAAATTTGGAGAGCTTGATGCACTTGGCGCAAGCCGTGGGGCAGCGCGTGCGCAAAATATCCGGCACCGGCGACGTGCGCGTCGAGCGCGTGCTCGGTGCGCCCACGATCAGCGCGGTGGTCGATCGCGCGCGGCTCGCGCGTTACGGCGTGCACGTCGAAGATGCGTTCGCGGTGATCGCCGCGGCGCGCGAGGGTGTGCCGGTGGGGCACGTCTACGAGGACGAACGTCGCTTCGAGATCCGCGTGCTCGAGCCGCCATCGCGACCGAGTGCGGAAGGCATCGGGGATTTGTTCGTGACCACGCGAAACGGTGAGAACGTGCCCCTACGCGAGGTCGTCACGCTGTCCGAGGGCGAGGGCCCGACCGCGATCCGGCGCGAGAATCGCACGCGCGCGGTGCGTGTGGACGTGAACCTGCGCGGCCGAGACTTGGTTTCGTGGGTATCCGAGGCGCAGGCCGCGGTGAAGCAGAGCGTGCGCTTGCCCACCGGCTATCGCGTCGAATGGGGCGGCCAATTCGAGAATTTCGAGCGTGCTCAAGCGCGGCTCTCGATCGTCGTCCCGGTCGTGATCCTGCTCATCTTCGCCATGCTGCTGTGGATGTTCTCCAACTTGCGCCTGAGCTTGGCGGTGTTCGCGCTGGTGCCTTTGTCACTCGCGGGCGGCATGCTCGGCTTGGTCGTGCGCGGTATGTCCTTCAGCTTACCCGCCGCCGTCGGCTTCATCGCTCTCGGCGGCATCGCCGTGTTGAACGGCGTGGTGATGGCCAGTGACGTACGCGCGCGACTCGATGATGGCGCACCCCTCGATCAGGCCGTGACGGATGGGTGCGCGCACACGTTGCGCGCCGTACTCACGACCGCGACCGTCGCGGCGCTCGGCTTTCTGCCCATGGCGACCGCCACCAGCGCGGGCGCCGAAGTCCAGCGCCCGCTGGCAACCGCGGTCGTGATCGGCATGGCGATCAGCACGTTCTTGACGCTGTTCGTGTTGCCCGGCGTGCTGCGCGTGCTGCTCGCCGGCTATCGACCCCAAAAGGCGGACGCCGATCGTGAGAGCCCAGCGCCGGAGCCAGCGAGCTCGGTCGCTTCGCCGAGCCACGCCTAACCTCCGCTCAGGTCTTGGTCGCGAGCACGAAATATTCGACGTTGCCCTTGGGCCCCGGCACGCCGGAGTCCGCGCCGCCTCGAACTTCGAAGCCGGACTCGCGGATGGCGTCGAGCACGTGTTCGATGGCCGCGCTACGTACGCTCTGATCGCGGATGACGCCGCGGCTCTTGCGGGCTTCGTCGCGGCCGACTTCGAATTGCGGTTTGATCATGGCTAGTAGGCGCGCGCCGGGCGTCAGCCAGCTGGTGATGGCGGGCAATAGCTTTTCGAGGCTGATGAACGAGGCATCGACGACGACCAAGTCGAGCCGATCGGCGAACACGTCGGGCGTGAGGTGGCGCGCGTTCGAGCGATCCATGACGACGACGCGCGGATCGATCGCAAGCTTGTGTGCGAGTTGGCCATGGCCCACGTCGATGGCGTACACTTTGGCGGCGCCGCGTTGCAGCAAGCAATCGGTGAACCCGCCAGTGGACGCGCCCACGTCCGCGCAGATCGCGGCTTCGACCTTGCAGGCAAGGGCGTCGAGCGCGCCTTCCAGCTTGTGCCCGCCGCGCGACACGAAGCGCTCGGGTTCGCGCACCATGAGCTCGATGTTTGGATCGAGCTCGGTGCCGGCTTTGTCGATTCGGCGATCGCCGCTGAACACTTTGCCCGCGAGGATCAGCGCTTGAGCTTGGGCGCGGGTGGGCGCGAGTTCTCGCTCCACCAGCAATAAGTCGATGCGTCGTTTGGCCGGCACCCGCCCACCGTAGCCTCAGCGCGTCTGACGCGTTGCGTTACCTAGTAGTTGCTCAGCCGAAACAATCCGATTCACGATGCGCCGCATGAATGGCGAAAAATACGCGATCGGGCTGATATTGGCCGGCGCAGCACTGACGGCCAGCAGCGTCGTGCAGGCTGCCGAGACGGCCGTGCAAACCACCTCCACGACCACCACGACGACCACGCCGGTCGTGGCCCCCGACGACCCGGCCAGCACGCCGCCGGCCACCGCGCAGCGCGGCATGACCCTACCCGGCGCTCAGCCCGAACCCGCGGTGGAACAGACCGACCACGCCGCCGTCGTTAGACGTTTCGGCATTGGCTACATGGGCCGGCGCACGATCAACATCAATCCGACAGGCACGCCCCCCACCGTGGATGCGCCGATCATCGGTGTTCGCTATTGGCTCGACCCGCGAATCGGCATCGATGCCGGCCTCGGCCTATTGTTCAGCGGCGGCTCAGCCAAGGTCGGCGACACCAGCACCGATCTGCAGGGCTACACGGTGTTCATGTTGCACGGTGGTGTGCCCTTGGCGCTCGCGGGGTCGAAGCACTTCAGCTTCCAAGTGATCCCCGAGCTCAACTTCGGCGTTGCGAGCTCGAAGACGGCACCCGCCGCGCCGGGCGGACAGGGCTCGGATTTGAGCGGCATTCACTTCGACATCGGTGCTCGCGCGGGCGGCGAAGTGCAGTTCGGATTCATCGGGATCCCCGAGCTTTCGCTGCAAGCCGGCGTTGGCCTGGCGTTGAGCTACGATCATTCCAAGATCACTCCGCCCGCGGGGGCCGCCACCTCCGTGAACACGACTTCGCTCGGTACCTCCGTCGGGAACAATCCGTGGAACATCTTCACCAGCAACATCGCGGCGCTCTACTACTTCTGAGTAGGTTGAGTAGGTTGAGTAGGTTGAGTAGGTCTGAGGCGAAGGCCCGGATGTCGGTGAAGCGCTCGTTGGCGGCGATCGTGTGCCTTGGCCTGCTCGGCTGTGGCGGGGGTGGGCCCGCCGCGCCCGCACCGGTGACCACCCAAGATCCCGCGCCCGATCCGCAGCAACCGCGGTCAGACTCACAGAACCCTGCGCCCGATCCGCAAACTCCGCGAGTCGGCAGCGAAGAGCCATTGCCGAACGCGCAGGACCCAGTCCCGCCCGGCGGCGAGGGTGGCGCGTCCGCTGACGATCCCTGAGCTTCGCCAGTAACCTTGCGGCGAGGGGCCGCGTTTTTCGCGCGGCCCCTGGTTTGCTCTCTGGCCGGCATGCGTGTCGACGGGGTGCTCCTAGCGGCAGTGGCGGCGGTCGCTGGCGGCGTGTGTGCGGTGTATCCCGTGCCCACGCTGCTGTGCCTGTTCTGCGCCGCGTTGCTGCTGAGCGCGGAGCTCAGTTGGCGGACGGCGGGCTACGCGTTGCTGTTCTTCGCGCTCGGTGCCACGCGCGGCGCGCAGCAAGTGCGCCGCTTCGAAGCCACGCGCATTCAGCTACGCGATGCGGTAGGTCCGCCCAGCCGCTGCGATCTGAGCGCGGTCGTCGCGGGCTCCCCGGTGTGGTCGGACGGCACCGCCAGCTTCGTGGCCGAAGTCACGCACGCTGACTGCGAGTCGCGGCTCTTGCCGGTGCCCTTTCGCGTCCGACTACACGGGGGGCCCGATACACTCGCTCGCGATGACCGCGTGCACGTGATCGCGGATCTGGCTCCGGTGCAGCTGTTTCGCAACTTGGATACCGCGGACCCTACGCCGTCGGCGGCGCGTCAGAACATCGTGCTCACGGGCGGCGTGCTCTCGCTGGATGTGACGGAGCGGCATTGGGGTTTGCGCACGCTGATCGACCGCGCGCGCGCCCGGGCCCGTCAGCGCATCGTGCTCACTTTTGCCCCCGCGGCGGCCGGCATGGCGCGCGCGCTGGTGCTCGGTGAAAACGATCTGCTGCCGGAAGACGCGCAGGCCTTCCAGAAGAGTGGCCTCTCGCACATGCTCGCGGTCAGCGGCACCCACTTGGTGTTCGCGGTGGTGGCCATCGTGCAGGCGCTCTCGTTCCTGCTCGCGCGCGTGGAGCGGCTCGCGGCGCGCTTCGTGGTCGCCCGCTTCGCCAGTTGCGTCGGTCTGTTCTTGGCCTTGATTTACGCTGATTTTGCCGGCGGGAGCAGCTCGGCTTGGCGTGCCGCGTTCATGCTCTCGGTGGCCTTTGCCGCGCGCGCTCTGGGTCGCAAGCCGTTGACCGTGCGCACGTTCGGGCTGTCCACGCTGGTCTTTGCTTTGCTCGATCCGCTGTGTGCCTTCGACTTGTCGTTCATGCTCTCGGTGGCGGCGACCGCGGGTTTGATCTGGCTCGGTCAGCCGCTGTCCGCGCGCTGTGAACGGATCGGCTCGCGCCCTTTGCGCTTCTTGGCGGTCAGCTTCGGTACAACCTTGTCGGCAACCATTCCGTGCGCGCCGCTCTTGGCGCTGCTGGCATCGGGGGTTACTCTCGCGGGCCTGGTCGCGAACGTGGTGGCTTCGCCACTCGGTGAATCCGTGGCCTTGCCGCTGTGCCTCGCGCACCAACTTTTGTCGCCATTTCCCGCGCTCGAGCGCGGCGCGGCGTTGGTCGCGTCGGGCGCGCTGCTGGTGGTCAAGCGCATCGCTTGGCTGAGCGCGGACGCGAGCTTCTTGGCGCTCACGCTGCCCGAGCCGGGCCGTTTCCAGCTCGGCGTGATCGCGATCTTCGTGTTTGGTTGGTGCGCACTACGCGGCCGTGCGTTCGTCGATTTGGGCGCTCGCGTTCGTCAGCGCTTGCGCCTCGGCTGGAGCGCGGCAGCGGTGCTGGCGTTTTGCGGGCTCGAGCTCGGGGCACGCCGTGCCGGCACGCCCCACGGCGTGATCCGAGCCAGCGCGCTGGACGTCGGGCAGGGGGATTCCAATCTGATCGACCTGCCGAACGGCGCCTGCATCTTGATCGATGGCGGAGGCTTCGTCGGCAGCCCGGTCGATCCGGGCAAAGCCGTCGTGTTACCCGTGCTGCGCGCCCGCCGCCGAACTCGCGTGGATATCGTCGTGCTCAGCCACCCGCATCCGGATCACTTCACCGGCCTCGCGAGCGCGCTCGAGCAACTCGATATCGGAGAATTCTGGGACTCCGGTCAAGGCGAAGCCGAAGGCGCAGGGCCGATCTATGCAGCTCTCGTTCGATCACTGCGCGCACGAGGCGTGCCGATTCGTCACCCTTCAGAGTTATGCGGAAAACCGCGCCGCTTCGGGGCCGCCCAGGTCAGCCTGCTCGGCCCGTGCCCCTCGTTCACCCCCCATCGCGGAGCCAACGACAATTCCCTCGTGATCTCGGTCGCCTACGGCCAACGCCGCTTCCTGTTCACGGGCGACGCCGAACACGAAGAAGAGGCGGAGCTGGTGCGCGATCACGCGGCCGAGCTGCGCGCGGACTACCTGAAGGTCGGTCACCACGGCAGCCGCACCTCCACCAGCGACCCTTTCCTCGCGCTCGTCGCGCCAAGCATCGCCACGCTCTCCTGCGGCGTACGCAACCGCTTCGGACACCCCCACTTGCCCACCGTCGAGCGCCTCGCCGCTCACGACGTGCGCACCTTGCGTCTGGACCGCAGCGGCTCGGTCGAAATCACCAGCGACGGCCAATCACTCACAGCGCGCGCCACACGTTTGCCGTTGTGAGGCCGCTTCGCCGACCCGTCGAGGCTCTCTCGATCGCGCTTTGGTCTGGGGGCGATCGAGGGTCCACCCTGCACCTCGCAGAACGTCCAACGGGCTCGAATTGCGGCTCTGAGGTTTCACCGCCAAAACGCCAAAAGAGGAGAGAGAGATTGGGGTTGAGCGCGGGGGCAGACCAGAGCGTCCGTTTGACGTTGCAGTAGCCTCTCGCCAATCTCGGTTCTGCGCCAGCGCGCGACGGCGTGGACCCGATACATCGCGTTGGAAGCAAGGAGGACACGCCGAGCATGTTCAACGACAAGCAGGGCCGCTGCGAGCGAACCCCATCCCCCTCTGGCGTTTTGGCGTTTCTTATGATCCCACACATCTTGCGGGATCGATCGAGGTGTGATCTATGCTGCCGATGGGCAGCATAGATCTCGGGCCGGTTTCTGCGGAATTTTTCGGGGCTGAGCTGGG